>TARA_R110000824_G_scaffold398148_1_pt1 | contig 25339 bp, 31 predicted proteins | sample TARA_R110000824 | Tara Oceans TARA_R110000824 (sample SAMEA4397747) | marine metagenome | biome: Polar Biome; feature: [MES] marine water layer (ENVO:01000295) within the mesopelagic zone...; material: water (ENVO:00002006), including particulate matter (ENVO:01000060) such...
TGCACTTCAAATGTGAATCCACACCCCGGCTTTCGCCGGGGTGACACCTGTGTTCAGACAATCGGAACCAGACCGAACAACCAGCGGCCTCACGTCCCCGCCGCTTCCTCGATCGCGTGCATGTCCTCGTCGGACAGACCCATGTGATGGCCGATCTCGTGCACCAGTACATGCGTGATCAGATGATCGAGCGGCTCGTCATATTCGGCCCAGTAGTCGAGCATCGGGCGGCGGTAGAGGAACACCATGTCGGGCAGATGCGCCGGCTCCATCACCGAGCGGTCGACATGGGAAATGCCCTGATAGAGGCCGAGCAGGTCGAACGGGCTTTCGAGTTCCATTTCGGCCGCAACCTCGTCGTCGGGGAAGTCCTCGACGCGGATGACGAGCCCCTCGCAGCGCGCGCGAAAGCCTTCGGGCAGGCCGGCAAAGGCCAGATCGGCCAGTTGCTCGAACTCTTCCAGCGTCGGCGCGCGCACGCCTTTCCAGTCCATCGCTTGTCTCCCCTCTTGCGCGGGCAGATTAGGCGGGCGAGGCTGGCGCTGCAAATTTCACCGGACATCGGAGAGGCGGCCATGACGGAACGACTGACGGGAAAGGCACGGGAGAAGGCGCTGGCGGGGCTGAAGGGCTGGACCAGGGTCAAGGGCCGCGACGCCATCGAGAAGGCCTACCGGTTCAAGGATTTCAACGAGGCCTTCGGCTTCATGACGCGGGTGGCGCTTGTCGCCGAGAAGATGGACCATCATCCCGAATGGGCGAATGTCTATAACCGCCTCGACGTGATCCTGACCACGCATGATGCGGGCGGGCTCTCGGAAAAGGACGTGAAGCTGGCCGCGCTGATGGACAAATGGGCCGGCAAGGCCGGCAAGACGGCGAAGAAGTAGGAGCGCGCGCCATGCCCCCCTCTCCCGGCGCCCGCCCGCGCGTCGTCGTCCTGGGCGCGGGCTTCGGCGGCCTGATTGCCGCGAAGGACCTGTCCGGCGCGCCCGTCGACATCACCATCATCGACCGGCAGAACTATCACCTGTTCCAGCCGCTGCTCTACCAGGTCGCGACGGCGACGCTGTCGCCCGCCGACATCGCGGTACCGATCCGCTCGATCCTGCGCGATCAGGAGAATTGCGCGGTGCTGCTGGGCAGCGTCGATACGATCGAGCGCGGCGAAAGGCTGGTCCTGCTCGACGACGGCCGTCGCGTACCCTACGACCATCTGGTGGTCGCGACGGGTGCGCGCCACGCCTATTTCGGCCATGACGACTGGGAGCCGGTGGCGCCGGGGCTGAAGACCATCGACGATGCGACCGAAATCCGGCGGCGCATCCTGCTGGCCTTCGAACGGGCCGAAACAGAGTCCGACGCCGAGAAGCGCCGCGCGCTGCTGACCTTCGTGATCGTCGGCGGCGGCCCGACCGGCGTCGAAATGGCGGGCGCGATCATCGAGCTGGCGAAGAAGGCGCTGGCCGCCGACTTCCACCATATCGATCCGGCGTCGGCGCGGGTCGTGCTGCTGGAAGCGGGGCCGCGCATCCTGCCGTCCTTTCCGGATGCGCTGTCGGCCGTCGCGCAGCGGTCTCTTGTGCGCATGGGCGTCGAGGTCCTGACCGGCAGGCCTGCGACGCTTTGTACGCGCGCCGGAGTCGAGCTTGGCGACGAGCGGATCGGCACGCGGACGATCATATGGGCGGCCGGTGTCGAGGCCTCGCCTGCCGCGGTGTGGCTCGGAGTTGCCGGAGACCGGGCGGGCCGTGTCGCCGTCGAAGCCGATCTCACACTGCCGGGCGACCCCCATGTCTTCGTCATCGGCGACACGGCGGCCGTCAGCTGGAAGGACGGGATGTTCGTGCCGGGCATCGCGCCGGCGGCCAAGCAGATGGGCGCCTATGTGGCACGTTCGATCCGTACAAGGATGAAAGGCGAAACGCCGGCGCCCTTCCGCTACCGCCACCAGGGCAATCTCGCCACCATCGGCCGCAAGAGCGCCGTGATCGATTTCGGCCGGGTGCGGCTCACCGGGTTCATCGCCTGGCTGACCTGGGGCGCGGCGCATATCTTCTTCCTGATCGGCTTCAGGAACCGCCTGATGGTGATGCTGCACTGGATGTGGGCCTATCTCAGCTTCCAGCGCGGCGTGCGGCTGATCACGGGCTCGACGGATCTGCCGTGAAACAAAAAGCCCCGGCGTTGCCGCCGGGGCCTGGCATCTCGGAAAAATCGCGCCCGGCAATCCGGCCATCAGGCGAGCGCCTTCAAGCCGTGCTTCTGAACAATCGACAACAACTTGAGCGCCATGCCACTGGGCTTCTTGGCGCCCGTCTCCCACTTCTCGATCGTGCTTTCGCTGGTGTTGAGATAACGGGCAAAGACGGGCTGGCTGACATGATTGCGCTCGCGGAGCCGTTTGATTTCAGCCGGCTCGATCGCAGGCGGCACGGCCAGATGCCGTGCATCGAAATCGCGCATGGTCTCCTTGTCGATCGCACCGACCTTGTGCAAGGCCGAAGCCGATGAGTGGATGGCCTCGGAAATATCGCTCTTGAACCTATTTCGCGTTGCCATGACATATCTCCTTCAGGTCTTCGTCCTTCAAAAGCCCGGCGAGCTGTTGTTCGCTCAACTGGGCGTAGTTTTTGGCGAGAGTGCGAAAGTCGCCTAGTTCGCCCTCATCGATATTGCCGCGATCCTTCTTCGCGAACAGATAGGCGTAGATCCAGTACCGGCCACCCTTCGCAAGAATGAGGCTCCGGTGCATGTTCCTGTTCAGCCGCTTCTTGAATACGCCGCCGCCGAGATCGTCGGCCTGGCCTTTCATGACTTCCTGAATGGCCTCGCAGAGTTCGTCATCGGTGATACGCGCTTTCCGCGCCGCCTTGCCGAACCAGGCAGTTTTGAAAATCCGCGCGGATTTCCCGGTATCGGCCATGTTTTATATGTAGCACTGGGTGCTACCGACGTCAAGTGCCAGCTGAGTGCTGGATCGCGTCGTCGCTTGCGCTCCTCGCTATGAGGATCTTGTTTTTGCCCAACAAAAAGCCCCGGTGTTTCCACCGGGGCTTTCGTTTTCCAGAAATTGGAAAAGGTTTAGCGCGGCGCCATGCGAATCGCGCCGTCGAGACGGACGGTTTCGCCGTTGAAGTAGCCGTTGCGGATCATTTCGCAGGCGAGCGAGGCATATTCTTCCGGATTGCCGAGACGGGCCGGGAACGGTACCTGGGCGCCGAGCGCCTGGCGCACCTTTTCCGGCGCGCCGGCCAAGAGCGGCGTGTCGAAGATACCGGGCAGGATGGTGTTGACGCGGATGCCTTCGCGGGAAAGGTCGCGCGCGATGGGGAGCGTCATGCCGACGACGCCGGCCTTGGACGCCGAATAGGCCGCCTGGCCGATCTGGCCGTCCTGCGCGGCGACCGAGCCGGTGTTGACGATGGCGCCGCGGTCGCCATCGGCGAGCGGATCGAGCGTCAGCATGCCGGCTGCCGACTTGGCGATGCAGCGGAAGGTGCCGACGAGATTGATCTGGATGATCAGGTTGAACTTGTCGAGCGGGAAGTGCTCGGGCTTGCCCGTCTCCTTGTTGCGCGACGCGGTCTTGACCGCATTGCCGGTGCCGGCGCAGTTGACCAGGATGCGTTCCTGGCCGATGGCGGCGCGGACCTTTTCGAAGCCGGCATCGACGCTCGCTTCGTCGGTGACGTTGACCTTGGCGAAGACGCCGCCAAGTTCCCTGGCCAGCGCCTCGCCCTTGTCTTCCTGCAGATCGAAGATGCCGATCTTGACGCCTTCTTTCGCGAGGCGGCGCGCGGTCGCGGCGCCGAGGCCCGAGGCACCGCCGGTGATGATGGCGCTGATGCCGGAATCGAGTTTCATGGGTCGTCTCCCTTGATGAACGGTCTTCCGGGACGCGCCATGCCTGCGCGGTGCCCGATTGGCGCCGGTTTTACAAATTTGTCGGCACTGTTGCGAGCCAAAAATCCCCGAAATTCCTTGAATCCGCGGCGCCGATGCGCGGTGCGGCCCTGACGCTACGTCCGCGCCGCTTGCATGGGCCCGGCCGAACGCCCATCTTTTGCCGGGAAGCGGGGAAGAGAGAACGGCGGAAACGGCCATGACGACATCGCAAGGAAGCCCCGGCGCGCCGCTGGACCCGGTCCATCAATTGCCGGCCGTCATCGCGCGCAACGAACGGACCGTGCGCGATGGTTTCTGGCCGAAAATGGCGCGCTTTGCCGGCAGGCTGCCCTTTGCCGAGGAAGCGGCCGCCGCCTGGTTCTGTGCCCGCGATCCGAAAACGCCGATGCGCGTCAAGGCGACGCTGCTGGCGGCGCTGGCCTATTTCGTGACGCCGGTCGATCTCATTCCCGATCTCGTCGCCGCTTTCGGCTTCACCGACGATGCGGCCGTGCTGATGGCCGCGATCGGCCTGGTGTCGAGCCACATCATGCCGCGCCACCGCCAGGCCGCGCGCAAGGCGCTGCACCTGCCGCCGGCCGAAGACGCCGAAGCCGGCTGATCACATCGTCCAGACTCCGCTCGCATTGGAACGATAGCCGAGCGCGCTATAGGCCGCGTCGACCAGCGCCTGACCGCGCTCGTTCAAGAGGATGCCCGCCCCCATGCGGTTCATGTTGTAGCCGAAGCTCAATCGCGCTTCCGGATCGGCAAAGCCGATCGAGCCGCCCATGCCGACATGACCGAAAGCCGTATCGCCGAGAAGGCAGCTCGAATTCGGCGCATCGGGCACCTTGCGATTGTCCATCGACTTCATGAAGCCGAGCGCGAAGCGCGAGGGGATCAGCAGCGTCGCGTCTTCATGCGTTGCCATGGCGACGCGGCCCATGCGGGCCAGCGTGTCCGGCCCGACCAGCTTGCCGCCGCCATTGGCCAGCGGCTGGTACATGCCGGCCAGACCGCGGCCATTGGTGATGCCATTGGCCGAACCGATCTCGGCGGCATGGGCCGCGCGCGAATTGAAATTGGCACCGCCATTGTTGAGCAGAAAGAGATGCGCCGGGCTGTCGGGATCGGTGAGCACCGCCTGCGTGAATTTCGAACTGGCGGCTGCCGGATCCGGTTCGGCGAAGATCATCGGCGCGACGCGCGGTTCGATCTCTTCGGGCAGGCCGATCCAGAAATCGAGACCGAGCGGGCCGGCGACCTCGTCGGCGAAGAAACGCCCCGTGCGCTTGCCGCCGGCGCGATGCACCAGTTCGCCGACCGTCCAGGCGAAGCTGACGCCGTGATAGCCGTTGCGCGTGCCCGGCTGCCAGAACGGTGTCTCCGCCTCGAGCAGCTTCACCATGTAGTCGTAATCGTAATAGGCGCCGTCCTTCAGTTTGGTGCGCAGATGCGGCTGGCCGGCCGAATGATCGAGCATCATCGAGACCAGCGTCTCTTCCTTGCCGTTCTGCGCATATTCGGGCCAGTACTGGCCGACCTTCGCGTCGAGATCGAGCTTGCCCCTGTCGGCCAGCATATGCGCGCACAAGGCGGTCGCGCCCTTGGTGCAGGAAAAGACGATCGAGACCGTGTCCTTCTCCCAGGGATCGCCGTCGCGCTCTTTCCGGCCGCCCCAGATGTCGACCACCGTCCTGCCTTCGAGCGTCAGCGCGACATTGGCGCCGACCTCGTCGCGGCGCTCGAAGTTCTCGACAAAGGCATCGACGACGGATTTGAATTTCGGATCGTAGCTGCCTTCGAGTTTTCCGGCAGCGGTTTCGCGTGAAAGCGTTTCGGCCATGCGGCCCTCCCTGGGGTTCCGTTTGTCCTGAGATCTAGCGTGTCGAGCGCAAGCCGCCATAGCCGGCACCGATCAGCGCCGGCCGGATCGCCTCGGCAAGCAGCGCATAGCCGCGTTCATTGAGCGTCAGCCCGTCCCAGCGATAGAGGCCGTCGCGGATGCGGCCGGTCTCGTCGAGCATCGGGCTTGCGGCATCGATGAAATACATGCCGCGCTGGCCGGCGACGAAATCGGCGATCAGCGCATTGGCGCGCTGCGCGCCGTACCAGCGTTCCTGGCGCGCCGGCTGCGGCCGGATCGAGACGAACCAGATCGGCGCCGCGACGCCTTCGGCGCGCAGCGACAGCGCCAGGGTGCGGAAATCGTCGAGCACGTCTTCGGGCCGCCGGCCATGGACATCGGCGAGATCGGCCTCGCCGGCCATCACGACGATGGCGCGCGGATGATAGGGCAGGATGATGCGCGCCATGTAATGGCTGATATGGGCGATCTGCGCCCCGCCGAAGCCGCGCTGGATGACCGGCACCGGCGCCATGTCGGCGGCGAGTTCCGGCCAGAGCCGGATATCGCGCCCGCCGACGAACAGCACGGCACCGGCCGGCGGCGGGTTGGAGACGTCGCGGCGCTCGAAGGCGGCGATCTCGGCCTCCCAGTAGCCGGGATCGCCCGACGCCAGCAGCACATAGATCAGAAAGGCGAAAAGCGCGAGGGTGCCGATGCCGGCGACGACGCCCAGCGTGATCAGCATGCGCTTCATGGCGCGTCCCGCCCTGTCATCTCGTCCGCCCCCCGGCCGGTGCCGCCTAGCGCGACGGCACCAGGACGATCTTGCCCTTGACCTTGCGCGCGGCCATGTCGTTGAGCGCCTCGGCCGCCTCTTCGAACCTGTATTGCCGCGAGACATGCGGCTTCAGCTTGCCGGCCTTGAACCAGGCCATCAGCTCCTTGAGGTTCTCCTGATGCCGCTTCGGCTCGCGCCCGGTGAAGGCGCCCCAGAACACGCCGACGATCTGGCAACCCTTCAGCAGCGCCAGATTGAGCGGGATCTTCGGGATCGGCCCGGCGGCAAAGCCGACCACCAGGAAACGGCCTTCCCAGTTGGTGGCGCGAAGCGCGGCTTCCGAATAATCGCCGCCGACCGGGTCGTAGACGACATCGGCGCCATTGCCGCCGGTCAGCGCCTTGATCTGGTCGGTCAGCGCCTTCTGTGCGTCGCGGTCGAGCGCGCCGGCCGGATAGAGCAGCGTCTCGTCGGCGCCGTGCTCGCGGCAGACCTGCAGCTTGTCCTCCGACGAGGCGGCCGCGATGACGCGCGCGCCCATCGCCTTGCCGAGCTCGACGGCGGCAAGCCCGACGCCGCCCGCCGCCCCCAGCACCAGCAGCGTTTCGCCCGGCTTGATCTGGGCCCGGTCCTTCAGCGCGTGATGCGAGGTGCCATAGGTCATCAGGAAGGCCGAGGCCGTGACGAAATCCATCTCGTCGGGGATCGGCGTCACGCGGGCCTCGTCAAGCGCGATCTCCTCGGCGAAACCGCCCCAGCCGCACGACCCGATGACGCGGTCGCCGACCTTCACCTTCGAGACGCCCTCGCCCAGCTTGATCACCTTGCCGGCAACCTCGCCGCCCGGCGAGAAGGGCAGCGGCGGCTTGAACTGGTACTTGTTCTCGATGATCAGCACATCGGGGAAATTGACCGCCGCCGCATGGACCTCGAGCAGGACCTGGCCCTTGCCGGGCTGGGGCGTCGGCACCTCCTCGATGACGAGGCTTTCGGGCGGGCCGTATTCCTTGCACAGCACGGCTTTCATGATCGTCTCCCCCTGATCTTGGTCGGTTGGGCATTTGCCGGAAATGGCGATGCCTCTCCCTTAGCACGAGCGGGGCCGCATTCGCCAGATTGACGCCGCCGCCGGCCCCTTGCCATGGTTCCGCCACAAGAATCGGTAAGTTTCCGGGCCGGCCCGCCCGACCCCGCCGGCCGGAATTCGCCCCATTTTCCGGGCGGCATATCTGGAAATCGGGGCCATGGGCCGTTATGGTCAGGCGCATCGCCGCCCGATCCCGGATAACAAGCGCAAGCAACGAGTTGAAGAGATCATGCCAAGACGCCCGCGCCTTTCCACGAGCTTCGCCCGCGCCGCCGCCCTGGCCGTGTCGGCCCTGCTGCTGAGCTTCGGCACCGCCGGCCTCGCCGCCGCGCAGGACGCCCCGAAGCTGCTGGGCAAATATGACGACTGGTCGGCCTACAGCTATGGTTCGGGCAGCGAGCGCATGTGCTATGCGATGAGCGCGCCGACAAGGATGCTGCCGGCCGGCGCCAATCGCGGCGACGTCTATTTCATGGTGACGCACCGTCCGGGCCGCAACACGCGCAACGAGATCAGCATGCGCGCCGGTTATATCTTCAAGACCACCAGCCGCCCCTTCGCCACCATCGGCTCGGACAAGTTCCAGATGTTCAACGGCACCAAGGAAGGCGGCGAGCATCAATACTGGGCCTGGCTCGAAAACCCATCGGAAGAGGGCAAGATGGTGCAGGCGCTGAAGGCCGGCAGCTCGATGGAGATCAAGGGCACCTCCTCGCGCGACACGCTGACCACCGACACCTATTCGCTGAAAGGCTCTGCGGCCGCGCTGAAGAAGATCGACGAGACCTGCAAATAGGCGGACAAACGCCGGATTCCTGCGGAAAACGGGGGCCAGTGGCCCCCGTCATGCCGTCTGTGATATGAAGCGGCCATGACGAGCCTCGACATCGCGCATGAAAATCGGACGCCCGCGCCCGCCCGGACGGCGGCGGCGCGAACGCGGCTTGTCGGGCTGACGCGGCCGCAGCTTGCCGAAGCATTGAAGGCATTCGGCATTCCCGAAAGCCAGTGCCGCATGCGTGCCGGGCAGATCTGGAACGGCATCTATCATCGCGGGCTGACCAGCTTCGAGGGCATGACGACGCTGTCGAAGGAATTGCGCGGAAAGCTCAACGAGGCTTTCGACCTTTCGCGGCTCGAGATCGTCACCGAACAGAAATCGGTCGACGGCACGCGCAAATGGCTGCTGCGCCTGCCCGCCGACCGGCCGGGTGTGTCGGGTCCTGAAATCGAGACGGTCTATATTCCGGAAGAAGGACGCGGCACGCTCTGCGTCTCCTCGCAAGTGGGCTGCACCCTGACCTGCAGCTTCTGCCACACCGGCACGCAGAAGCTGGTGCGAAATCTCACCGCCGGCGAAATCGTCGGCCAGATCCTGATTGCCCGCGATGCGCTGGGCGAATGGCCGGATGGCGGCCGCAACTCCGAGGACCGCCTGATCACCAATATCGTCCTGATGGGCATGGGCGAGCCGCTTTACAACTTCGACAATGTGCGCGACGCGCTGGAAGTGGTGTCGGACGGCGAAGGCCTCTCGCTGTCGAAGCGCCGCATCACGCTGTCGACCAGCGGTGTGGTGCCGATGATCGAAAAGGCGGGCGCCGAAATCGGCTGCATGCTGGCGATCTCGCTGCATGCGGTGAACGATGAGACGCGCAACAGGCTGGTGCCCTTGAACAAGAAATATCCGATCAAGGAATTGCTGGAGGCCTGCCGCAACTATCCCGGCGTCTCCAATGCACGTCGCATCACCTTTGAATATGTGATGTTGAAGGGCGTCAACGACAGCCTTGAAGATGCGAAGGCGCTGGTGCGGCTGCTGAAGCACATCCCGGCGAAGATCAACCTGATCCCCTTCAATCCCTGGCCGGGTTCACCTTACGAATGTTCCGACTGGGAGCAGATCGAGAAATTCGCCGACGTCGTCAACCGCGCCGGCTATGCAAGCCCGGTGCGCACGCCGCGCGGCCGCGACATCATGGCGGCCTGCGGACAGTTGAAGAGCGAGACGGTGAAGCAGCGCGCCAGCGAGCGGATCAGGGAAGCGCGGGCCTGACGACGAGGAGATTTCCTCCATGAAAGCCGCCATCTATCGCTGGCGCGTGGCGCCTGAGAACGAGACGGACTTCAGGCGCCGCTGGCACGACATCACCATCGACATCATGCGCGACCATGGCGGCGGCGGCTCGCGGCTGCACCGGGCAGAAAACGGCGACTTCGTCGCCTATGCGCGCTGGCCCTCGAAGGAAGCGCGCGACAAGGCCTTCAGCGACTATTCGGCGAAGCACTCGACGCCGCAACGGGAAGGCCGCGCCGAAATGATCGAGGAGGTCTGGCTCGAAATCGAAGACGATTTGCTGATCCCCGAAGCCGACCTGCCGGAACACTTCAAATAACTCACGCCGCGCGGCGCGCGAATTGATCCGCCGCGGCGAAGCTCGGCCGGGCGCGCATCGCATCGAGCCATGTGGCGACTTTCGGAGCGGCCTCAAGAAGCGCCGTTCCTTCCGGCGTCATCGAGACGAACTGGAGATGCGGGGCAAGGAAGCAATCCGCGATCGAAACGGCGTCGCCGGCAAGAAACGCATGCGCCTCGAGATCGCGCGTGACGACGCCGAGCTGCATCGCCATGTCTTTCGCGGCCTGGGCAACGCGCGCCTCGTCGGTCGTGCCGCCCTGCATCGGCACCAGCAGGCGCTCCTTGGCGATACCGTTGGTCAGTGTCGGGAATATACAGGCGTTGACGAGGCTCGCCCAGCGCAGCACCTGCGCCTGACCCAGCGCATCCACCGGTTGAAGCGCCGGCCCGTTAAAGGCGCGATCGATGTAATGCGCGATGGCGAGCGTCTCGTAGACATAGGTCTGCCCATGCTGCAGCACCGGCGACTTGGCAAACGGATGGAGCGCACGATGCGCGTCGCTGCCGACCTCGACCGGATTGACCGACCAGGAGACACCCTTTTCCGCTGCGACCAGCGAGGCCGTCCAGAGATAGACGCTGAGGGGTTGCGAATGGAAAACGATCTCGGTCATGAAAATCTCCTGCGGCATGAGGTTGGCGCTTAGATCGGAAGCGCAACCACCACATGCAACCCGGCGCGCGAATGGTCCCGGCTTTTTTCGCGGATTGGCCCCGTTAGCGCTTCGCCCAGTCGAGCGCTGCTTCAAGGCGGTCATTGCCCCAGAAGAGCTCGTCGCCGACAACGAATGAAGGCGCACCGAAAATGCCCTTCGCGATCGCTTCGTCGGTCTGCGCCTTGAGCCGCTCCTTGTTGGCGGGTTCGTTCGCGCGCACCGTGAGTGCCGCCGCATCGAGACCGAGCGCGGAGAGAATTCCGGCAAGCACGCCCTCGTCGGAGATGTCTTTCTGTTCGGCAAAGTTTGCGAGATAGACGCGGCGCGTGAAAGCCGGGCCCCATGGCTCGTCCTGCCCGAGCAGCGCCAGCCGCGCCGCCTTTAACCCGTTCTGCGGGAAGCGCACCGGCGCCTTCAGTGTGAGGCCTTGCGCCGCGCAGATCCGCGCCATGTCGCGCCACATATACTTGCCTTTGGCCGGATAGATGTTGAAGGGACTGTCGTTCCAGCCCTGCGCGCCGAAAATGGGGCCCAGAAGGAAGGGGCGCCAGACAAGATCGACGCCCGCTTCCGCCGCTGCGCGCTCGACGCACATCGCAGCCGGATATGAATAGGTGCTCGCAAACTCGTACCAGAACTCGACCTGCATGACCGCCCCTTTCGTCCGTCGATGATCGCCCGCCAACAGGTGGGAAGAAGGCCGGACTTGCGCAAGAGCCGTTGCTAAAACTCAAACGGCCGTCTGCGTGTCGAGCTTGAGTGTGGCGGCGATGTCGCCGATCAGCTCGATATCCTCGACAAAGGCGCGGATGTGATCGCCGCGCCCGAGATCGCGCCACGGCGAGGGTTGCGCGAAATAGCCCCGCCGCCCGTCGATGGCGATCAGCAGCTCGCCGCCCTCGAAGGCGGCCTGCAACGGCGCAGCGGTCGTCTCCGCGAGAGCCGTCATCCGTTCCATGAAAGCCGGCGTCAGCAGGTAGCGCGCCTCGACCTGATCGCTCGAAAAGACCTCGAACAATTTCTCGAAGCGCGGATCTTCAAGCCGCACCCGCTCGCCGGAAACGCCCGAATGACCCAGCGCGTTCAGCAACCCCTGGTCGGCGCGCAGAACGGTGCGGCCCGAAAAACGCTTCGGGAAGCGGTAGCGCGCGACAATCCCGCGAAAAACGAGATCATATTCGTCGCGCTTGTCGCGCCGTACCTTGCGCTCGAGAAAGGCTTCGGCAAGCTCGAAGGGAACGCCGCCGGCCTCGCCGCGCACATGGTCCTCCAGCGATTTGCGGCTGTAGCCGGGCAGCAGGTGGCAGCGATTGAAGGGCTCCAGGAAATCGGCCGGCACGTCGGGCGAATAGGCATAGCCGAAATGGCCGAAGATCTTCGCGGACAGTTCTTCGGCAAACTTGCGCCCCCAGAGCAGCACCGATCCGAACATCGCCGCGCCGGCCACCATGATCGCGACGCTGGCAAAAAGCGCAAATCCGCGCATGTCCTCGCCTTCGATCGCCTGCGCGGAAACGGCGAACGCGACGAGGCCGGTGCCGATGATCGGAGCGGCGCGCCACACCGTGCGGCGGAAGACGGCACGGCGCTCGACCTCCTTCTCCGCGATCCACGGCGCGATCTCGCGGGCGAAAAACGCGTCGAACCCGGATGTGGCATCGGCGGCCGGCATGGCGCCGTCACGACATCAGCTTGTTGACGTCGACCGGCTGGCGCGCCGCCGCGTCCTCGACCTCGTAGAAGGGAAAACTCTTCACATTGGCAAGGTTCGCGATGATCGAGCCCGGGAATATCTCGACCGCATTGTTGAGACGCGTCACCGCCGAATTGTAGAAGCGCCGCGCCGCCGCGATATTGCCCTCGACTTCCTCGAAGCTGTGCTGGGCGGTGGTGATGGTTTCGGCGGAGCGAAGCTCGGGATAGTTCTCGGCCACCGCGAAGAACCGCATCATGCCGGCTTCGAGCTTCTTCGAGGCATCGAGATGCGCACCGGCTGCGGCCGGATCGTCCTTCGCATAGGGTGCCTCGACCTGGGCCCGGAGCGCGGTCAATTCGCCGAGCAATTCCTTCTCATGCGTCATGAATTTCTGCGCCAGCGCCACGATGTTGGGCAGCAGGTCGAAACGCTTGCGGAGCTGGACGTCGATCGAGCCCATCGCCTCGCGAACCGCGTTGCGGCGCGTGATCAGGCTGACATACCAGCCATAGCCGCCGGCGACGATGAGCCCCAGCACGATGAGCAGGATGAGCGACGAATCCATGGGACTCCCCCGAAAAATGGCGTTTCGCGGGCGATTATGGCAGTCATTCGCCGGCCCGTCGCGCCCGAATGACGCCGCGTCCCCCGCCCCTTGCCGCCCGGTCCGATTTGCCTATGATGCGCCGCAAAATCGACCGGCTTGAGGGAAAAGCGATGAGCGGCGCGACAAAAGACGTCAAGAAGGTGGTGCTGGCCTATTCGGGCGGCCTCGACACCTCGATCATCCTGAAATGGCTGCAGGAAACCTATGGCTGCGAAGTGGTGACCTTCACCGCGGATCTCGGCCAGGGCGAGGAGCTGGAGCCGGCACGGAAGAAGGCCGAAATGCTCGGCATCAAGGAAATCTATATCGAGGATCTCCGCGAGACCTTCGTCCGCGACTATGTCTTCCCGATGTTCCGCGCCAATGCGCTCTATGAGGGCGTCTACCTGCTCGGCACCTCGATCGCGCGGCCGCTGATCGCCAAGCGCCAGATCGAGATCGCGCGCGAAACCGGCGCCGACGCCGTTTGCCACGGCGCCACCGGCAAGGGCAACGACCAGGTGCGTTTCGAACTCGGCTATTATGCGCTCAACCCGGAGATCAAGGTGATCGCGCCCTGGCGCGAATGGGACCTGACCTCGCGCACGCGGCTGATCGAATTCGCCGAGAAGAACCAGATTCCGATCGCCAAGGACAAGCGCGGCGAAGCGCCCTTCTCGGTCGATGCAAACCTGCTGCATATCTCGGCCGAGGGAAAGGTGCTGGAAGACCCGGCCGACGAGGCGCCGGAATATGTCTACAGCCGCAGCGTTTCGCCGGAGGAAGCACCCGACCGTCCGACCTATATCGAAATCGGATTCGAAAAGGGCGATGCCGTTTCGATCGACGGCGTCAAGATGTCGCCGGCAACGTTGCTGACGAAGCTCAACGAACTGGGCGGTGCCAACGGGATCGGCCGGCTCGACCTGGTGGAAAATCGTTTCGTCGGCATGAAGTCGCGCGGCATCTACGAAACGCCGGGCGGCACGGTGTTGCTGGCCGCCCATCGCGGCATGGAATCGATCACGCTGGATCGCGGCGCCGCGCATCTGAAAGACGAGCTGATGCCGCGCTATGCGGAGCTGATCTATAACGGCTTCTGGTGGAGCCCGGAGCGCGAAATGCTGCAGGCGCTGATCGACAAGAGCCAGGAGATGGTGACTGGCAGCGTGCGCGTCAAACTCTACAAGGGCATGGCCACGGTGGTCGGCCGGTCCTCGCCCTGGTCGCTCTATTCGATGGCGCACGTGACCTTCGAGGACGATGCCGGTGCCTATAACCAGAAGGACGCGGCCGGCTTCATCAAACTGAACGCGCTGCGCCTGCGGCTGCTGGCCGCACGCAACAACAGGACCGCGAAGTAGATGCGTATCGACGCCATTCCGATCGGCAGCAATCCGCCCGACGACATCAATGTCATTATCGAGGTGCCGCATGGCGGCCATCCGGTGAAATACGAGATGGACAAGGAGTCGGGCACGCTCTTCGTCGACCGCTTCATGCACACGGCAATGCAGTATCCGTGCAATTACGGCTTCGTGCCGCACACGCTGTCGGAGGATGGCGATCCGGTCGACGTGCTGGTGGTGAGCCGCATCCCGGTCGTGCCCGGTGCCGTCATCCGCTCGCGACCCATCGGTGTGCTGATGATGCATGACGAGGCCGGACAGGACGAGAAGATCCTGGCCGTGCCGGTCGAAAAGCTCAATCCCTATTACAGGAACGTCCAGAGCTACCGCGACATGCCGGACATCCTGATCAAGCGCATTACCCATTTCTTCGAGCACTACAAGGATCTCGAGGAAGGAAAATGGGTGAAGGTCGCAGGCTGGGAAGGCCCCGAGATCGCCCGCGAACTGATCATGAAAGCAATCGAAGCGGCGAAGAAGGCCGGCTAGGGATCACCCGTCCGCCGACAGTGCCAGCGTCCGGCTGATTTCGGTCAGCGAACGGCCGCTCTCCTTGCGCCATTGCGTGAAGGCGACCTGCACCGCCTCCATTGCCTTGCGCGAGGTCGGCGCCTTGTCGACCACGCCGGCATTGACCAGCGCGGCCACGACCGACGGCGACAGGATCCAGCCATCGACGCCCATCTGACGCAGGAAGAACTGCGCCGAGGCACCGGACAGCCGGTTGCCGCGCTTCTTGAGGATGTCGAGCAGCTCGACGAATTGTTCGGGCTTCGACCCGGCAAAGAAGGCACCGGCCGAGCCGTGATCTTTCGCCAGTTCGACGATGAAGCGTGCATTGTCGCGCGTTGCCACGATCTTCTGCCCGTTGCGCACGATCCGCGCGTCGCTGGCAAGCTTCCCGATCTTCTCGTCGGAATAGAAGGCGATGCGATGCGGGTCGAAACCGTCAAAGGCCTCCTCGAAACCCGGCCATTTGTTTTCGATGATCTTCCAGACGAAACCCGCCTGGAAGACCGCACGCGTCATGCCGGCCAGCCAGCGATCATCCGGAATCCGCTTGAGCGCCGCTGTGCTTTTCGGCTTTGAGAGGCCGCTCTCGACCGCCGCCGCGCCGCCATGGCGCTTCGCGGCGCGGGCGAGGATCTTCTCGAATTTCTCCATGACCCGTCTCGCTTCCGAAGTCCGGCGCCGCCTCAGGGCAGGCGCCACGGTCCGTAGATACCCAGCACATGCCCGGCAACGTCCTGGGCCAGCCGGTCGCCGCTCTCGGCATTGGTCAGCACGACCACGCCGGCACGCCGGGCCGGTTCGATCACCATCAGGCTTTTCGAGCCGACATTCGAGCCCCATTGCCATGCGGTGAGGCTGGTTGCCGTTTCGCGCGTACCGAAACCGAGACCCCAACCGATACGGCTGCCATCCCGCGTGCCGATCTCGACGCGCTCGGCAATCATGCGGGCACGCCATTCCGGTCCGATTACCGCGCCGTCGATGAAGCCCGCCATGAACAATCCGAGATCATGCGCGCTCGAACGTAGCGACGACGCCGCATTGAGGTCGTTGCCGTCGCGCATCGGCCCCGGCACCTGCCAGAACATGAAGAGGAGGCTGGCGACAAAGGCGATGCCGATCATGCCCGGTTCGAGGCCGTGGCGCCTGACGCGACCGCGCGAGATGACCCGATCGCCACGGCCCTGATCGAGCACCACGCGCAGATATTGCAGCGTGAAGGCGACAAAGGCGAGCGCGGCGAGCCAGACCAGAAGATAGCCGAGACTGAAAAGCAGCACCCAGAAGCCGAATGTCAGGAAGACCAGCCCGCCGGCCAGCAAGGGAGACAGCAGGATCGCCGGCAGAAACTCGACCGGCCGCACGCGCAACCGTTCGAAACCGAAGCGCACGACGAGCAGCGTCAGAAAGGCAAGGATGGCAAGGAAACAGAGCGTCGGCCCGACAAGCGCCAGGATCGGCATCCAGAGTGGCACATGCGGCCGAGCCACCGTGTCGACCAGCGCTTCCGGCACCGTATAGCCCGAGGAGTGCATGCCGAGCGGCGCGAAGATGCGTTCGCGCATCAGCCGCTCGAAACCGGTTTCCTCGATCCGGGACATCGCGTCGGCCAGATACATGTAGCCGACGCCCGAATAGGAAAAACGTGTGCCGGGCTCGAAACGGGCACGGCGCGATCCGAAGCGCAGATCGTTGGAAAGGCCCGAGCGGTGCGTCAGCACGTGGCGCGGGGTCACCGCCGCGCCGTCCCCGGCATTGGCGAGCCAGGGCGTATCGAATGCCTCGGCCAGCGGTGCGTCGAGCGCAAGCTTCCCTTCCCGCGCCAGCAACATCGCGCCATAGGCCGCAATAGGCTTGCCGAGCGATGCGGCCTCGAACAGCGTATATTCGCTGACCGCAATATCGCCGCCGATATCGGCCACGCCATAGCCGCGCTCGAAGACGAGCCGCCCATCGGCCACAACGGCGACCGAGACGCCGCGCACATCGAGCTCCGCCATCCGTCTCTCGATCAGGAAATCGAGCGCCCGTTCCATTTCATGGACCGGCCAGGCAACCATCCCGCCCGCGACTTCATGTTGTTCGGCATGCGCGTCGCCCGACGGCAACAGCGTTGCGAAAACGAGCAGCGCCGCCGCCAGCACCAGCCATACGAATTGACGGGCCGCGCGTCCGTCGGCTAGAGATGATGCACCACGCACGATGGAGCGTTGATGTCTGTAGCCGGAGAAAAGCGCGGCCGCTGAGACGGGATTCCCCTCTCGGACGGGCCATTTGAAAAGACGGGCCGCCGCCCGCGCAGCGCGATTGCCTGTGCCGGCCGTGCCGCCTGTCCCGCTTTGGCTTTTCTCCAGGTGTCTTCCGATGAATGTCTCGAAATTCGAGCAGCGCACGCTCCATGCGCTGGCGCGCGGTGGTACGATCCGCGTCGAGAAAGATGAAAAAGGAAAGATCCGTACCGTCATCTGCGTCACGCGCGAGGGCTGGGTTCTGAGCGACTGCTCATTGGCGACCTTTCGCCGTTTGCGTCGACGCGGCCTGATCGCTTCGCGCGACGGTAGCCCCTATCGCATCACACGCGACGGGTTGCACGCGGTCCGGGCACAGCTCGACAACAGATAGGCGCGCGACGGGGAGCGGCATCAAGAAATGTCCTCCCCGTCGATCGGCATGCGCGGCATCTGGAAGTTGAGACGCAAGGCGTCGATGCGCTTGACGAGATCGGCCTCAAGGGGCCCGCACGCCGCCGCATCGACAACGCTTGCGAGTTCCTCACGGTTCTTGACTCCGAGGACCAACGTATCGACGCCGGGTATCGCCAGCGCATAGCGATGGGCAACGAGAGCGGGGTCCTCGCCGATTTCGCGGCAGAGCGCACGAAAGGGCGCGGCTCTTGCGTAGTCCCGCATCTCGGGCTCGCTGTCGTCCATCTTGCGGTCGATGGCCGATGTCAGCGCGCCAGCCTGTACCGCGCGAATGCCCATCACGCCGACATCGTTGTTCTTTGCGGTACGGATGATGTTGCGCGGCTCGGCCGGCTCCTCGTAGTAGCGCATGCCCCCCGGCGAATCGAGAAGGTTCGCCACGGCCTGCACGACGGCGGGCCGCGGCCCGTCACGCAATACATCCATGATGGTGCGCGGCAACCCCGTGCCGGTGATGCCCCAGGCACCGATCAATCCCCTTGCCTGCAACGCCTCGAAGGCGGGAACGACGGTTTCGACGAAGACCGGCAGTGTGACGGCGGCGTGATGGGCGAAATCGGCATCGCGCCGATAGACATATCCTTCGGGGCAGATGTTGGAGTGAAGAAAGTAGATATCGGCCCGTTCGCGCTTCATCGCGGCAAGGCTGCGCAGCAGCGAGGCCTCGAGCCGCGCCGCGATATCGGGCGCGTGACGTCCGCCGATCATGCATTTGGTCGTGACCCGGATGCCATCGGGCCAGCTTCCCTCGAAGGCGGCGCCCATCACGGCCTCGGCCTCGCCGCGGCCGTAACTCGGCGCCATGTCGAAAAGCGTGATGCCGGCATCGACCGCCGCGCGTACCGTCGCCACCGCTTCGGCGCGCGTGGTCGCGCCCCAGATCTGCCCGAGACCGCCGCCGCCCAGTGTCAGCGCGCTGACCGGCCACAATTTTCCGAGTTGGCGCATCTCCATGAGCGGGACCTCAAATATCTTGCGGGGGCGCGATGCCGTGAAGGCGCGACGCAGCGAACAACGTATTGCGCAGCAGGCAGGCAATGGTCATCGGACCGACGCCGCCCGGCACCGGCGTGATGTCGCCGGCAATCCGACGCGCTTCGGCAAAGGCGACATCGCCAACGAGCCGCATCTTGCCTTCGCCGCGTTCGGGCGCCGGAATGCGCGTCGTCCCGACATCGATGACGACGGCGCCGGGCTTGACCCAGTCGCCGCGGATCATCTCGGCCCGGCCGGTTGCGGCGACCAGTATGTCGCCGAGTCGGCAGATCGCCGGAAGATCGGCGGTGCGGCTGTGGGCGATCGTCACGGTGCAGTTCGCGGCGAGCAGCAGCTGCGCCACCGGCTTGCCGACAAGATTGGAACGGCCGACCACGACCGCATGCTTGCCGGCCAGGCTTTCGCCGCGTGACTCAAGCGTTTCGCCGGCAAGAACCAGACACCCCGTGGGCGTGGCCGGCACGAGGCCGGGCAAGCCGCTGGCCAGCCGTCCGGCGCTGACCGGATGAAGCCCGTCGACATCCTTGTCGGGATCGATGGTTTCGATGACGGCTTGTTGCGAGATCTGCGCCGGCACCGGGAACTGCACCAGAATGCCGTGCACGGCCGGATCGGCATTGAGCTCGCGCACCTTGGCAAGCAGTGCTTCCTGGGTGGTCGTGTCGGGCAGCTTGAACTCCCAGGAGTTCATCCCGGCCTCGCGCGTCTGCACACCCTTGTTGCGGACATAGATTTCGCTGGCCGGATCGTTGCCGACCAGCACGACGGCAAGGCCCGGCGTCAATCCGTGATCCTGCTTGAGCCGCGCAACCTCGACGGCGATACGGGCGCGCAAGGCTTCGGCAATACTCTTGCCGTCGATGATCCGCGCCTCGCTCATGCCGCCCCGCTCCTTCCGTTCGCACCCGGCAATTCTTCGAGCCAGGCCGAAATCCGTGCCTCCAGTACCGCCGTATCGCCCGCAACGGTGACGACCTTGTCGCGGCCGGTCTCGCCGGCGGTGATCGCGAGTGCCGTGCGCGGCAGCCGCCACGCCTTGGCCAGCAGCTTCACCACCGCCGCATTGGCCCTGCCCTTTTCGGCCACCGCCGAAACGCGCAGCCGGAGAAACCTGCCACCCTCGGCATCGCAGGCCAGCCCCTCGATGCGATCGGTCCCGCCGCGCGGCGTCACGCGCAGCCGGACCGCGACACCATCATCGACCGCCCGCAATGCCGGCGCGCCGCTCAGTAGCCGAGCCCGAGCCAGATCGGCAGATCGTAGACGATCAGGTTGCGCAGGAAGAAGAGCAGCAGGATCAACAGGATCGGCGAGATGTCGATGCCCCCGAGATTGGGCAGCAAATTGCGGATCGGCCGCAGCGCGGGCTCCGTCAACCTGTTGATCGTGTCGACCACTGTGTAGACGAAGCGGTTCTGGGTATTGACGACATTGAAGGCGACCAGCCAGCTCAGCACCACCCCGATCACGATGATCCAGACATAAAGGGTGATGGCCGAAGCGATCAGGTTGAGCAGCGCAATCATGGGGCCTCGCCATTGTTGATTGTTCGGGGCCGGGCGGCCGGCCCCCCGGAATGCAGCGCCGGCGACGCCGCGGCGAATCCGTTGTTCAAGGTGTAAACGGGCGCGGGACCGCGTTCAAGGACCGGTTTCCGCCGGGCCGGCAGCCGCGCCCCCCGCTCTCTTGACACCTCGCCCGTCGCCGCCTAAGAAGCGGCTCCGGCACGGAAAATGCCGGGCTCCGGGGCCGTAGCTCAGTTGGGAGAGCGCCTCGTTCGCAATGAGGAGGTCAGCGGTTCGATCCCGCTCGGCTCCACCATTTCCGGAGCATCCCTTTCCCCGAATTCATGTCCAACGGCCGTCAGGCGCCCGGTTCGGCCGCCGGCTGCCGGTCTTCGCTTTCGCGCGCCTCCTCGTGCTCCGGCGGCAGCCAGTGATCGAGAAAGCGTGCAAGCCATAGCCGCAGCGCCGCGTCATGGCTCTGGCGCCCTTCGCGATGCGCCTCGGCCGGCTGGGCGCCGGGCTGTGTCAGCCGTTCGGCCGCCAGCGTCAGCCAGGCATCCATCATCGGCGTGGTCAGTTCGGGATGGAACTGCAGGCCATAGGCCGTGTCGCCATAGCGCATGGCCTGAACCGGAAAGTCGCCGGCCCCTTCTGCCAGCTGCACCGCACCTGCGGGCAGGTCGAAACCCTCGCGATGCCACTGATAGACATATTGCGGATCCTCGAAGAGTGAAGCCCCGTCGGCGGTCGGCCGGATCGGATAATAGCCGGCCTCGACGCGGGCTTCCGGATGCGCCCAGACACGCGCGCCGAGATGGCGCGCCAGCATCTGCCCGCCGAGACAGATGCCGAGATAGGGCTTTCCCTCCTTCAGCGGCACCCCGATCCATTCGGTCTCGGCCTTGATGAAGGGCAGATCGTCATTGGCGCTCATCGGCCCGCCGAAAATGATCGCCGCATCATGTGCGGCCATGGTCGCGGGCAGCGGGTCGCCCAGCGCCGGCCGGCGGATATCGAGTTCGCAGCCGCGCCGGATCAGCGCCTGCGCCACCCGGCCGGGACTGGAACGCTCCTGATGAAGCACGATGAGAATGCGCTGGGTCATGACTGCCGACCGATATGGGACCGGCCCCATCCACCCGCAAGGCCCGGCAACACAGTATGTCCGATCGATCCCTTACATCGCGCTAATGCCGCCATCAATCTTGATCTCGGCGCCGGTGATGAATTTCGATTCGTCCGACGCCAGATAGAGCACGCAATAGGCGACGTCGTCCGGTTCGCCGACAATGCCAAGCGGCACCTGCTTGGCAAGCTTCCTGACCAGTTCCTCCTTCGACATGCCGCGCGCCATGCCGTCGAGGATCGGCGTGTCGATGAAGGTCGGATGGATCGAGTTCGAGCGGATGCGGTAACCGCGCTTGGCGCAATGCAGCGCCACCGACTTCGAGAGCAGCCAGACCGCCGCCTTGGCCGCGTTGTAGGCCGCCATGTTGTGGCCGGCGATCAGACCCGCGATCGAGGAGGTGTTGATGATCGAGCCGGGCGCATGTGGCACCATGTAGGAGATCGCATATTTGCAGCCCAGAAAGACCGAATCGACATCGACCGCCATGACCTTCTTGTAGGTCTCGAAGTCGGTGTCCTCCACCGTCGTCCCGCCGCCGATGCCGGCATTGTTGAACAGCACATTGATGCCGCCCATCGCCTTGTCGGCTTCGGCCAGCGCGTCCTTCCACTGGTCTTCGCGCGTGACGTCGAGCCCGACGGCAAAGGCCGTACCTGGATGATCCGCATTGATCTCGTCGGCAACCTCCTGCGCGCCCCGCTCGTTGATGTCGGCCAGCGTCACCCTGGCGCCTTCCCGCGCCAGCATGATCGCCGACGCCTTGCCGAGCCCCTGCGCACCGCCGGTGACGAAGGCCATCTTGCCGGCAACCCGGCCCTTGCTTGTTTCGCTCATGGATTCTCTTTCGGAAAAATAAACGGATTCAACGGGTTAAAGCATCGCCGTGTTGGTCGGCACGCCGAGCAGCAGACGCCCGGTTAGCTCATAGGTCGCGTCCGACACCATCATGTGCTGGGTCGCGACATGCACGTCGCGGAACTGCCGCTGCAAGGGCGAGCCGCGATAGACCGAACTGCCGCCGGCCAGCGTGTACATGAGATCGACCGCGCGTGCCGCCGACTGCACCGCATGTGTCGTCGCCAGCCTGAGGTCGCGGCGATGCGCCACCGTCATCTCGCCGTTCTTCTCGGCCGCGTCGAAAGCCGTGTTGACCGTCTCCATCAGCCAGGCGCGTGCCGAACGCGTCAGCGCCTCGGCCTGCGAGACGTCGAGCTGCGCCTTGGCGCGCAAGGCCAGCGGCTTCGACGAGCCTTGCGGTGTCTTGCCGCCGGCCAGCTCCACCAGCGTCTCGATCGAACCGCGCGCGAGGCCCAGCGCCACCGCCGCGATGCCGATGCCGAGAAGACCGAAGGTCGGGAAGCAATAGAGCGGCCGCTTGAGCGGCTTGTCGCTGATCAGGCTGACCGCACGCGATGCCGGCACGAAAAGATCCTTCACTTCGAAATCGGTGCTGCCGGTTCCGCACAACCCCGATACGTCCCATGTATCGTGCAGCGTCACGTCCCTGGCTTCGAACATCATCATCCGGTTCTGGGGAACGCCCTCGGCCGCCATTTCGGGCTTGCCGTCATCGCCGACAATCATCGCGCCGCCCGAAATATACTGCGCGTTGCGCGAGCCCGAGCCCCATTGCCAGCGCCCGCTGACCCGGTAGCCCTGAACCCCCTTCTCGACCGCATGCACCGCCTTGCCGCGCGGCGCGAAGACGCCGGCCGTGATCGTCAGCGGATCGCCGAACACGGCGCGCGCCTCTTCGGGCGCCAGAAACGCCGAGACGACGCCCGACGTCGCGCCGATGAAGACGCACCAGGCGGCCGACCCGTCGGCCCGCGCAATCCGCTCCACCGTCTCGACCATCACCGCCGGATGCGCTTCGAGCCCGCCATAGACGGCCGGGATGCAGAGCCGGTAGAGTCCCGCCTCGGCAAAGCGCCGCGCAATGTCCTGCGGCAGGAAACGGTTGGCCTCGATCTCGGCGGCCCGCGCCGCGATTTCGGCGGCAAAGCCGTCGGCGGCGGCCACGGGATCGATTCTTGCGCCGCTGCGCGTCTGCGTCTCGCTCATGCTCTCTCCCTCAGGCGCCGAGTTTCAGCCGGTTGGCGATATTGTTCTTCTGCATGTTCGACGAGCCGCCGACGATCGGCAGGCTGATCGCGTCGCGCACATAGCGCTCCATGTCCATCTCGTCCGACAGCCCATAGGCGCCGGTGACGCGCATGCAGGTCTGCGTGACTTCGGCCGCGCCCTCGCAGCAGAAGAGTTTGGCCATCGAGGTCTCGACCGAACAGGGCCGCCCCTGATCGGCGAGCCAGGCGGCGCTGTAGAGCATCAGCCGCATCGCACGAACCTTGGTGCGCGCTTCCGCCAGCATGTGCCGCACCGCCTGATGCCCGGCAATGGCGCGACCGAACTGCACGCGCTCTTCGGCGTAAGCCCAGGCATCGGCGACGGCGGCTTCGGCCAGCCCCAGCGCACAGGCCGAGAGCTCGAGCTTCTCGACCTCGAGCGCGCGCCCGGCAAGCTGCTGCCAGCCCTTGTTCCACATCTCCGCGCCACCGAGAATATTCTCGGCCGGCACCCGCACATCGTCGAAGGTAACGTCCTTGGTCTCGACGCCGCGAATGCCGAGATGCCCGAGCGGCGTGATGGTGATCCCGGGCAGGGTCGGCGGCACCAGCACGATCGAAAGGTTCTTGTATTTGTCGTCCTTCGGGCCCGAGCGCAGCAGGCAGAAGATATAATCGGCGATATCGGCGCCGGTGCACCAGCGCTTGGCACCGTTGATGACGACCGCGTCGCCCTCGCGCCGTGCCGTGGTTTCGACGGTCGCGAGATCGCCGCCGACATTCGGCTCCGACAACCCATAGGCAAACAGCAGATTGCCGCTGGCGACCTTGGGCAACAGTTCCTGCTTCTGTGCGGCGCTGGCGCTTTCGCCGAGATTCATGCCGGCATAGCAGACCGCCATGATATAGGGGCAGGCGACCGCCACCGACCGCTTGGCGATTTCCTCGATGACGGCCATGGTCGCATAGATGTCGACGCCCGCCCCGCCATATTGCTCCTCGACGGTCAGCCCCATCATCCCCATTGCGCCGAGCTTCCTGATCACCTCGGCCGGATAGATGTTGCCGCGGTCCCATTCGCGCGCTTTCGCCCGCGGCATCTCCGCTTCGACAAAACGCCGCGTCGCATCGCGCAGCATGCGCACATGTTCCGGTTCGTCGAAATTGAGAGCCGTCTCGCCCATCGCCGCATCCATGCCCGTCATTTCCCCGTGAAGGCCGGTTTGCGCTTTTCGAGAAACGCATTGACCGCTTCCTTGTGGTCGTCGGTCGTGAAGGTCAGCATTTCATAGCCGATCGAGGTGTCGAGAATCGAATGCGCGAGCTGCTTCAACCCGATATTGACCGAGACCTTGCTGTACTTGATCGCCTGTGTCGCGCCGCCGGCCAGCTTCGCGGCAAAGGCATCGACGCGGGCATCGAGTTCGGCATCGGGCACCACATGATTGACCAGACCGATGCGCTCGGCCTCCGCCGCCGGCACCGGATCGCCGGTCATCAGATATTCCTTGGCCCGCGCATAACCGACCAGCTGCGGCCAGATGATGGCGCCGCCATCGCCCGCCACGATGCCGGCCCGTACATGCGGATCGGCAAAGCGCGCGCTCTCGCCGGCGAAAATCACGTCGCACATCAGCGCGATCGTCGCGCCGAGCCCGACGGCCGGCCCGCGCACCTTGGCAATGATCGGTTTCTCGAGATCGAGCAGCGAAAAGACGATGCGCTTGGCTTCGGCCGCATCCGGCCCCTTGTCGCCGGCCTCGAAACTGCGCTTCATCCAGTTGAGATCGCCGCCGGCCGAAAACGCCGCGCCCTCGCCGGTCAGCACGATCACGTCCGAATCGCGGTCGTCGGCGGCGTCGAGAAAGATGCTCGACAATTCGCGATGCATCTCGCCATCGACCGCATTCATCAGCGCCGGATTGCTGAGCGCCAGCGTCAGCACGCGGCCCTGCCGGCTCGCCTTGATCCGCGTGTAGCGGCCGAAATCGACGCCCTCCGCCATGCATTTCTCTCCCCGTTTCTCGTTTTTCGTTTTCCGGATTGTGGCTCCC
>TARA_R110000824_G_scaffold43217_4_pt1 | contig 25315 bp, 12 predicted proteins | sample TARA_R110000824 | Tara Oceans TARA_R110000824 (sample SAMEA4397747) | marine metagenome | biome: Polar Biome; feature: [MES] marine water layer (ENVO:01000295) within the mesopelagic zone...; material: water (ENVO:00002006), including particulate matter (ENVO:01000060) such as......
ATGTGCCTAACGCGTGGGTTTGTATGGGTGGTCTCTGTACAGAAGTTTTAGAGAATAGTACTTGTATAAATAATAATCATGTGAATAATGGGACAGTATTTAATGGTTCGTGTATAGATTGGGCGTTCGCTAACAATATGCCTTCACAAGGATGTATTGAAAATGATGAAACTCAATGTAACGCAAATCTTTCTCAAGGTTGTGGTGGTGGGTGTGGTCCATGTGATGGTATAGTTAATGAAATGGGTATGACCGAATGGCCATTTAGGTTATATAGTTCTACGGACGCATATAATGCTTTTGATGTAGTGATTGGATTTTCTTATTCCGACTCACAAGCTAATTCCGAACATAAATATTGGTATAAACCATTCCCAATATGTGACCCAACTATTGGAATTATAGACCCAGACGGAATACCAAATAATGGAGATGAGATTGATTGTGGTGACCCAAATATAATAGAGATATGTGAATCAGCAGCTTATGGAAGTGGTACGTATCACCCGTGTACAGATTTAAGTGCACCAGCATGTGATACTCCACCGATAATTAATATGGCTGTCCCAACTGGAGCAGGAGATTCTAGATTCACTTCACGAACGTGTTGGGAACCATGTAATGAATAAAATTAAAATTAAAATATAATATGCCAATAGCAACATGGGCGGATTCAAGTTTTGAAACAGAAGACCCTACCGGAACACCAACAGGTAATTTTGTAGCGGTGTGTGGGAGAATGATTAAAGGATATAACCAAATTAATGACCCCGCCATTTGTGGTCTAGGACAATGTTGTCCAGTTGAAGGTGACGTATCTATGTGGTGGGTTGGTATGCCAGCGATACCTCAAGGATGTTTTATACTGTCACCTAATTTGTTTTGGAATCAACCACATGAATTTTTAAATGATGGGACTCTAAATCCTCAGTGGAATGGATGTCCTGGACCTGGTCCTGGGACGGGGTATAATACTTGTGGTGCATCAGGAGCAGATACGGTAACCCCAGGAACAGGGACGTTACCTTGTCTATGTGCTTTAGGTGAGTATTATACCGCACTACCTAATATAGATTTTACTCAAACAGGACCAGGAGTACAATGGATGGTAGTTAGTACTGGACAAATTGATGCTTGTGTGGAAATCTTAAAAATTGTAGACAATCAAAATGATTGGGATAACGGGACAATTACTTGTCCAAGTGCTTTTATGGACTACACTTGGGCCACCACATACGTAGCTGGTACGACAATCGCTCATGACCAATTAATGATAATGGCTGCTGCTGGCGACCCCACGAACGTTGTTGAAACAAATTGTATGTCTTGTGTTGAGAATTTATATGGTTGTTTAGACCAAAACGCGATAAATACTTATTGGGATTGTTTTGGTGTGCACATACCCACAGTTTATAACCAAAACCCAAACATGGACAGTGGTTGTTGTGTATACCCTGGATGTCCTGACTCATCAGCACTAAACTACGACCCAGCAAACCCTGATGGTTGTGGTACATGGGCAAATGGAAGTTGGACATCTGGAGGAATAACCGACACTAGTTGTTGTATGTATCCTGGGTGTAAAGATGGTATATCCACCCCATGTGATATTATTACACCCCTACCTAATGGTGACCCAGGACCTATTGGTTGTGTAGCAAATCACACTTTAGATTGTAACGATAACCCGGTTATACCAGCAACAGGAGGGATATTAACAAACCCAGCATTTAGTTCCTGTTTTACCAATGAATCACCACCATCACCTAATAACGATTGTTATTATGTTGGTTGTACTGATACAACGGCCACCAATCATACTCCAGGAGCTAATGGGTGTTTATACCCAATCTTAGATGGTACACAATGTTGTGAATATGAAGGTTGTATGGACCAAACAGCTACAAATTATGGAGAATCTTGTCATGACCCAATGGTTATATACTCAGCGGCTCAATTAACAGCCCCTTGTGTACCAGATAACTGTATAGACCCACCAGTAGTAGGTTGTATGGATGACGGTTGTTGTGTAGACGGGGTTTTCGATTTAGTAGACCTAACACCAACAACAGAATGTCCCAACGGGTTACATTTATGTCCAACACAAGGTGGTGGACCATCATTCAGTAGTAACATACCAAATGGTTGTATTCCAGGGTCCCCAGTCCATCCTTGCTCAAATTGTGGTTATGACCCACTTGCTGAAGAACAGGGACAACCTTATGAAAGTTTTTGTGCTTGTGAAGGGGTATATTGTAATATACAACATAACCCACCAACATTTAATGCTAGTGGTGTCCAGACAGGTGGTTGCATACCAGGTACAGATTGTTGTATAGATATTAACACATCAATCCTTGCTCCAGGACCATATGTTTGGTCCGACCCAGGTGTGTTTGGTCCTTGTTTGAATGGTACAGCATATCCATGTACAGGGCCAGGTTCAGCTATGGAAGAATGTGATGAAATTTGTGTACCAGAATATTTAGAAGATTGTGCAGTTTTTATGAACGATAGACAAGGAAATGTGTATTCTTATGGTCCACCTACCACAGCTCCAAATAATCTAGCATTCTTATTTCATGATGACCAGTTTAACGAAAATACATTACCAGGTGGTCAAAGCTTATGGACAAACCCATTTGGTCCAAATTTAGGAATGCAAAGTGGTACTGGTTCCTGGGACATTGCAAACGCTCTGATACCAGGTACTACCCCAGAGGAAAATTTCATATGGTTATATAGTTGTAGAGTAGTTGACATAGACCAAGGTTCTGCTACCTATGGTCAAATTTTAGAACAACCACCTAACAGTGGAATACCAAAGGGGATAATTAGAGAATATAGAGTAGCTATAGACCCACCTGCTGGTTTTACTATAGACCTTGGGGGTGCTAATGAACCAGCGGGAACGATAAACCCAACATATGTTAGAGATATTGATATTACAAACGTATGTCAAACACATGGAAGAGATGCACCAAATATGTGGGGTGGTACTTTTAAAACTATAGGTAATGCTTTAGTAGCTAAGGATGACACTACTTTGATTTCTGTTAGTGACAGGGCTTTAGAAATCGATATTAGTACAAACACAGGGGTAGCACAAGAATTGTTTATGTTACCAAACCCAACGTGGCCAACCATTCTGAATCCCCAACCAACAGGTGCGGACACTACACAAGCAGTAGCTACAGGAGACGTTATTGTAGATGTTAGTACAGGAAATTTAACAATAACTTATTATTACCCACCTAATGTTACTGATGCTCTAGTTGGTAAATTTAGTTTAGGTGCGGGTCTAGGAAATCAAATGGGGGATAGTTTAGGTAACCCAACAGCGTGGTACGAAATTGCTGCTAACGATACTGGTGTAGCTTCTGTTTTTGGATTATTTAAATGGGACGCTCTTTGGTACGCGACCCAATGGACAACCACCGGAGCAAAAGTTTATGATTTTGATAATAGTACATTAACAGCCAATCCTGTCCCGATAGGGACCGTAACTACCTTACCGGTTGATGCTGGAGCGTTTTATAACGGTATACTTGGGGCATCTCAAAAAGATGGATGTACCCCAGATGATGACCCATGTTGTTGTGATACCCCAGGAGCAATAAATTATGACCCAGCATGTACCAATCCAGACCCAATATTATGTCCATGCTTTTTCGCACCAGAACCAAGAATGGGTTGTCTACCAAGATTAACAAAAGAAGAGTTTCTGATGAACGTAGTTCAGAAACCAGAAACATACTCAGATATATTTATTGAAAGAGGAAAAGTTTCTGTGTTTGAAAGACCACAAAGATTAGCACAAGTATCTACAATTGGAGAATTAGAACTTCACGGTTACGGATATTATAACATTTTAATACAAGAATAGTAATATGGCATTAGGAAATTATGGAATTAAAAGACCAGCAGACGTATCACCTAACGATGTTGAAATAATATATCATTATCAGGCAACTAGAGATGCGAATAGCACTTTTACGTTAGGGACTTTACCGTCTTCTGTTTTAACATATCACGTACATAACGGGGCAACCGCTACTAATGGAGCGGTAGCAGGAACTACAATCCTAGGTGGGTTATACCAACTAACATTACCCTCAACAGTTTTCAGTAATAAGGGATTTTACACTGTATACCTTAGACCAATAGAGATTAGAACCGAAATATTGGATTGTGGGACATTAGCGGCACTACCAAATATAAAAGGGATAGTTATAGATTTGACCAAAGTTCCAGCACAATTTAAAAATAGATTTGTAAATATGGGGTTAGTTGGGTATAGAGTAGAGTATATGAATTCAGATAATTTATCATCTAATTTAGCAGGAACTAAAATACCTAACTTTTTTAGAGTAGTAACATCCAGTTTTTATTGTGAAAGATTAATGAATACAGCGGCAAACGCAAATAAAGTATCACCAAGATATTCATATACAGACTCACCTTCTAATTTAGTGTTTTTAACATTATCACCTAGTAGTGCACCTACTAATCAACCTAACGCATTACCAGATATTGGAAAAGCAGGTCAAAAAATTATAATTACAAATACATATTTTAACCCAGTGGTATTAGAGGTAGAAATGGCAGACCATGATTTTGATACGTTAGCTATAGGTTTATATGGGAATCAAACTAAATCTATAGAAGATGGGATTTATACTATGTATGACTTATCTGGTGTTAATAACATTTATAAACAATATAATTTATTTGAGATTAGAGACCAGTTTGATGAAAAATTATTCGAGGTTAGACAAGATAGAGGTAATCAAATAGATTTTAGTAAACAGTTTGGTACAATAGTTAGTTAATAATGGCAAATAAAAAGAAATTTTACTATCCACCAGCACCACCAAGTGGGGCGGGAACTTTTAGTGACGACTTAGTTGGGTCACAATACACTCAAGGGTCAGCACAAATGACTTTAGGTAATTTTTCTATTAGTGATAGTGCTCAGTCTAAACAAAATAGAAATTTTAATTTAGGTGGGTTTTCAGGACCCATAACACTACAACAATTAAGTGCTGGAGATACACATTTAGTAAATTCTAATTTAAATAACAGTTTATTAATAGAGTTTAATTATGATAATAGTGATATAAGTAAGTTTGTACTCTACGGGTCTTTAAAAGACAGACTAAGGGTCGCAGCTCAACAGATAGTTAATTTTTTCCCAGGAGCTTTATATTGTGATGGTATAAATAAAGTATATTGGTCCACAGGAGATACTGTAGACAACATATCTTATGATGTTATTTATAACAGAACCACTTTAAAAATATCTAAATATAAAGTATCCAACCCATTTAATATAGAATTTACCACTGACGGGGAAATCTTATTAGACGGTTCACTAGAGATGGACTACCTAGTAGAAGACCCAACTACAGATAAAATTACAACCACATCCGTTAAAGCACAAAAGGGAAAAATATCACCACTAAGAAATTTTTCATTAGAATATAAAAAATACTGTTTAAGTTTCAGTGGTAGTGGAAACACCCAATACCCTATAATAGATTACACACCGATAGAAGAAGGCACAACAGATTTAACTATTGTTGTGTCAGGAGCACCTTTTGGAACAACAGCCACAACATCCACAACTACATTTTACATAAAACCAAATAAGTTTGAAACACAAAACCAATTCAGTGAGTTTGATTCTGTAGAAAGGTTTTTACTAAACCAACAAAGTGTCCCACAATATAAAGCTGAAATAACATTACCAAGACAGACAGAAGATGGACGAAATTATAGTTTTAAAGAAGAAATAATTTGGAGTAAACAAGATTTATGGAATATAGATGTAAGTACGCAAAAATATACGGATTATTTACAGAAATTAGTAGATATTGGTAATGAGCTTGATGGTGTTAAAACAAATTTAGTTTCTAGGTTTTTAACTACTGGAGCTTTAAAAGATTTTGATAGTGGTGGTCGTAAAGTAGAAAAAACATTACAAATATATGGTAGAAGTTTTGACGATGTTAAAAAATTCATAGATGGGATTGCATATATGAATAATGTTACTTACGAGGGAAAGAACACTGTACCTAATCAGTTACTTAGAAATTTATCTAAAATGTTAGGATGGAAAACCCCATCTACCATAACTAAAGAACAATTTTTGGATACAGTTTTAGATAGACACGAACCAGAATATCCAGGTGAGTCTATTGGTGTTACACCAGCTGAATTAAATGTTGAGATTTACAGAAGGATTTTAATGAATACTGCTTATCTATTTAAATCTAAAGGTACTAGAAAAGCTATAGAATTCTTATTGAGATTTATTGGAGCTCCGGAAGCTTTAACAGAGTTTAATGAATATGTTGTATTAGCTGACGCAAGGATTAAAATGGGTAGTCCAAAAGACCCAAGATGTAACACATTACTAGCTTTATTAAATGCCTCTACAAACCAACAAGTAGGACCTAAGGGGCCTAGAGGACCTTATTCACCAAAAGAACCAAACAAAAGTTCTATTAAATTAACCAGTATAATTGAGGAAAGATGTCCAGACGGTCAAGTATATGATTCTGAGTCGTCACAATGTGTACCACTTTCACATGGAGCCAATTGGGTAAAAAGTGGTACCATACGTGCAATAGATTTAGAAGACGCTATAGAACTTTTAGGTTGTTATGATGTAGGTACGGGGTTTCTGAACCAGTTCCAACCTATTTCAGGTGGGCTAGCAACTAATAATGTGTATATGCTAGACCAGGTAACAATGGCAACGACCATATCCTCAACTACAGAGTCCCATGGGTTTATAAGAGAGGATTATCCGATAGATGACGATGGGTTCCCAACCAGACCAAGAGAAACCTCGAACTATTACTTCCAAAGAGGGGCTGGGTGGTTTGAAGAGACAGAAAAACATCATGGAGAAACAATAATAGATTTAGAAAACTCAAAACTAACAGGGTGTACCCCTTCCATAACTACAAAATTAAATCAGTTTAGTTGGGGTGGGTTTTTTGGTGATTTACCATATGGTGTTAACTCTAACGACCCAGGTGCACCTTACCTTGAAAGGTTTAGAAATTTCCCATATATGAAACATATGGGCTTTGGTTTAACACCAGTCATTGATGATAAAAAATCATGGGCAACAATTGAAGGTGATGGGGAAATAGACAGAATCTATTCTTTTGAAAATATTAGAAACGCTGCTTATCATAGTCATAACGAGAAACTTATATTAAATGTTAAAAATGTAGATATATTTTTAAACACTGGGCAAGCTTTGGTTTATGATGTATGGCAACAATCAGTTTTAAGTGGTTGTCCTTTTAGTGGTGGTCCACTACCATTACCTTACCCACAAAAAGGAGGTGTGGATGATACTGTCACCTTACTAAACGCTAAGGATTATTCTTTTAAAGATTTTTCACATATATTTTGGAAAACATTTATAAATGTAAGAAATAGACAAACAATAGATGACGGTAAAACTGGTGGTTACCCACTATTACAAAATCTATATTTAGATTATCTAGCTCAGGTTTGTGGTGTAAACAATCAATACACTTATACAAAGATGGTTGATTACGCACAAAGTTTGGGCACATACTGGATTAGAATAATAGAACAACTTGTACCAGCAACAACACTATGGCAAGGTGGTGTAAAATTAGAAAATTCTATTTTTCATAGAGATAAGTTTACGTATAAACATTACCCCGTAAGACCATTACCAGGATTTAATAACCCAATAAAAACAGGGTATGTCCCAGGATGTACAGACCCTTCCGCTAGTAACTTTAACCCATTAGCTACAGCATATGACGATACTTGTGAATATGATAGGTTTGGTGGTGGGGGAAGTCATGAAGGTAGAGCACACTCTGAAGGTGAAACCTTTCCATGGGTAGGACTAACAAGTCCAAATACAGGAACTACTTGTTCGTCAGGGTGTCAAAATACTGGAGGTACACAAACAAAAATAGGACCGATAGATTCTACAACTATTAGTAAACCTTGTGTTTGTTGTTCTTTACCTGAAAATACCGCGGTATTACAAATGAGACCATTAAGTGCGTCCTGTAAGTCTGTATGGCCTTCATTTATAAACCACAACGGTACTTTAGCAACAACATCTAATACTGGTGTGAATAATAGCATAAACTTAAGTACAGAAAGATTTGCGAGTAATGACTCCACAATAAATGGAGCTTATAATATACTTAGTACAATGAACAATAATATAATGTTTAGGGTAAAAAGAACTTTAGCACTTAGTAAAAACAAAACAGAGCCTTGGGGGTATAAGTTTGATTTAGGAAAGCAGTATGAAACTAATATATAATGGATAATATAGAAAAAAATATAAAAGGTGCTGAAAAAGTAATAAAGTTTAGTAAATATATAGATTTTAGACAAGTTGCAGACACTCTTCAGGTAAAAGTTTACGCAACTGGGAAACTAGTGAGGAGGAGTTTCAAAAAAACACTAGCTTTTACTATGGATTACGATGTCTCAATGCCTGTACAGTTATATCTAGCATACAAAGGTAAACACCTAGTAGAAGGTTTTTTATATTTTGAATCTAAAGATTTTAAGGTTGGTGAAGATAAGTTTAATAAAACACCGTTTGAGTCAGACTTTATTATAAGATTAACTAGAGAAAATAATAGAACATTATCCTTACAACAAGTAGGTGGCAAACATATAAAGTCACTACTATCAACCAAAGAAATTTTCTCTACCGGGAATGAAGGTGCGTTACAAAGATTTTCCCCACCTAAAAATGGGAAAAAACATCAAATTGAAATGGTATTACCGGGAATTAATAAGCTACATAATTTTCAAAACTATGTAAATCTAGGTTTTGATATTGATATGAGAGTTTTTAGTACCACAGGTCCACTTACTAGTATATTCTTTAAACTAAATTCACCAAACCCAGGTAGGTCTGAAAAAAGAAGGTATGAGAAAGATAAAACAGGACCTACAGACCAGGTGATACTAGTAGAACCAAGAAGAATTAAAACACTAACAAAAGCACCTACGAGTTACGTGACCATGACCACAAAAGATTTAGAATTAGGACAAACCAAGTTTAATTATTTTGATTACTTCACCTCCCTAAATCAAGAATATACCGACTATTATCTAAAATCTTCTGAAGTTTTTATAGTTAAAAATATAGAGAATTATAAGTTTAGTTTAGGAAACTTTCTAAAAGATAGTACAAAAGAATTACCATATAACCTATCTAGAAAGATAATAAATAACAGTGAGATAAAAAGTTCGTCACCATTCTTTCAGAGAGGTCTAAAAAAATGGCCATTAAGTTGGGTTGATGAATTAAGAAATAATCAGTTCTTTAGTGATTTGGATAGGTGTATAGACTTTAGTTTTTATAGTCCTGAACATCTTAATAGTTTTGAACAAAGTTTAAAAGAGATACAAATTGCAAATTTAGAAAGTTATAGTGTTAATGTGGATGGTAAAAGTATGTTAAAACCAAAAACCTATAACGGTCTTAGTGAATGGGTATCCCGAACCAACCATGACTATTTTAATGACTTAAAAATATTATACTATCCAGGTGGTACATTAAAAAGTCTAACAGTATGTCCATCAAAAAGAACAAAAGTTAATGAGTACACCGAAAAGAATATAGTGTATAATGAAAATCAGTGTGCCTGCAAGTACTCAAACGACGCTTCAGAAAAATTGGAGACTATAATAGTAACACCGGGAGTGGGTGAAAGTTGTGCGAATACTTGTAGAAAGAAACAAATTGAATTAAATTTACAAAAATGTTGGACATGTGAGGAAGATTATTATTCACCAATATATAATCTCAGAAATGATTTTTTTGGAACAACATACTCCACATTTAGAGAGTCATTTACAGGGGGTACACAATATACAGGGTACACATCTGGGGGTATAACAGGTCAAAACACCTATGATATATATTTTTCAGGAGCTGGCTATACAGCAACTACCCAACCACAAACTGGAATAGCTATCCCAATCAGTAATGTTAATAGGATAGAACACAGACCTTTTATAGGTGTAAGTTCACCAAGCTGGGTACCATACAACTCTTGGCAAAGTTTATCAGCACAAACTGGTACCACAACCTCAATTTCTGGTGCTGGTGCGGTTATTATACAAACAGGAGACCCTAGAAACTACATGATATATAAAAGTTTAAGTGGGGGTACGTATAAATTCCAATATAATGCGTATTTGGATGTTAAATATAAAGACACAAAATGGTGTGAATATCTCACCACTAATTATGTTTCTGGTGCAACCTCATCAATCTCATATCCAGCAACGGAATATGAGATTAAAAGATTAATAAATTCTTCTATAATAGAAAGAGGGTTGACAGAAGGTGAAATTGTAAAAGAAGACACGGAAGGTGTTTATTTTCCAGGAAAAAACGGATTAAATAATAATACAGGTTTATTAGATTTTAGTTTTGAGGTATTTTTAGAAAAACAAACTATAAGTGGTGTAACTAGTGATGTGGCATCAACATCTATAGGAGCAAGTCCCGTCACTAATTCATCCGCTAATCAATTTCTAGTAAGTCAAACAAACATAGTACAAAATACTATGAGTGGGTTTAGTAATTGTTACGCGTCAGGAAGTTCAGCTAATACTATATTTCACGCCAGAGTACCAATTACATTAGATACTGGACTAATTTCTTTAAATAGTGGTGAAACGGTTATGTTAAAATATAACACACAATTCCAAGCGACATCCAAAGTTACCGGTGGAAACGCCTATGTTGAAACTAATTTAGGTCACTACCTAGACCTATCAGGTAATCCAATTTCTTCACCATTCTACAGAGTTACAAAATATAGCCCAACTACAGGTGAAACTACTAGCTTACAAAAGAAATTATTCATGAATTCTCAAAAAGTGTCAAAACCACAACAATTTATAAATGAAGGGGGGATTCAAACAGAACAAACAACACTAGGTACTTTGTATGTGATAGATAACGACTATGAACCTATTTCTCCACCTAAAGTAAACAGTGAAACATTTAGCACTTTAAGTTTTATAGATAATAAACCAGAAAGTACTAAACTAGAGTTAAACATACAAAGTAAAAAACCATCGAATAACTGGACTAGACAGATACAAGATAACAAACTAACAGATTATTATATACCTAACCAAAAAGATTTGGTACAAATAAAATCAGGAGTGGTGGTTTTTAATTTGCCTAGATATGACCAGAAGGATTCAGTAACATGTAATTATAAATTCCCACAAATAAGTCATAGTTATGTTATAAAAAACACAATTGCAAATATAAGAGGTGTAGATAAAGAACATTTTATAGTTATTACCCCACAAGAAAAGATATACGTACCATGTTTTACACCAACACTAAATGAGAAATACGAACTAATAGAAAGTCAAATAAAGATTATGGAACAGATTGATAATGTTGATGACCAACTTATTCTTGATGGACAACCTGTGATTTTAAAAACAACTAGGTCGGAACCTTTAACACAGTTAAAAGCGGATGAAGGTTTTAAGTGTAAATTTTATTGTGTGTGTGAGGATTTTAAAGTTAATAAAAATGTTAACCCATTCTACGGTACAACTGATATTATTACAGATACGGCCTTGTTTGATTGTGATGAATGTGAAGAAAAAGCTGATGAGTATTGTGGCGAAATAGGTAAGACATGTAAACCTAAAGTTTTTACAGATAGTTGTATTGGGGATAAAAGTAATTTATATACAAGAGGCGACGAATATTTACTTCCTAACGGAGATACCTATGTTGGCTTTTATCACTTACATAATCAGATTCCTATGGTGGGTCCAATTCACACTATAGTGGAACACGACGCTTTAACACCCCTTAGGGTGGATGGGTCCTACAATGTAGATAGAATAAACCATATAAACACTAATAGATTAAATACAAGTGGTGGATATTAAAATATACAAAATATGAGTGCATTTCTTAGTGAATATAATGTAGCACCTACAGTATCAGGACAATCTATTGGTAGTATAGATGTTATAAATGTAAGTGGTGGAACCGGACCCTATAGTGTAAGTTGGTCTGGAGACAGTAGATATGATTCTAATGGGTACACCTCTACTCAGTGGGACTTACATAATTTAGGAGAAGGTGTGTACCAAGCAACAATTACTGATACTAATTCTAACGAAGGAATCACATTAGTTTATTTGTCAGCTTATACAAATCCTAGTTTCTCTGCTTTAGTAACTTCATATTCGTGTGTTACAAACCCAAACCTATCTTGTGAGATTACAATATATTCAGCTGGTACTCTTAATTTATTTAGTCAATATACAGCATCTACATTTAATTATTCTTTATATAGAGATGGTAGTTTATTTAGAACAAAAACAATTGCTACAGCTGACACACAAACCAGTCAGACATTTAAAAACCTAACTAATGGAGAGTATATGTTAACTATAGGTAGAGAACAAAGTTTAACCAGAAAATTCAAAATTACAGATGCCCAATGTACAGCATCTTCTATAAGCATATCAGCTACAAGTAACCCCGCTTATAGACTTTCCGCTATGACCTCCGCTCACACTATTAATTCTCATTTTGCGGGTGGTAATTACTACGTTGGAACAGTACCATCAAATTACACCACTGGGTTATATAATTGGGGACATATATTAGATGGGGTAGGACATTGGTTTTTTACTGGTAATTCAGACAATGGAGGGACTATGGATTACCCAAACATTAATCCTAATACAGCAAGAACTACAGACACTACAAGATATTGGTATTTAGGGGTTAGTGGGGCAAGTGACTGTCAAGAAGGGTGGAACTGTTCACCTAGTGGTGTTGTGGGTGGAGACCCAGTCGTAGCTGCATCGCAAAAAGATTTAACCGGAACAACTATTGCAGGGTCAGCTTTTAGAGGTACGTATTATTATCATCGATATCTTAATAAATTTTTTGTATATGACACTACAACAGGTACAACCACCAATGACTATGCTTGGTTAACATATAATCCTTTAGCGGATAGAGATTCTAAAGGAGACCCAGTATCTTCAGAAATTATAACTCAACATCCTGCTGCCTTTAAGTTTGGTATGTTAGCTCATGTTGGTGATACTAATATATTTCCATACATAGGTGATTCTAATGTAGTTACTGATTATAAATCATATGCTAGCAAATTAGAAAATAATTACTGTTCAACAACAATAAAACGGTCTGTTCAATCTGGTGATACAAGACCAGCAACTTTTATAAGTCCTTGTGGTTATCTCGACTATACACATGATGTTTATTTGTTTCAGAGTGGAGCTTCCACCACTTGCTCAGCATCCATAGTTTTAGCTTATTTTAGAGATAACAGTGGAACTTATGGTGAAAGTGGAGCGACACATTATTTAACATTGGATTTTGAAACGACAAGTGGTGCGACAGTCAGTTTTAATAAAGGACAAAGTGCAAGAGCCTTCCAAAGGGACGTGTTCGGTCAAACAGTAATTCAAGGAAATCCAGAGGATTCTGATGATGCGGTGGTACAAGCACTTGTTGTAGAAGCTCAACAAAGAGCTGTAAATCAATTTATTGATGAATACCCAGACGTAGCAGCATCTATGGGTTTTGGTCACGATGAGGCCGGACCAGTAGATAGTGGTCATTCTGACAGTCATATTGATTATGACCATTGGCATGAAGCGTTCTCAGAAGTAGTTGGATACGCGGAGATGTATGAGAGGATTTTGATAGCGTTATTATCAGAATATGAAGCTACTTTAGACCCTGGTGAAGACACTTACTTAACAACTCAATATAAAGAATTTGACACCACAGTATTAAGAAATGGCCCATTCGGTGGTGTTAGTCCATCAGGTGCCCATAGAAGTCCATATGCGGGGGGTGCTATGACAGTACAAGGTGCTATAAAGGTTAGAATTACAAGAAGTGGTTCAGAAGGACAATACTTTAGAATCCAAATGACACCAACAATGGGTGAACAAAGTAACGCGTACGCTGCAGAAGCAACTGTTGATATGGGAGATGAAAATTTATTCCAAACATATCATGAAATTAATTTTGATTTAACAGATAGCACTACTTGGTCAGGAAGTACACAAAGTGCACCTACTTGGACAACAGGAACTGAATTACAAAGATTTTTAGGGGGTACAAGATATGGTTGGATGGCTGGTGAGTATTTTAGTATATTTTATGGAGGTGGATTTACTGGTACCTCTGCTAATTATTCAGTTGAATCTACAAACCCTACCTTTATTTCTAGTTCCTCAGCGATAACTTTAACCGAAACAACAATCTACAATCCAGATTTAAGTCTGGAGTCACAAACCTTAGGTGATGTCGTAGGTAATAATAATATCCAGTTTTCTAAAAATTGTGATTACCGCCCAAGATGTGGTTCCGAATTAACAGTACCAGATATAAGACCACGAGCTTCCGCAACACTCCAAACATTTAGAGAACCTATTGTGGTATTAGAAGGGTTGAGTAAGAGTAACACAACATTACCTAATTTAAAAATTATAAACTTATCAGGGTATAGTGGCAACACACCTGTCATTACCGCGAATACTTCTGGGAACACATCCGAATTATTATTAAAAAAGAGTTATTTAAAACTAAACCTATATGGGTATGACTACACTCAAAGTAAACTTAACTTAAAACCAGCATACAGTTATATTTTTAACACGTTGAGTGAATTGTCTAACGAACAAGATAGAAAGCAAGGGATTTCATTAAGTAGCACAACAACACTACCATTATCAGGACTGCCAACAGGGAATACCTGGGAATATATAATAAAACCTTCTTTTATAATTAAAGACAAAAGTACAAAAGACCCTGTTTGGGTAGATACAACCGACAATACAGGTGGTGTGAAAATAACTAACAAAGATTATTACATGTGTCTAGTACAAACACCAAGAGAACCAGGTATTAGAAATACTGATATAGGTTTTAAAGTTGCGTCTGGTTCTGGTAATTTAAGAATAGCTACTAAAAATGAAACAGTAACTGGGGTGCCAGATTTTGATGGTACTCAGAGTGCTTTTACATATTCAGCTTTAACACTCCCATATCCACCACAAAGTAATGTACAAGTGGTTGTTAATGGGATTACAATGAAACAAAGTGCTTCTTTAACCACAGAAGATTGGAAAACTACTGAAAGTGTTTTTGGCCCCTATGTTAGTGGTGACTATTTTTGGTCAGGAATAAGATTAGTTATGGCACCTAGAACTGTAAAAAATGGAGACATAGTCCAAGTACTATACCCAGCTACAAGTAATAAGAGTTATTATAACCAAACACTTACTGTAGGTACTGTAGACAATAGTGAAACCTCAGTAATGTATAAAGACACTGCAAATTATTATATAAATTTAGATTATGAACCATTTGGAGGGCTACAATTAATATTAAATGGACAAACTTTAACAGAAGGGGTAGACTTTCAAAAGGTAACATCAAGCAGAATACAATTTTTAACATATGTGGTGGGTGGGACCACTGATTTTATATCATCCGATGTGATATCTATGTACTACCTAACCCAATATGATGTTGTAGGGCTTGCTAGTACAAAAGAACCAAACATAAACGTTTCTATAGATAAGAAATTGTATTTAATAGAAGATGTTAAATTGGTTGTGTTCGATAGTAATGGGGATATAGTACAAAAGTTAATGAAAACTTATAACTCTAATGATAGTGGTAGGATGACCACACTCTTCCAAATTTCAGTGCCTAGTCCTGGAACTTATAGTTATAATTTACAGACTAGAAGATACTACCCACTTTTAAATGGTAGTACTATAACAACAGAAAATAACACTAAAAATATAACATTTATAATAGATAAAACCACATTCTATTCACCTTATATAAAAAATAGGGGTAATAGTGGAATAAAACCAAGCCGTGGAGGCTATTAAAATATGATGAATAATATTTATAATAAAACAAAAAAATTATGAGTTACATATTAAAGGACAGTTCACAAGGAATAATATCTGTAAAACTTACAGACGCAGGTAGAAAAAAGCTATCTAAAGGACGATTAAATATAGAACTATTTCAAGTAGGAGATAGTGAATATTGTTATGATTGTAATGGTAGACTACCAGCACTAGTCAATGGAGTAAACATACAACAAGCAAACTTCAATGCACAAAATCTTAATCCAATACCTGAAAAAAATAAAGCACATGTAAAGTACCCATTACCACTTACTAGAACATCTGGTAATCAAACATTTGGAGCAGCACAAGCTGCACATGGGTATGATGAAGTTTTTAACAGAGCTTCACAGAGAGGATTTTATAGTGGAAATACAGCTACAACGTGTGATTTTGGAGCTGAGGTAAGTTCAGCTTACACACTAAATTCTAATTTCTTTTTCCCATTATCTGCAATGACAGGAGGTACTAGAATAACATTACTATCAGCTAATACCTTCCAAGACCAAGCTTTTTCTGCTGGTACTATACCGGGGTATACACCAGTAGTTGGGGATATTTTGGGGATTACCTACTTCTTCCAAAGTGGTTCTACCGGTACCACTAGTTGTCATGTATTACCATGTACTGGTGGTTCAGCTCAACTATTCTACCAAATAGTTGGTGGGAACACTACGTCTGGTAGAACTGGGACATCTTGGTCAGGTAGTACAGTAAAACCTTTATGGTACACTTTAGATAGGTCACTACCAGACTTTATGGCGTATTCAGGTAATGCTGCTATGTCAAATTATACGGTAAATATAAAAAATTATTCAGGTAAAACAGGTAGTTTAGTGGGGGCCTGTGTAAAAGTATACCCCAATGTTACAGGAGGAACTTATTCAGCACATTCCACCAACCCAATGTTAACTTACTATGGGGCAAATACACCAATAGCTTATTGGTCACCAGGTTCTTTGTCTTTTGAAAATAATTGTGATGTGTCGGTAAAAGATGTGAAAGTTTGGAACATGAACATTAACTGGACAGAACAAGTTGCTGGGGTTAGAGATTCAGGTGCGGGAGAAGGATTTGAGACGGTAGACTATTATGGTTCTTCAGGGTATTGTGGTACAAAAGAATATTTAGGTTATCATAGTAATAGTGGGCAATTAGACACTGGAACTATACCGGACACCTACGACCCAACTATAGAAAGTTCTTCTTGGTATTACGATTCTTATAAAAACCCTAGAGCTGTTACACCAAAAAGACAAAAAACTATAGGTATACTTCATTATACAAATCAAACAATTTCTAATTTTTATGGTGAAAAATTTGCTCTGAAAGAAGACGCGGTTAGAAGAGCTAGTGATATTGGTATGGCTAAAAACTTTAGAATATGTATGCCAAATTTAATGTGGCATAAAAAATATGTAGGTACACAACAAACTGGATGTGCAGGAGCTACAGAATTCGGACAATGTTTCTATACGGACCCAGCTGGGTTTGATGTTTTTCCATCACAACCATATGTTATGAAATCAAATGTCAACCCTAACATGAACGATGATGGTCTTAGATATTATTATCTATATGATGATAATGCTGGACCGGCGACTAGTAATTTAGGACAAACCACAGTAGGTCCTAACCCTGTAGGTAAAGTTTGGCCAGATTTAAAAATGGTTACAATTCATGATGAAGAATTAGTTGCTGCTATGTCTTATAAAGCAAATAGAAATTGGACATTACCAGCTCCGAGAGTTACTAAAATTCCAGCTGGAACAAATTGTGCGGGTGAAACCTCTACGGTAGGTGTGTTTAATAACAACGCTATTGACCAAAGAGTGTATTTAACATACCTACTTGAAAGTAATAGTGGGTATACAACAGGACTACATTGTAATTATTACGTACCAACAACCAACGTACCAAATGCTGACCCAGTAGATTTAGAAATTGATTTTGGGGCAGAATTTCCATATTTAAAACCTTTTGATTTAGGTGGTATAAATAATATGTCAGGAGGAACGGGATGGCAAGCAAATAGAATACATTTGATATACCAGGTGTGTAACCCAGGAGTAGACCCAAACCCCAATTTGTGGAAGAGAGTTGAGGTAACAAACCAAATAGGTGGGGTTAACAGTACATTTAATACGGGAGCTACAGCAAATGTACCATTTAGTGGATGTCAATTAAGTAGTGCGTCAACCAAATTTTATTTAACAGATTATTTAAAAAAGAGAGCAACAACATACCAACTAAACGATTACATAACAGTATCTTCAGCGTCTACAACCTCAGGTTCGGTAGATTTAACCGGACCACAAACTTTACAGTTTGGAGATGAATATTTCTTTAATGGTCTTTTAGAAACTGATATTATGGCAACAATTTATGAGATGAAGTATAATGTTAATTTATCTACCTCACAATTTGGTGCTGGAAGTGTGGGTAAGGGAAGTTCATTAAACCCTACATGGGAACAACACTATGCTGAAAATAATGTATATCCTACTTACACTTACATTACTGAAATTGGTTTATTTGATAATAAAGATGGTCATCCAGATTTGATGGCTATAGCTAAATTACAAAGTCCGATTAGAAGAGATAATGCACAACAATTTGTTATAAAAGTAGATTTTTAAATGGGTTTTGTATCCACAGCAAATACTAATACCCTAGAGGTTAATCTAACAGATTATGGTAAATCTGTGTTGTTAGGTAATGCTGGCGGCGGATTAATGGAACAAATAGTTAAATTTGGGTTAAGAGATGAAGATATTGATTATAGGAGGTTTACCGGGAATAGTAGTACACAAACATACGGTCCTTGTTATTCACAGTCTCTTTCCGTAGATAGTAATATGGTATCTCTATCTGGAGACTGTTTTTATAATTATCCAGATGTTAGAGGTAGATACGGGTTAGAGGTATGTGATATGGCAGTATTAGACGGGCCAACTACTGACGGAACTACAGTTTTGTTCAACCCAACTAGGAAAGGGAATTTATGGTATTCTTTACAAGAAGATTTAGAACCAAAAACTTGTTTTCAGAAAGGATTTGATGTTAGAGATTTAGGGTTGAATGAGTATGGGTGTAAATGTTCACAGTTTGGTATATACGAGGACGATATTAATAATAACGGTAGTATAAAACCAGGATACCCAACATTTATAGATGTAGCACAAATGTATAATTATGTTAAAAATCCAAGATACTTTGAAGATGACGAATATAAGGTTGGTGATTTTACTGGGGAAGGTGAAATAAATTGTGATGATTTTTGTTGGGTTGTTAAGTGTTATAAAAAAGGTATTAGTGAAAGTGGTGGTGGATTAGCGGGTGAAGTAACTGTATCTACAAAAAACAAATTTAAAGATATGATGTGGGGGTTAGGGTGTAAGTGTGACGGGTATGTGCCTAAAGTAAAAGAAACCCAAACATTTATATGTCCAGCTAATAGACAAGTTTACACACTAAATAAACGTAATAAAAAAATCTGTGAAGATTTAATGGGAAATAACGATAAAATAAATAAAAATGTTTCATATAGTAGAAAAAATAACAATAATATGGGTGTTTCACGATATTAAAATTTTATTTACTAATGAAAACTAATAATTATAATAATTATATAATAATAACAACATAAATTATGGGATTTGTATCATCAGCATCTTCAGTCTATTTAGACGTACAGCTAACCAACTATGGTAGGGGTGTCGTATTGAGTGGGGATTTAAAAACAAGAATATCTAAATTTGGTTTATCAGATAGTGATATTGACTATAGGTTACCTATTAATACGGGGCATACCACCATTTCACAAGGTGGTCTAATACCTGATGTTTCAGGAAATCATGTAGATTGTGCTAGTGGTGTCAACGATGGGTTTAAATGTTCATCACACATACACCAATCACTAACCGAAATAGATAAAGGAAAAGAAAACGTACAGGTAGTTGTGGGTATCGATAAAGACTTAACAGGTGTTAAAACATACTACTCAGATGTGGAAGTGGAGGTATATATGCATGATTATTATGCTTTATGTAAGTTACTATCACATGTATACGCTGAAGACCATAAATTATTATATGGAAGTTTAGCTGGTGGTGGTAGTTCTACATATACTGAGTTTAATAATACATTCTTAACCTCATTTAGTAGTAGTAGTTCTATTTCCGCTGGAGTTTGGGATAAAAAAACCATAAAATCTGCTTTAGAATTAATAAACAGTAAAGGAAGGGGACAATTTATTGATTTTTGGGATTGTATCAATGTTAGTTATCCTAATTTAGGTAGAGTTGAGGAAAAAATGTATATTACCTCTTCAGACCAGATATATATGAATAACGCTGCAGCTGTAACCGGTAGACTATCATTAAGAGGTATGAATGGGAATAACTATGATACTGTACAAAAAACTTATGATACTGGGTTACAAACATTAAAAGGTAACACTATTGGTGTGTCAACCTCACCTTTTACCTTAGCTTTTTCTAGTGGGGAAAAGACATCTAAAGCAGGTGTAGGACCTGGAGGTATAGGGTTTACCACTACAGAGTTTGGTTATCTAGTATTGGGTGGCGGTGTTAATTGGGGGACAAATTCTGGGTATAAATACTACCCATCAATATTCCCAGATTACTCTCAAACACTTAACTATGATACTACAAAGTATTTCTTAGGGTTTGTCCAACCAGTAGAATTTGAAAATGCTCCAGAATTAGATACTACTATCACCACACAAGCGGGTGGGAGTGTTAAAATTAAAGGGTTTGACCAACAAGACCAAAATACACAAGATACCTACAGTCAGGTTAAAACAGTATTACCAACCCTTAAATACGCAACTACTAGACCACCTTTAGCTCCTAAGTTAAATAATAAAGATTTAGATAACGCAATAAACAAAGTATCTAACCTATACGAACAATCCTACGATAACACTAATACACTTAAGAATTTATCTAATTTCTATTATCCGATAAAAGCAAATAGAGCGGATGAGATAAAAGAATTGATAAGTGTTGGTACAAATAGTCTTACACCACAATATCACCAGTCAACGTTTACTGACCATGCTTTAGATACTTTCTCATTATTAGGAACTAACTTAGAGTATACAAATGGTACCAAGGGTACTAATAAAGTTGGTGTTGGTGGGGAGACAGTTCCTTCAGTTGAAAAATTATTTACAATAAATGCAGAAGATGTTAAAAATGGTAAACATTACTATAATTGGTTTAGTAGAATGATGATGGAAGGGGACCAATTCTTTAGAGCTGTAGGAGATAATTACAATAATGGAAATAATACATACCAAACACACGTAACACAATACAGTGCGAGAACAGGAACTTCAGATAGTGCAGACGGAATAGATGACTTTAACATTAAAATTCCAATGGAATTTAAAATATACTCTGAGGAGAATACTCAAGCTTTACCAGCAACATGTAGAGTTACATTAGTTTATAATAAACGTGCAGCAAAACAAAGTATCGGGTATTCTGGATTTAGTGATTTTGGAAGTGGTGACCCACACGTACCATATTGGAGAATATACGATAGAACAATCCCTCATGGGGCGACCACATATAATGATAGAAAACCAAGGTTTTACGGAGAAAACGGTGAAACCATAATAGCATATACATCTGACCCAACAGACGTTACCACAGCTGGTAACGCTACTACAGGTAAAAGAATTTTTAGAAAAGTTTTAGCTGGGGGTACAGTTATAGAATAAAAAATTAATTATGGCTTTAAACAGTAACAACCAATTCGAAAATTTTATTAAGGGAGCACCTCTTACACATAGTTCGTTAACACCTAAACCCTTAAAACATGTATCTCCTTGGAAATACCAAGACAATAAGTCTTTTCCTAATGTTAAAAATGTAGGAGCATATCCAGGAGAAAGATTATGTTGGAAACAAAGCTCCAACTATACTTCTTTAGAAACAAACGAGATGAGACACAGTAAATTGTTCTTTGTACTAACTCAAGAAATTCTAGATACACCACAAGATTTTAAAACAAATCAAAAAGATAGTCTTAATAATAACGCGTTTCATCCTGGGACGGTTTTAGGACTTACATTTACCGGTAGAGACACACTTAGGTATGTTGAAACCATTAACCCACAAGTAGATAAATTTATTTAATTATGCCTATATTAAAAACCATACCAAACAGTTCTAAAAAAATAGAAAATAATGTTGTACCATTTAGTGGTAACGGATACACAACAGTTAGTGGTGACAATCTTACATTTACCGCGATACAAAGAAGTCCAGACAACGGAAGACCATTTTCTAACTTATATAGTTCATTTAAATTACCAGTAACTAGTAATAGTGGAAATACTTGGCCATCTATACCTAATAATTCATATTTCAGTGGATTGAATCAAAGTCAAGCTATTGTTGTTAAGATAGGAAAAAATACTTATGGGGAGTTAATTGATGGAAGAACTATACATTTGGCAATCCCTACAGGGTACACCGAAGCTGGGGGGTCTATTGACATATACAGTAGTTATATTAACGAAGCGAATTGGTCATCTGATAATCACCCATATGCGGCAGGGTTTGGGCATTCATTAAACCCAACATCTGCAGATGTGGCAAAACCTAGTACAAATGTAGCTTTCTTATTTAGTGACAGCGTCACAAACAATAATGGTAAATATGCCACACCAACCAACAGTTGTTGTAGTAATTGGAGTGACGGATTCCCAACTACGTGGGCATATGGTGCAGGTACTGAACCATCTGACCCACCAGTAGGTTATGAAAATGGAAACACATCTTACTATAATATGGGGATTAATGCTTCTACTAGAAAACCACCAGTTAATATTACTGAAAGTGGGGATAAACCAGTAGGTATAGCGTACCTAGATAAAGGTTTTTTAGTTTTAACAGACCCAGAGATTGTACAGTGGTTCCTTTTCTCAGGAGCTTCCAGTGGAGCTACAGGATACCCATATGGTTCTCAAGGAGTAGGGTTCTCCACAGGTATGACACAAGTAACATTTACATCATCAACATCTGCTAGATGTGAATTTTTTACATTTGAAAAAGAATGGTTATTAAGTGTAGATTGTGTTGCTAATAATGGAGAATTTTTTGTTACTGAAAATGTAACCGCTTCACCAGAATTACAAAATGGAGCGGGTGGAGGTGTAACACCAGTTCCTGGGGTTTATAGTTTAACCGGAGGGACACAGGACTATAGTTCTTATATAACTGAAGTGGGATTATATGATTCCCAGGATAACTTAGTAGGTATAGCAAAACCCGACAGACCAATTGCTAAGGCAGCAAATACCACACAAACCTTTACTTTAAAGTTTAAGTACTAGATATTTTATCTATGACAAAAGTAAAAAATACACCTAAGGTATTAGGGCTGGATGTATCAACTAAAACGATAGGTTGGGCATTATTTGACTACAGCACTAAAGAACTGTTAGAACTAACACATTTTTCACCGAAGTTAAAACCAATACCAGAATCTAAAACAGAACAATTATTATTAAAATCAGATTCGTTTAGGGAGGTAGTTGAAAAATATAGAGGAGTTGGGATTACAAAAGTTGTAATAGAAGAACCTTTATTAAATTCTAATAACATTTTTACAGTGTCTATTTTGATGAGATATAATGCTTTTATTATGAAAATAATTCATGATGTATTGGGTGTTATACCAGAATTAATATCCACGTATGATTCTAGAAAATTTGCTTTTCCAGATTTATTTGTGGAAAATAAAAAAGGTAAAAAAGTTTTATTTGGTGGTTATGAAAAAGGTTGTGATAAAAAACATATTATCTGGCAAAAAGTTTCTGACGAGCAACCACACATTTCTTGGGCACACACTAGAAATAACACCCTTAAAAAAGAAAATTTTGATATGACTGACGCTTATGCGTGTGTACTAGGGTATATGCAAAAAAACCAACTCTGGTAATTGATATGTTACAGATTCTTTATTAAATTTAATTTATGGAAGAATCGGAACTTATAGTTGAATTATTAACTGACATTTTAGGAACCCCAAACAACCATTATTATAATAAAGGGCAGATATCTTTTGATTGTCCGGTATGTTCTGATATAAAAGGTTTAGATAGTGGTGACGGTAAAGGAAATTTAGAGGTTAATTATTTAAAGGGGGTGTATAAATGTTGGTCTTGTTCTGAGACACATGAAACTCATGGTTATTTAAATAAGTTATTTTGGAAATGGGGGAATAAGAAACAAAGACAAACTTGGAAACTTATTAGTCCGGAAGAGTTTAAACCAAAAAGTAAAACCTATGATAAAATTGTATTACCAGATGAGTATACTTCGTTTGAAAAGGGAAATAAACTAACTATACCATATAGGGAGGCTATAAATTACTTATTAAAAAGAAATGTAACACATGAAATGATGATTAAACATTCTATGGGTTACACAACCCAAGGTGTGTACAGGGGTAGAATAGTAATACCATCTTTCGATGAGAATGATAAAATTAATTACTTTGTAGCTCGTTCTTATATAAATCACAAAATGAAGTATAAGAACCCAGAATTCCCTAAAGAAGAAATAATATTTAATGAATCTAAGATAGATTGGGAAAAAGATATTTACTTAGTTGAAGGTGTGTTTGATATGTTATTTTTAGAAAATTCTATACCTATTCTTGGTAAAACAGTATCAGATAAATTATGGTCTACTCTTTACGATAAATGTAAATCTAATGTTATCATTTGTTTAGACGGGGATGCTTGGACTGACGCAGAAAAATTATATAGAAAATTAGATGGGGGTAGGTTAAACAGTAGAATAAGATTAATTAAGATGCCAAAAGATAAGGACGTAGCTGAATTAAATGGCATCAAAGGACTTAAAGAACTTACGTTACTTTAATTGATACTCTTTACTAGGTGTGCTTTTGATAATATGGTAATCACTTCTTCTCTAAAATCGTGACACTTAAAAACTTCATACTTATCATTTTTCTCATTAATCCAAACAATATAAGAATCACCTAGTTTAAGGTTAGTATTCCTTTCTACTATATATTTGTAAGTTGAAAGTTGTAATGAGTAGGTATTAAGTTCACAAACATCTAAATGACTTATAGGACTTTTAAATTGTTGCCATTTATTTTTATTATCTATCTTCTTATTTGTTTTCCAATCCCATATTTCTAATTTGCCAGACTTCTCATTCCAAAACAATTGGTCAATCATACCACATAACCCTAACTCTTCATCACCCACAACAACCTCAGCCCTAACAGGTATTAG
>TARA_R110000824_G_scaffold10036_1_pt1 | contig 25282 bp, 41 predicted proteins | sample TARA_R110000824 | Tara Oceans TARA_R110000824 (sample SAMEA4397747) | marine metagenome | biome: Polar Biome; feature: [MES] marine water layer (ENVO:01000295) within the mesopelagic zone...; material: water (ENVO:00002006), including particulate matter (ENVO:01000060) such as......
TGTCGCATCGGGATGTCATTCTAAGGGCGTAGGGTGCGCAGTGTGTCACAAGGGCCATACAGAGAAATTCGACTGCAGTACAGCGTTTAGCTGCAAGTGTGTGATATCATTAGGCTTTTGTCATTTCGGGATGGGTTACACCTGTATGTCATTCTTTTACAATTCTGTGTCTTTTCCCATTTGACAGGTTGTGCCATTTCCCTATAATCGAGGACAGGATTGACACATTGACAAGGAGGGCAGCATGACAGGGCAGGACAGGAGCAAGGCGGTTTTGGGCAATCACTCACCGGGGCCATGGAGCGCGGAACGCAAGGACGACGGGTGTCTCGAGATCGTGTCACCGTGTGAGAACGTCCCGCACGTTGCAACGGTTCCAGCGGGTTTCTATCACGAGCCAAATGCGCCTCTGATTGCATCGGCTCCGGAACTCTTGAAGGCTCTCCAGATTGCGGAATATCGGCTTGGGGAACTCCATTGGGACATGGTCAATATCCATGACGAACCCTGTCCTTCCGATTGTCGCACATGCGGAGAGATCGCGAGCATTCAAGCGGTCATTGCATCGGCGGGTGGTGGAGAATCCTTCTGGCACCCAATTGATAACTTTTTCGCAAAGGGAGGATGACATGACACGGACCACGACACCGAGCGTTGAAAACCAGCACGAGATTGCATTCACGACGGAGATCTTCCCGGAGGGTCAGCCCCCCGTGATCTTGTACTTCGACGTGTACGGGAAGTTCATTGGGACAGGCACAATCCGGGACACATTCGAGCCGGGAGTACGGGACGAGGAGCGCAGGACGTTCACGGCCACGCTGGTAGATGAGACCCCATTCCGATCAAACCGCACTCTTTCAATCTGCACGGGGGAATGACATGAACGTTTACACGGCAGGGGTCTGGCTCAACACGGTAGGCCGGACACGACTGAAGCCTTCCTCGCAGTGGATCAACCCGATTGGGGAGAGGGAGATCCCGATGGACCTAATCAGGTTCCCGGACAATCACAAATGGGAGCCGGGCGTTATGCGCGACGGATACATCCTCGAGGTAGATCACGACCGGCTCCAAGTTTGCTGGACAAGCGCGGATGCTCGCGGGCAGGAAACGATGCACACCGCATGGATCAACCCCGAAAACACTCAGCCTCTCGGAGAATGACATGGACAATCAGACACTCATGGTGTGTGTGCTTTTCGGGATTCCGATGGTGCCGCTACCTTTCATCATCATCGGCGCGCTTGTCGATGCAATCAGGGGAGAATGACATGGACGACAAGAACGACAGAATCCTAGGCCTTGCGATGGAGATTGTGGAATCAGGCGAGGAGGGCGCGGGCGTGTGTCACGCATGCGTGAGCGAGGCTCATGGTGTCAACGGGTACGTGGAACCCGATGCGGAAAAGTACCGATGCGAACACTGCGGAAAGCGTGCCGTGTTCGGAGCGGATTCAACCCTGTTTATGTTCTAGACAACACTCAACACGAGGGCGAAACAATGAAAACGACACACTACCATTCCCGCAACGGGAACGCGTTGAAACTGTACGATGGGCCGAGCCTGATTGACGGTAAGCGAATCGTCGTGATCTTGACTGGGCTTGACGACTCCAGCAAGAACACGAAGACGGGCGACATGCTCCAGACGTTCATCATGCGACACGACGTCAAGCCCAACGTGGCCACGAAAACCGGCGAGGACTCGAGTGTATGCGGGGCTTGTCCCTTGCGACCGTCTGCATGGGATCGGTCGGTTTCGGATCGTTCGTGCTACGTCAAGGTGTTCCAGGCGCCACGCTCGACATGGGTCGCGAATCGAGACCTCCCCGTTGCGCCTGTGGACGTGGCCACGTCTGCCATAGCGGGCCGCAAGGTGCGCCGTGGCTCCTACGGGGATCCGGCCGCCGTACCCGCGCATGTCTGGCATGCCCTTCCAAAGACACGCAAGGATACAGGCTACACGCACCAGTGGCGTCTCCCCATGGCGTCTGACTTCGCACGCCTCACCATGGCGTCTGTTCACAGTCTCGAGGAGCGCACACAGGCGAAGGCGCAAGGGTTCCGCACGTTCCGCATCATTGGAGACGTTCGCGACCTTGGCAAGGGAGAGATCTTGTGTCCTGCCAGCAAGGAAGCCGGAGCACGCACGACATGTGCGGCCTGTGGACTGTGCGACGGTAGCACGGGGGAAAATGACAAGCGCAAGGACATCGCAATCGTGGCGCACTGAGACAATCAACAGCCCTGCGGGGCGTGGAGGGAATGACATGGACAAGGGAAGAACCGAACACCTGATCACGCTGGTCTCACTGCTCCTGTGCGATGGGCTGCGCCGTACACCCTGGAAAGGGAATGCGAATCGGTACGCGGGACATTGCTACGTAGCATCGGAGGCGCTGCACCACCTGATCCCCGGAATGCGTCCGCAGTTCATCCGGCACGAGGGACGTAGTCATTGGTTCCTACTTGATGCGAGCGGTAGCGTGGTGGATGTCACCGCAAGCCAATTCCACAAGCCGGTGCCCTATGGAAGGGCCATCGGCAAGGGCTTCCTGACAAAGGGACCGAGCAAGCGAGCACGGGTCTTGATGGAGCGTGTCCTGTGCGAGTGCAGGGTATTCGCGTGTGGGTGTGGGGAGATTCAGGACTGATCCCCTGCGCCGTGTCCCTGGTCGAATGACCGGGGGCACATCGGAGCGGAACAATACTTGTGGGAACACCACCAGCTGAGGAGAGGGCGATATGTCAAGGCATCGAAACGCTACACTGATCACACGTCAACGCGTGAGACTCCCCGATGGGCGCGAAGTACACGCACGCATCACCCCGTCATGGGTCGCAGGGGATTGGGCTGAAGACAGGTTCGGGCGCGGGGTCCTGGTCGCAGAATGGGGCGGCTGTGCTGGGCGTGTCGAGGTCGAGGGCGACGAGGCCAGGCAGGTCTTTGTCCTGGTTGAATGGGAATGATTGACACAGGGGAGACCCTACGAAGGAGCATCTAGAATGAGAACGCTAAACTTCACAGAGAGACCGATCACCCTTATTTTTTCCACAAGGGACAGGGCGAGCGCCTTCAGGAAAACCCTGAAACCTGACGAGGTACGCGGTAAAGTTTCGATCCGGAAAACAAAGGGATGGAACACGTATAGCCTCGTATTCAGGCCGCACGCCTACTCTGACACGCTGGCTATCATGGGGCTATACAACCCGGAAAAGTCCACATACACGTTCATCGCGAGGGATGTGGCAGGGGAATGATTGACACAGTAAACCAGCCCACTGCGAGGTCATGTCAAAAAAGTGTTGACAGGATGCACAGGGTATGAGACGAATGACACAGGACACAACAAGAGAGGGCGACATCATGAAAGACGCGATCAAGGCATGGGGGATTCAGGATCTTGCGATCGTGATTGCACAGGCTGCATTCATGAGCGAGGGCGACGCCCGCGATCATTTGAAGCGGGAGGCGCAGCCGATCATCGATCGGCACGGATTGAATCAGGACGACGTGGACCAGGCGAATGTCCGGGTTCGCCGGATCTTGGATAAGCGGTCGAAAGACTTTGGAGGTGGCGACATGCGCTAGTCAATACACGAGCAGAGGGGCCGGTCTTCACGGGCCGACCTCTCTCCTGATGAATTGACACAAAGCAAGGAGAGGGCGATATGCGTAACTTTGGAACACGAGAGCAGGCGTTTGCCTACATGGACAAGCATGCGACACGGGCTAGTGACGAGTTCACGCCAGAGGGCGACGGCGGCATGACATGGCGCGTGCGTGACCACGAGGGGGACATGCTGGTCATCGGGTACGTTACCCACATCCCCGGCATGGAAGGCAGCCCCCACATCCCCGGCTGGCGTGCCGACGTGCTGTACGGGGGCGGGGACATTGAACTGGTATTGACCACCGCCGACTTCGGCGACGTCGAGCGCATGATCAGCGGCCAGGGCGACGGGGTCCGGTTGAATGCCGATGGGACAATCCAGTCCGCTCCTTGTCAGGCGTGCGAGGTTCGCGTGCCCGCAGGGGAAGAATTGGGATGGTGCCTGGCCCCGCAGGGGGAGTGGTTCTGCTCGGACTGCTACACGGAGAACACCAAAGAGCCGAAGGGAGGGGAGTGACAATGAATGAGAAGCAAACGACAGTGCAGGTGGAGGGCTGGGGGATCGTCAGGTTCCCGACCCGATGGCTTGACCTCAATGCGATGCAGTGGGACGTGCACGCGCTGGATGCAGACCACATCCTCGCGCCCGGATGCGTGGACCTCTCGTGCCTTGACTCCATCCACGCGCTGGCCAACCTGATCTTCGACCTGCGTGAGGAGGGCTACCTCAACAGGCAGGCAGCAGAGGCATTCAATCCGGCGCTCGCGCCGAAGCCCCTGGGGGTGCCTTTCGAGGTCTGCCCATGTGGCCACTCCGCGTGCTGTCAGAATTTCATCGACACAGGCGATGCCGGGTGCATCGAAGGGGGAGAATGATGGACTGGTACACGAACGAACGACGGGCGATGGTCGCCCGGATTCAGGAGACAACCGACACGGTCGGCGGGGTGATGGAAGATCTGCTGGCCGGTGTGGCCGTGCTCATCTTCATCGCCATCGTGCTGGCACTGGGGGTGTGACATGAAGATCGGAAGCCTTTTCTCTGGCATTGGTGGGCTGGACCTTGCCTGCGAGGCCATGCTCTCCGGCACCACGGTGTGGCAGGTGGAACTGGAGCCCTTCGCATGCGAGGTGTTGCGGCGGCACTGGGGTGACATCGTCATCGAGCAGGACGTCACCACGGTGGACACCAGCGAACTCGAGGACATCGATTGCCTGCTGGCAGGCTGGCCGTGCCAGGACCTGAGCATCGCAGGCAAGCGGGCAGGGCTCGACGGGGAGAAGAGCGGGCTCTACAGTCAGGTGCTCCGCTTCACCCGTGACCTCAGCCCCTCGCTGGTGGTGGGCGAGAACGTCCCCAACGTGCTCAAGTACAAGGACCGCATCGCCAAGGACTTTCATGCACTGGGGTATGGCACACGCTTTGTGCCCATCTCCGCATCGCAGGCGGGAGCACCGCAACTGCGCCGACGTGTGTTCATCGTGGCGTACAAGGGATGGACGGGCTCCGAGGTGGTGGGCAACTGGGGGCCAAGAGAGCCGCACCTGTGGCCCACGCCATGCGCGAGCGGGGACAGGACCACCATGTTTCAGCAGGGAGGCGAGCCTCTGGGCCATGCGCTGCGTCGCCCCGTTCGTGGCTGCGAGGATGCGCTCCCCGGTGTTGCCAACCCTGACTTTGTGGATGCGCTGCAAGGGTTCCCCGTTGGATGGTCGAACCCCGAAGGGGTCAGCAACCTGTTTCTCGCAGGCGTCTTCGCGCAAGGGCTGGTGTGGCCTGCGGCACGACCGCTGGCACAGGGGGAATGGGAGCCGCCGAGGCTTGCCGAGGCGCGCAGCGTGAAGAACAGGGCTGCACGATTGAAGGCGATGGGGAATGCGGTGGTGCCTGCTCAGGCACGGGCTGCAATCGCGAGAGCAATGGAAGCAAAAGGGGTCCAGCAGGGACTCTTCGAGGAGGCGTGATGAGTTACTACACAAGGCGCTGCCCTGACGGGATGACATTGCGGGAGTTCGCAGCCGAGGAGGCCGACCCCGAGCCCCACCCCGGTGAGCCCCCATGCGGACACGATGAGTGCGACACCGCCTGGAAGGAAGACAACTGCATGGAGGATAGGCTCGACGACTGGGGAGACGGGTCATGCATCGAGGTGTACAAGTGGGAGGTCCACATAACTGACGGGGAGTGGGGGGACTGGCGTGACCACCCTGACCACCCCGATGTCTTCGAGGGTACGTTCGATGAGGCGAAGGAGTTCTTTGACACCGTCAAGGGGAGGTCTCGCCTGTGGCCTGTGGATGAGCCGTTGCAGAGGGAATCGGACGAGGACCTGTTCCTCTTCAAGGAGGGGTGATGGCGCACCTGATCATCGCACAGCCGGGGCTGTCAAAGGAGACACGGAAGTGGTGCAACCGACACCTCATCCGCTGCGGGACATCGACGTGGCTGTCATCGCATCCCGTGGGGTGTGACGGGACTGTGTGTGTGCCTGCCGGAAGGGAGGTGCTCGAAGAACTGAGCTCAGCGATTCATGAAACGGTCAGCTCGCGGCTGGACGAGGCGCATGGGATTATCATGGGCGGTGCCAAGGGGGACACGCTCGAGAAGGCGGTCAGGATATTGCGCCATGTGAAGGCTGTGTCGCTTGTGTCATCGGTGGTTCTCGAGGCTCACGCACACCTCGCTGCCATTGGAAGAATGACACCAACAAAGGTGGCCGAAGAAACAAAAAACCCGCGTATGGCGCTGGGATTCGACACAAAGAGTGCAAAAGATTTCATTTTAGGGCTTGCAAAGAAAGACATGGGCGCGTAGAGATAGTGGGGAAGAGGGCGAAACATGACAGAGAAGAAACCAGTATCACCGCGTGACCTCGAGGAGGGAGCGCCCCCATCCGACACGCTTGGTCTTGCCGAGCGGGTGACGGACAAGGTGCGCTCTGCGAAGGCTGACCTCCTGCTCGACCCGGACTTCGCGGGCGAGTTGCTGCGTCAGACCATCGAGGGTCCGTCGAACTTCCCGCATGACACGGGGGCGGGCATGGGTTCGCTCATCAAGCGGCACTCCATGCAGGGAAGGACCAACCACCTGAAGGCTCACCTGTACATCTCGGATGCAGACCTCGCGCAACTGAATGCGTACAAGGAACTGCGCGGGGACAGGTCAGCGAATGACATTATCAACGAGTTGCTTTGCAGGGCACTGGCAGCACTGCGGGCACTCTAAGCCGGAGAGTGAGAGATGAATGGATTGGAATTGGTACGGGCGCTTGCGGAGGAGGACAAGAGGGTCGTCTCGCAGGCATACAGAATGCGTCTTCTGAGGGAGTTTGCTGGCAATGCGGTGGCGTCCCTCGGTGGTTTGCGGGGTCACGCTGGTCGCGACCTGGATGTAGCGGAGGCTCTTGGTGGTCTCGGGTTTCTCCTTGGCGAGATCTGCTCCACCATCGACCGCATGGAGCGGGCTGGAAAGGAGGATAGGCTCCGCAAGGTGCTCAACTCCTTCCTCCAGAAGGCGATGGAGCGCGGGGAGTACGAACTCGTGGACTCCATTGAGAGGGCGATGAGTGGTGAGTTGGAGGCCATCGATGCCCCCGACCTTCCCGATGCAACGGCGCAGGACCTGTGGCACCAGCGGGGGAACTGATGTTCTGGAAGGATGAGACGTGCTGGCTCACCGTCCCCGATGGGACGATTGACACCATGGAGAAGCAGGCCCCTGTGTTCGACGCAGGCTGCTCCATCCGTGTGGATGGTATTCGTGCCATCCAATGCCCCACACAGGAGGTGCGTGATGATCTCATGGCCTTCTTTGTGGCGGCAGGTGTCGAGTGCAACGCATTGGACGAGTACGCCACGAAGGTGGTGAGGCTCGACCCGTTCTTCTGGCATCGGGTACGACTGTTCAACGACTACTCACCCGTGCTGAACTACTCGCAACGGGACATTGACTGGAAGGGGAGGGCATCCTGATGGCACACGACGGAATTCAAATAGCAGAGGCAATCCTCGAGGGCGCTGCCTTGCGCGACAAGGTGGAGGGAGATGGGAAGTACCGACACCGCGTGAGCGCTGTGAGCCGGTGCCTCCGTGACATGGTCATGCATGCGCGTGGCGTCCCGTGGAGCAACCCCCCTCAGTCGGAGCATGGACGACAGATCGTCTTCGACCAGGGGCATGACATCGAAGACCGGGTCGTGAAGTACATGCAGAACGGCGGGTTTCAGGTCACGTGCCAGCAACTGCAGGTCACCGCACGTACACCGGGGAGGTCAATCCCCGTGCCCGGACACATCGACGGCATCGTCATCATGCCCGAGGGGATGCCTCGCGCTGGACAGTGGCTGCTCATGGACATCAAGAGCATCGGCGGGTTTGGCTATCGGATGGTGTACGACAAGAACAGGAGCAAACCGAAGGCCGAGCACATGGCCCAGTTGTCAGTGTACGCACACGGGATTGTAACGGACCCGAAGTACCCGGATGTGAACGGGTATCGCCTTCGAGACTTGAAGTTTGGAGAGGCCACGTTCGGCGGGTGCATCGTGGTGTACTGCTGCAAGGAGCGCCCGAAGAAGGGGTATGGACCGAAGGCGGTCGAGCTCCCCTTCATGACGACAACGATCTTCGATGTCGATGAGAGCGATTCGTATGTGAGTCTTGACCTGTATGACGAGGTGGAGAGACACCTTGAAGCGGGGACAGTGCCTGGGATACCGTCGCCCGACGATCCCATGGTGTGGGGAAGGGAGACGAAGGGGGTCTACACGGCAATCAGATGCAACCCTCGCTGGTGTGCGCGGTATGACGTGTGCCAGGGGAAGGTGGACATGGAATTCAACGAGAACAAGGAGGGATAGTGTCATGGCTAAGATGAGCAAATTCATTCGGGACATTCTGAAGGCGAACGATGTGGACCCACGCGAAGCGTGCTGGGATTGCCACGGGACGTGGGTGATTCTCCACAAGGCACTCGAGCGCATCGCCGACAAGAACGGTGTCGCGTTCGAGCCTCTGGAGATTGTCGAGTCCAATGCCGAGAAGAAAATCGCGGTCATTCATGCTCGAGGACGTATCGGGGATGGCATCTCGGTGTGCTCCATCGGAGAGGCGGCACCGTACAACAACAAGAACGGGTTCCCCTTCGCGATGGCCGAGAAGCGGGCGAAGGACAGGGTCATCCTCAAGCTGGTGGGTCTTTCAGGCCACCTCTACTCCGAGGAAGAGGCAGACACGTTCAAGGAGTCGGCCCCTCGACCGCCCGCGCCTGTCACCCATGCCCCTGTCCAGCAGAGCGCTCCCGCTCAGGCACCAGCGCCACAGGCGGTCGCTGCACCCGCTGCACTTCAGCCCGCCCCCCCAAAGGGCGGCCCTGAGCAGTACCGTGACCTTGTCATGGGGATGTTCGTCAATGGCAACGAGGAGTTGAAGCGGCAGGTACTCATGGAAGAGACAGGCATGAACCGTGGGCAGGCTGCCCGTGCGCTCAAGTCTCTCGTGGATGATGGTACGCTGGTCCAGAAAGGCGAACGACGCGGGGCGTATTACGTCACCGCGAAGCACAGCCAGACCATCGAGCAGGCACCAGCACCTCTCAAGCAGGATACGGGGCTGAGTGGAGAGGATCTGAGGGTGGCCAACGAGGAGTTCCGTGAGTCGATTCGGTCGCCCGCGCCTCCCGCGCCAGCACCTTCACCGCCGACCCCTGTTGCCGTTGAGGAGCCTGCCGGATGGAATCAGGCCGACTTTGAATCACTGCTTCAGGAGTTGACCGCGAAGACCGGAGCGTCCATGCTGACAATCACTCAATGGATTACCGAGGCGACTGGGTACGAAAATGGGTTCACGGCCTTGCAAGCCGGGGCCATTACATCGGACACTGCGGCTCACATACGACGACTGGCTTCAGGCCATGTCAACCGAATCGCGTCCTGATGAAGGGTCATGGGGTTTGCTGCCTCATGACTCAGGGGCACTCGTCATGGGACGCCATGATGAGCCGGGAGCATGGCTTGGGCCATGTGGCACTCTGTGGAAACAGAGGGGGTATCTGGGTTCCCTGACCCGCACATACCTTATGCCTCCTCACCCGGTCGAGACGTGATGGCGCAGGAGGGCACGGCCTTACAGGTGCCCTGTTATCTACAACCAAAGGAGAGACCCATGAATGTCAAGGAAATGGCAGATCTTATCGCATCCCTGTCGAATGAACTCGTGCAGGAGACAGAGAGACAGGTGTCAAAGGGCAATCAGGCGGCAGCCAGACGAGCCCGGAAAGCATCAAGCAAAATCGGGAAGCTCTGCAAGGAGTTCCGCAAAGCATCGCTCGGAAAGTAGGGGGAGGAACCAATGGCAAATTACACCGTGAACCAGCTCGTCCTGAAGGGGCGACTCGGGGATGACCCGGAGGTTCGGCAAGTCGGACAGCAGGGGAGAATGCTTGGGACGTTCTCCGTCTGCACAACCAACGTGCTGGACAATGGGAAAGAGATCCCCGAGTGGCACCGATGTACGGCATGGGGGTTCATCGCTGAACAACTCAAAGGGATGAAGAAGGGGGACCAGGTGCTTGTCATTGGTCGCTCTCACACCAGTTCCTATGAAAGGGATGGCGTCAAGAACTCTCGAGCAGAGTGCAACGTGGAGAGTGTTGCAAGGATTCTCTCAGGAACCGCAAGTCAGGCAGCGCCTGGACCCGCAGCACCTGGACCCGCAGCACCAGCGCCCGCTCCCGGAGGTGCGGCACCGTTCCCTTTTGATGATGCCGTCAACGGTATCGCATGGCCCGCCCCCAATGGGGATGGGACAAGCGTGTCTTCCGATGGCGGCGAGCAGTATGCGGCAGCATGGGCTGACCGAAGCAAACCCTCTCTCGGGGGAGACCTGTACCGTCTCGTGAACAACGCATGGGAAAAGACGGGACAGATTCCTCCACAGGATGGAGTGCCTTTTTAAGATGGACATCAGGCTTGATGTGAAAAGTCTAAGGGAGACACCCGCGTTCCTCTCTCCCATGAGAGTGGGGGTCTTCGTCCATCTTGCGGCTCATGTCGAGCCCGGTTCGATGGTGCTGGAAATGTCACCAGGTGTGTTCGCAGAACGATTGGATTCAACGCGAGCACGAGTGGAGGCAGCTATCATCGGACTGGCTCGGCATGGGGCGATATCGCTCGAGAAAGGAAAGACAAAGAGAGGGGTGTGGTTCATAGACATGACACCATCCGCATCCCTGCTGACCGGACAGTGGAGCGAAGACGCACCAAAAGAGATTCCGTACAGAGAACTGAACGCACTATGGGATAAAGAGCACCTCGATGCCACAGGGTCCAGCTACCTCAGAACAAGAGCGGACTACTGGCGAGAGAGAAACGACTGGGCAACGCTATGGGATAGCCTCGGAGACAAACTCTACAAGGCAATACCACTGTTCTTCAGAGACAAAGAAAACGCACGGTGGGGGTACAGGTTCACCGTGTTCTTCAGAAAAGCATCAGCGCTGGTGGACAGACCAGCAAGTTCGTGGAGGATGGGGTGATCTCGAGGCGCATCGAAGAAAAGACAACGTGGAAGACAGAACTCTACTTCCTCGCCTCGCTGGTCAAGAGCCCACGCTACATCATGAGCGTGGAAAGACCGCACCTCCTGTTCGCGAACCAGGACCTGCTCTCACTGTGGAGAATGTTCGAGCAGTCCGTTCACAGAAGAGGAAGCGAAGACCCGCTCATGGACCCCATCAGCTACGATGAGGTCACCCTCACGGGAGAGTTCGGAAGAGCGATCAATGTGGACATCAAGTCCCTGTGGAAATCCATCGCGGACCCCACCATAAAGGGAGCTCCAGAGAAATTCCACACGCTGCTCCACAACTACGCAACGCTGCGGCTCATCGATGGAACCGTCTGCGATAGGCTCAGCGCCGTGTCCAGCGGGGATATCACACCCCAAGAAGCCGTCACAAACCTGCAGCAGGACATCGTAGGCTTTCATCCCGGAGGATCTCAGACACCCGTCAGCGTTCTCAAAGTACTGCAGGATGTGTGGCTCTCGAGAGATAACCTGACCGAACGGTCACGAATTCGCACAGGATTTCCTCGACTCGACAACCTCATTGGAGCCCTTGTTCCAGGGTGCACATACCTGTTCTGCGCAAGAACCAGTCACGGGAAGTCGTCCTGGGCTGCGCAGATCGTCAACCAACAGGCCAGAGATGGGCACAGGGTGGGCGTCATCGCACTCGAGGACAGCAAGTCTGTCTGGGCCTCGCGATGGATGAGCAGGCTCTCAGGAGTCAGCCTCAAAAGAATCAGAGACAACATACTCACGCGACCAGTGGAAGGGGACAAAGACAACAAGCCCCTCAACGGACAGGAAGAATGCGCACTGGCAGCAAGTGTCACAACCAGATACCTCGACAACATCCACCTGTCAGATGCAAAGGGTGCCAGCCTCACCGACGTCCTCCGAATCATGAATGACATGGTGGTCAGGCATGGCTGCGAGTGCATCTGGCTGGACTACATACAGGCGATCTACGCACGACCCGGTGACTCGAGAAGCAGACGTGACTTCCTCGAGTACTGCTGGGCGATGATTGAACGCGAAGCGGAGCGCCTCGAGGTTCCACTCATGCTCACCGCACAGTTGAACAGAGAGTGGGAACGCGACCCACTACCATCCATGCCGGGGCTTAGACATACGGAATGGCTCGGGGCTGCAGAACAGAAGGCCTTCGTCGGCGTTGTCCTGTATCGACCCTATCGAGACCCGCGACTCCCGCAAGGAGAGCAGGACCACCGATTCAATGAGCTCACCTGCAACGTAGAGAAATCAAAACAGGGCGAAACGGTCGCGATTCCATATCACTTTGACCCATCTGCCTGCTGCATAACGGAGAATCAATGATGTGGATTGGACTTTTGCTGGTGCTCCTACCCGCCTCGGACATGTACAGGCGACACAGAAATGGAAACCACTACAGGGACGCAATGAGGATTTGCAAAAACCTCGAGGCGCAGGGGAAGAGAGACCGGATTCTTGAACAACTCATCGTCTCAAGCAGAGAGTTCTATGAGCCAAACTTCTTTCATTACACACTGCCCTTGATTGGCGCGGTGATAATGATGTATGCCATTGGAGAGTGACATGGGAAATCTTGAAGGGCCGCATTGCTTTAGCGACATCCATCGGTGTGTCCTGAACCCGGAGTATGGAGACTTGAAGAAGTACACCATCAGAGAGCGCATGACCTATGTGGAGAACCAGATGACGGAGGCAACAGTCGGACTGTTCCCGTTCAATGGCGCTCCACGACCCGAAGGGTTCTACATCGAGCAGGCACAGAAGAAGGTGCCGGAGGTGCTCATGCACATTGCGCGTGTCGCAACCGTGCTCAACAGCATCGTGGAGGAGCACTGTGAGAATCGAGATATGGGGCACACACCAGCCGTCAAAAGCAAAGGACCCGACCTCCCACGCTTCGTGGAAAAAGGAGGATCCCATGTGGCTCCTGCGCCAGTGCCTCGCAAACAAACTCCGAAGCCGCCATTGGCGAGCGGCACACGGGGCCAAGAAAAAGTGGCTTGAGTCATTCGAGAAACACGCGGTCATCACAGGCGAACCCGTCGAACCACCAGTGCTGGTCATCATACATCACGCCCTGCCACGGTGCCCCGATGTGGACGCCCCGCTGAAGGTAGTACTCGATGCAGTACAGGAAAAGATGTTCACAACCCATGATGACAATGCCGTCAGAGGGCTCGTGGTTGTCCCTGTGAAGGCTCAACGGGGAAAGGTGGACCCTCACATCATAGTGGAGGCCATGCCGATGGGAGAGGGAGCCTCAGTTACTCGAGCCTGGGCTGCTATTGCAGACGCAATGATGGGGGAAGCATGAGTTGGTCATCGGACAGGGATGGATTTGCGGAGGTGGTCGCCGACCTGGTGGTGATCAACCAAACTCTGGAGGAGCGGGCCGTTGCTGCCCCTCTCTGGAGGTGGAGGGCTGGAATGTGGGTGAGGCTGGACGAGGGCTTCGGCCCGATTGACTGGTCTCAGACGGGGATTGTGCACACGCTGGACATTCACTACTCCGACGAGGCAGACGGTGCCGATTTTCGATTGGTCGCGGGTGCTTCAGAGTGGAGGTGGGACACGTATGACAGCGATGGAAACTCACGCGCCCCTCGTCCGTTCGAGATGCCCGTTCCTGTCCTGGACCACCCTTCAATGAGAGGGATGATGCTTGACATGTACCGCGACGGAGGGTCTCCAGACGCCTATGTTCGCAAGGTGTCAAAGGAGAAGTGGTCCGTGTTCGACACCGAGTGGGTGTTTCCAGACCTCCCCGATGGGGTGTGGGATCCCGCTACTGGATGGCCCGTCCACCACGGAGAGACGGAAGTGGAGGCGCTCGTTTGCGCCCTTGAAGATGGAATGAATTGAGTTGGGGGAAGTTCCCCCGGACGTGACCCGCGTCCAAGCTGCGGAGTGGTGGTTGAGTACACCTCGCTGCAGGTTCAACGACTGGGTGGCGTTGTCCCGGCCATACGGGGCTCTCAAGGAGGAAGGATGAAGAATCTGTTTACATCACGGAAGTTCATTGTTGCCGTTGTCAGCCTCGGAACAATGGTCCTCGGGTCTGTCGCCGGAATGGATGTCACACCCGACCAGGTTGAAGTCATGGTGCAGCTCATCTGCGCATGGCTGATTGCACAGGGAATCGCGGACAATGGTGCCGGTGGTTCTACACGCGGTGAGTAGTTGATGAGTGAAGAGATCCTCGAGGCCCTGACATCACACCCCAACTGGGAGGTGATGAATCCAATCGGGGACAATCCCGAGCCAAACCTTGAAGACCCTGCCGTTGCGGGCTGGATGTGGCATACTATCAAGGTACAGCTACCGAAAGGCTCCGTCATCAGAAGGCTCTGGAGCAAGCGCGGGGAGTCGGTCAGCATTCAACTGAGCGGCAACCGCGCATCCAAAAGGAACCTGTGGTTCGAGCAGAACGACACGGTGTCGGGAGTACTCGCAGCCAAGGCGCTGCTGTGGCTGTGGATGAGGAGAGAGAGATGAAGATTGTGAGAAGAAGAGACGGAGTGCGTGTCGAGATGCTCTACGGAGAGGACGGCAACGTGGTCATCAACACAAGGAGAGGGCGTCATGAATGGAAGGGTGTCACGTCGAATACGAAAGACCGCAGTCGCAACAAAGACAAGGTCAAGAAGGCTGAAGAAGATGTGGAACGACTGCCCATCGGACAGGCGCTCCACGTTGGCGGGGATGTTCGAGCGCAGAGTTGAGGCGGGACCACCGGAGTGGCTCAATGCTCCTGAACAGGAGCAAGGCTGACGAACAGGGGGTTGCCCGGTCCAAAGTCGCGGTGAAGGACGTGCTCGAGGAAGTACTCGTCGGCATCGTCTTCTGACATGCCTGCTCTGTCCTTCATGATTTCGACAATCACGTCTCTGTCGTACACGACGACTGGGGTCTTCATTCCCTGTCTCATTCCGTATCCGAGGATTGCTCCCTCGAATCCATCAAGAACCAGCAGCTCGCCCTCGTGATCGATCTCCGCTTTGAGCGCAACAAGATCTCCCATTACCCACTCCTGTGTTCTACCACTTGGCTTTGTTTGCCCAGTACGCTGCGGACATCTTGCCCTTTGCGATGTTTTTCCCATGGCGAGACTTGAATGCCTCGCGCCTCTTCCGACTGGCAGCGGACTCGCCTGGCTTCCGGGGTGAGCCGGAAACGCCTTGCTGCCCGAAGCGAATCAGTCGAACGGTATCCCCGTCCTTGGCAAGCACGGCATGGCTTTTCTTGGGGTGAGATGGTGTCCGTTTCGGTTTGTTGTACCCGCTGAACGACTCTCCACTCCTCGTCACCTTTGCCATCACTACCTCTTCTTGGTTGTCTTCTTCTTTAAAGTTGTGACCTTCTTCCCGGTCTTCTTCGCATACTTCTTGGCCGCCTTCTTTCCAGCGGTCCCGTAGGAAAACTTCTTTCCTCCGACCTTTGGCATCTCACTCTCCTTTCAGGCACACCATGCGCTGACACGCAGCGACAGCCGACAGGGCCTCAACCTCTGTCTCGATGGTGGTATCGTTGACGCACTCGAGAACCGCCGCCTGGCTGCACGCAACGCCACCCATGGCAACAGGTCCCCCTGCTGCGCGGATCGCGCTGCTCACCGTACACTTCGCAAGCCCTGCAGCGGAGCATCTACCGCTCTTGTCGGCCACGCATGAGGCGTAGGAGCCCCAATCTTCTGAGCCCCAGTTGTCTGCTGGTATTGAACAGGCACCAATGGCCTGACTCACGCAGCCAAGAGAAGTGTGGAGGGAACAGGAGCCCAGGCCAATGGCCCCTTCACGTAGTCCCTGCAGATGGGAGGGCGAACAACCAGTCTGCAGAAACGCAATTACGATAAGGGCTGCTGCCCCACTCCACACATTCATTGTCTACTCCTGTGGGTTGAGCATTTGAACCATGTCAGGTCCAAGGCCCAGCGCCATCGCAAGGACTGCCAATAGGAAAAGGTACATCGGCATATGGGGGGATGATGTCATGACCGCAGAGACCATGCCCTGCGGGCTGATCTTTGTATTCATTGTATCAATCAGCGTGTCCATCTTCTCATTGAGGAGGACAAGCTGGCCCTTCAAGTCGAGGGACTCCTCCTGCTTTCTGAGGATCTCTCTAAGCATTTCATCACTGCTCATGCCCGCACCTGCAATGGCTTCTTCACTCATGTCATCCAATCCCAGCGCCCAGTTGTGTTTTAATGGCAACAACCTGCTCTGGCAATGATGGATTGATATCGTTCCCATCCATGAGCATGTCGTGACCTGATATCTCTCCCGCACGGAAGAAATTCACCCACCTTGGCTGATGTGAAGATACCAGTGATGCGAGCCCAGGTGAAGCATGAACATTGTCCAAGTATCCCCACGCCCTTGTATTGCGCCCATCCTCGAGACGCCCTGTGCCAACCATGACGGACATCTTCTCATGAATGAGGTCATTTCTTGCGAACTCACGGTCAAATTTTGTTGAGATGGTGGAGCTCCTCGTGCCGTAAAGCATGGGCTCGTACTGGTCGAAGTAAGAGATCATCTCAGCATCGACGGGAGAGCGAAAGCAATTCGCAAAAAGAAGAACATCGGGGAGTTCTTTCTTGAACTCACGGGCGAATACAGACGCAAACCACGGAGGATTGCTAGATTCAGACCACTCCTTCTCCGCGTTCCAGTGATAGGCCAGGGCGTTCAGGTCTTTCACAGCCTTCACGGCAGTGCGTGCCTCGCGAACAGCGTCGTTCCAGTCCACGCAATCATGGAATCCCCACGCATGGACGTCGCATCCAAGAGCCCTTACCCTTGCAGAAAGCTCGCGAGCTGACTCAATCTGATGAAAGCCCTCCTTGTCCACAGCCTTGATGGAGATGGCGTCGAACTCACCAATGCGCTCCTCCCACCCATCAGACATCTGCGACAACTTCCATACAGTCGCAATGAAACGGGTGCGAGGGCGCACGGGAGCAGGAGGCAGAGAGAACCACGGAAGAAAGTGCCGAAAGAAAGAGGCCCAGTTTGTCCGCAACTTGACCACCCTACTTCTTTCGCGCAGCCTTCTTTGGCGCTGTCTTCTTCACGGCCTTCTTTGGCGAAGGCGTCGGCGCAGGTGCTTTCTTCTCTGGCGCTTGCGCAACCTTCGGAGCAGCTTTCGGCGCAGGGGCAGATGCCGCCACGATCTTTGCCACGAGCGCTTCAAGGTGCGCAAGCCGCGCTTCCATCTCATCAAGTCCGCGAAGCCACGGGGGAAGCGGTTGTTTTCCATCAAGTCTCATGAGTTCATGTCTCCCTCGTTCCATCCGATGACGAAACAGCTTGCCGTGGGGGTGCTTGATGACCGCACAAACCTGAAGTAGTCAACAGGTCCCTGAATGACTTCGGAGTCAAGCCCGCCATGTGTTGCATCGCCGGTAGCGGCGAGCACAAGTTCCTCGATTCCGGTCGGACGCATGGCGTAAACCTGGATGGTTCCAGATCCGGCGGTGAAGTCCAGTTGGACAATCCAGTTGGACTTGCAGCCCCACGCGGAGTGGTCGAGTGATGCGCCCATGATCTGCGTGCTGCTAGGGGCGACCGTGCTGGAGGCCCCATGCGGAAAATAGATCGAGTCTGCGCTGTTGACCTGATTGGCCGTCCCTGTAATGCCCCAGTTCCCATCCCCTCTGTTTGATACGAGGACGCGAGCATGGTTGATTGTCATTGTCATGGGATCTATCCCTTCTTGGTAGTCGAGGCCTTCTCGGACTTCGAGATCTTCTGTGATGTCGCTTTCTCGCTCTTCTCAAACGGCTTGGATGTCGCACCCGGAAGAGTGCCAAGTTTGCTGTGCATGATGTCCTCCATTTTGGACGGTTGCGTATTTTGTCAAGTGTACTCTACTTCAATGTCACTCATTCTCGTAGTTCAGAATGCCAAACGGGTCTTTTGCTGGCATGGCGTCCGCAGGAGGTTGATACATTCTGTCACCCAGCGTCATCCTTGCCTCTGTCTCTGACAGTCCCTGCTGGATGATAATGTCTTCAAGGTCCTTCAGGTCCCTTTCATCCATTGGCATCCCCCTGTCTCTCATCAGGGCAATGAAGGCGGGCATATGTGCTTCCAGGACCTGATTCAGCATATCCGCTTCTGCCTGTTTCTGCACGTCCTTCAGCGGGGCACCGCCATCAACCCCATACTTCCACGGAGCGATGACGTTTGAGAAGAGGCTGGCCGCCTCTTGCCGCAGTGCGTCATCCTTCAGATCGCCGCGCTTATCCATGGCAATGACGGCTTTGTAGAACCTCTCCACGTCGGCCTGCTTTGCACGGAGGCTACTCCCCTGCCTTTTGATTCTAAAGCGCTGGTCTGCAACTGTCACGGTGGACCCCAGGCGACTGGTAACGTGCTCTTTTGCGGTCTTTGGGGCTCTGCCGCCAACGGGTTCTCCGGTCACGGAGGAGGGGACATCCATAAGCAACCACTGAGCCTCCCTCGGGATAACGAGCCTTCCGTATTTCGCGGATTTTGCGGCAAGGTCATCCAGCATATTGTTGGAAGCGCCGCCCCATGGAGATTCCGGGTCATACCGAACAAACTCTTGTTGCTGCTCCCCAAAGTTCTCGCCAACCTGAAACAAGACATCGCCCCGGCCAGTAAGTGCGGCAAGCACAGCCTGGATCACACCACCCACGGAGGGCACCTCCCCTTCTGCAGACTGCTGCTGCAGCACATCGGGTGCTGTCCCCAACAGGCCCGTCCCAAGCACTGACATTTTCGCAGGCCCCACCTGGGCCATGTCCGAAGCGGAGAACGCTCGCGGGTTGTAGGACGTCTCCACTTCCGGCAGTGCAATCGAGCTGCTGAGGCGCATCTGAGCCGTGAGTTCCTCGACATCCATATCCACCGTCTGTGCGCAGGCCATGTTGTGCGAATCCATCAGGTGGCTCATGACGAATGCCTGGGTCGGGTGTACCGTTGCAAGGGAAAATTGCTTTGCGATAGCCTTTGATCCAAAGGCGACAAATGGCGAGGCGATGTTTGTGCCAACGGAGAATGCGCCGGTCATTACACGGCTAGAGATATTGCGCTTGTCGCCTATTTTGGCGGTTCCAGCGGACCCCATTGTTCGGATCCCGACACCGGGATTCCTCAGCGTGTTGAGAATCGGCGACATGTCGGCGTAGTCCATGTACACCTCGTCTGCCTTTCGCATGGCCTCCCTTGGGATTATTCCGTGATCTTCCACCAACTGCAGGAAGTAGCTATATTTCTGGAGATCGTCAATATAGGAGTACTTTCGCGCCACTGTGTCGCGAACGGCCTTTCCGACACCCGCCGCCTGACTTCCAAAGGAAGGGGATCCGACAGCCTCTTCAAGCGCGATTGGGTTTTTCATGGAGCTCAGGTTCACGCGCTCAATAAACTCCGAGTGTATCTGCCTCTCCCCTTTTTTGGGGATGGGGTAGAGCAGATTCTCCACTGCCTTTTGAAACTCCGGCCCGTGCTTTTCAAGGGCACCGGAATTTTTGACCTTCTGGTATCCCCGCGCAACCTCCCACTGGTAGTCGGCCCAGATCTCCGGGTCGAGAAACTCGGTCTGGCCCACGGAGGACTTCCCTCCCCCAAGTCGTCGGTATTCCTGAAGAAGCGCGGGCTCCTTCCCGGTTCGGTAGAACTCTTTCAGTTCTGAATGGGCTCGGTTGATATGCGAGAGGCTTGCCGGAATGTCCGCGATCATTCCAAGCGTGAAGACGTTTGTCCACACATTGCGCATCACGGTGTCGGCGGCGGCAACCATTCCTAGTTTCCATGCGCTCGTCCACTTCCCAAATCCACTTTTTGCAGCAACGAATGCGTCATTCAGTCTCAGAAGCTGCAGCCTTGCTGCCCTGTGCATCATGAAGTCTTCGCCAAGGCTTCCGTATATCGGGCTGTCCTTCATTGCAGGATTCACGTACTCATTCGCGAGGTCCTTTGATAGCGCGTTGTACTCATTCTTTGTGATGATCATCCCGCCTTCACGCATCCATGTGACATACTTCTGAAATGCAAGATTGTGCCCCTGTCCGAGCACCGTGTTCGCTGCAGCCTCTCTGTAGTCAAAGAGGCCCATTCTCAACTTCTCCGTGTACGGCAGGTCTTTCCATACGCGGCTTCGGTAGAAGCGCTCGATGGATGCGGGGATCTCTCCACCCGGCAGGTTCTGCATCATCTTGGGATCATTTTTATATATCTCGTAGAGTTCGCTGGCCTTCCATGTCTTGGTCCCTTCCAGTTCTCGAAAGGCATCCGTCTTCTCAAGAGCATTTGCAATGGCTGCATCGCGCTCCTTCACGGCTTCCTTCATCTTCCCCGAGAGGGCGTCCATCTCCTTGGGTCCGACGACCTTGCCGCCGACAACCTCTCCGACCTCGGACTCGAGCTTCTGGATGGTGGCATTCAGGTCATCAACGCTGCTGTTTGCCAAGTTCATTTCTTTCTCGGCAAGTCGCCTCTTGTTTGCCCATCCCTCTGCCGCCTTGTTTACCACGGGCTTGGGCATGACCTTTCCCATCAGCTTGTCGATGACTTCGATGCCGAGTTGCACCTCGGCCATTGTCTTTCCCTCGCTCATTGACTTGAGCATGTCCACGGTGGTGAGGTATACCTGCCTGGCGTCATAGTAATCGGACAGGTAGTTGGCCGAGTTCTTCAGCGCATCCTTGTGGTAGATGTCAAATTTGCGTGTGCCGACAACGCCCATGGCGCTGCCTTCGCCCTTCACGGAGAGAAACGCTGTCTCGGGATGCATCGCCATTTGCATGGACTGGTCGAAGATCACCTTGTTGACTGGCCTTGCATAGCGATTGGCAATGTAGAAGGCGGTGCGGGCGCTGGATGGCATATCAGCAAGGTCTTTCAGCGGCTTGAACCGGAAGTCGGTAATGCCGCCCCATACACGCTGAGGAGAGACGCTTCTCTTGTTTGCGATATTGTTCAACGTGTCAATAGGAACCCATCGGCCCTCAAACATCGCCTGCTTTTCAAAGAGTTCCCCAAATGTAACGCTGTTTGCGCCATCCTTTGTTTTGAATGACCACTCCTCCATCCTCAAGGCGATATCCGCAAAGCGGTTGGCCTCCTTGATCCGAAACACGATGTCCCCGTTGCTGGCCATTTGATTCGCGTAGGCCTCGGCCTCCTCGGCCTTGAACACTTCCGCGAAGACATTCCGGGCGTCCTCTGCAGAGAGCCTGATCTCCTTCTTTCCGCTGCCGGAAAGCTCGCGAAGAAGCGGGGCAATGATATCCCCGTGGAAATTCTGCGTCTTCCGAAACCTCTCAGTCATGAAGTAGAGTTCCCCAAACTTGGAGCTCCCCGTTGTCATGGCCTCGATAGCGGAGATGAATCCCTCTGTCAAAACCTTCTTCCCGGCACCCTGCCGAGCGACAAGTGTGCCAAAGGCATCCGACACGGCAGCCGGGAAGTTCAGGACGGCAAACGGCCTCTCCATCATCTCGGCCATCATCCACGCGCTGCGTGCGGGGAGGCCCTTGAGCGGCTCAAGTCCGGGGGCGGGAGACCTCCTCCCAGCCACAATTTCCGCACCCTCCTTTCCGGCGAGGGTTCTTCTGAGGATCCCGCCTGCAGATTCCAGGGCGGTTCCAATTACATCGGGGGTTTTCCCAAAGGCAGTCAACACCCTCTCAGACATCGTCGCCGGACCAAATGCCTCAAGGATTCTTTCCGGGGACTTTGGAGCAGCGATGACATGAGAAACCTTTGATGCACGCTCCGCGTATTTGGAGGCCATGTTGTATGGCACCCCCAGTTCCTCATACATGGGAATGCTATCAATGCCTGCCTTTGACAGCGAAGAGGCCCGCTCCTCCAGAGATCTGTTGATGCGCCATTGATCTAGCGTCATGTTCTCATGGAGCGCCATCTTCTCTTCATGCGCCAACAGTCTCTGTGTTGGGGACATCACCAGGGGTGCCTGACCAGCATCACCGGGACGACGCAAGGAATTGACCTCTCGAGCCCTCAGCGTGTTGACCGCAACCTCGCCCGCGTCAAGCCCAAGCTCAACGTAGATCGCCGGATCCATGACTCCGCGCTCCGCAAGGGCAACGCCCCTCTGCGAAGGGCTCCTGGCGTTTCTGTACACAGACAGGATCCTCGCCCTCTGGGATGCACTCAGTTGAGAAAACGAAGTGATGCCAGCGGGAAGGGGAACCGCCGTGGATGAAACCCCGATCCCCTCCGTCGTCTCCAGAACGTCAAGAGCGGCAGCCACTTGGCGGCCCGCCTTTGGACTTGCGGCAACCTCCTCAACCCTGGTCTTGATGGAGCCAACAATGTCATCCAGGCCAACCTTTGAAATTGCAGGGAGATCTGCAAGATCACGAGCCCCGGACTCGATCTTCGCAAGATCTGCCTCCCTGAGCCCGTTCCGTGTTTCATGAATCTCACGAAGCCTTGCGGCGAGCTCCTGCTTGTTTCCGGCCTTTTTGCCGCCAAGGCGATGGATCTCAGTTGATAGCCACTTCGACCGCCAGTTCTCAAGGGGCATGAGCCGATAAAGTTCGAGGGCCTCTATCAAGTCAGCCCTACTCCTCATGGGTCCGGTATCAATCCCTTTCTGATTTGCGATTGTTTTCAGTTCCGAAGTGGGGATGTCATTCAGGGACCGACCGATCTTCTTCTGGATGGCCAGTATCCGGTTGACCTCGCTGGCCCTCATGCCTGCAGCATTGGCCCTCGCGGACTGGCTCGGCAGATCTGCACGCTCTGGATTGAGAATATCAAGACGGGCCTCCTGATGAACTATCGCGGCCTCTCTTTCATCAAGGAGGCGGGCGTGCTCCTCGAGCAAGGCCTTCATCTCAGGATCCTTGATGGACTCTGCAAGTTCGCGGCTGACAACCGAGCGCCGAACTGCTGGCGTCGGAACCACATCGAAGGGTGCGGGCTCCGCTGCGGGAATCGGAACCCCATCGGGGGTGGTGACAACGCGGCCATCATCAACTGCCCGAGAGTGCACCCTCCCCCTGTTCTCATTCCGAAGCCTTCCAATCTGCTCCCAGTCCGCAACTGTTCGGATGGGTGCCGAGCGGGTGCCGCTGCCCACAACCACAGTTGGGCTCGCCCCAGACCTGGCCTGCTCAACGACAGTCTCCGACAATGTCAGGTCTGGAGAGTCCCCCCTGACGCCCGTAACGCGCTGAATTCCGGGGGGTCTATCCGCAAACTCCTGAACCAGAACGGATGTGGACTCAAGTGCTTCTGCTCTGATCGCCTTCTTGAGACGGGCTGCCTCTGCGGCCTCGGCCTTGGCGGCCCTTTGCGAGGAGATCCCCTTTTCACCCGGAGTGCGAACATCCACTTCCAGCCCTTCAAGGATTTTCGCGACACCCGTCAGGTCGGGATCCCCCGCGATCTTTGCCCCCTTGATGAACGCACCTTTCCCCATTCTGGCGACAAGCGTCCCGGCCATGGCCACATCGAATGCCCACATGACAGGGTCCAGTTTCAGCTTCCTGATGGAGGCGTCCTGCATCTCCTTGTCACTGCTTAGGAACCCAAGGGACTCCACAACAGCATGGGCGGTTCCAACTGTTATCCCGTAGCCAAGGTTCTTGAAGTACTCCTCCGTGAGAGATCGGCCACCAAAACTTTCGAGGATCGTGTTCGTCTGGGAGATGGCGAAGAGCGCAGAAATTCCATCCTGCCATTCCTTGCCCGAAAACTCCTTTCCAAACGCACCTCTCGCGACAAGAGCCCTGACCTGCCCCTCCGTTTCATCTCGGACTTCCTTGGAGATCGTATCCACCGCGCCCCTTGGGGTGGTCATGCGGGCACTCATGGCCCACTCGGGGTCCAGCGGAATAAAGGGGGTATCTCCGGCAACTCCCGGAGTGTGAACCCCCGGAACGCTCACAAACGGGGCCACGCCCATCCCCCCAGAGGGGTGCAACTGCAAGCCGAGAAAGGCGCGAAAGCCTTCCTGATTTGTCCCTGTATTCAGCAACTGCTCGAGCACGGACGCGGGAGACACGTCGTGCCTCATCGCTATCAGGTTTGCCCTGTCAAGCAAGCCCAGGAGATTATCCCCCTTGTCGAGGTTGTACGCCATTGCCTTCGCAGCGGGGTAATCCACATGAACGCTTTTATCCAGCCTGTATGTGAGATCTTGCGGCTCGCCAAGGGGGGCCGGGGGCGTCCCCTGAATAAAGTTCGCAACATCCCCAGACGCGCTCGTGACAATGCCAGCGGCGATTCCGTATTTCGCAAGAGATAGCATCATGAGGTTGGATGCGTTTCTGGCAAGAACGCTCTCGTATCTGGTCGGGTCTCCAAACACAGGGTTTGTTGCCGCGTTCATCTCATGGGCATATGCAACGCGGATCTTCGTTATCTTGTCCTCAGAGAGGCCACGATCTCTTGCTATCCCAAGCAAGTCGGAGGGATCCGGTACGACCTCCTGCGCAGGGCCGCCAGGGGCCGGAGAAAGAAGATCGTCGCCAATGCCAAACTCAACCGCAGAGAGCGGGGGTGTGGACTTGGACCCCAACCTTTCCACAGAGGAGGTCCCTCCGATATCCCCCTCAATGTCCGGCCTGCCAGCAAACGCTGTTATGCCACGGCTAATGTCATTCTCTTTGATAAACTGAAGGGCCAAGGACTTCGCCATGGCAAACTCAAGATCTGGCCCTGCGGCAAACCCCTCTGAACCGGCAAGGGCGTTCAGCTTGTCATCAACAGAGCCAGCGACGGCAATGTCCTTCCACCTCTCCTCGTTCATCCCCGGCATATCACCGGGGCGAAATAGCGGAGCTCCGTCTGGGGTGTATTGCTCGGCCAACGCAGATGGCACAGGGGGAGTTGGGTCTGTGTACGCAGGAACAAACGGGAGGTCGTTCGTGTAAGTGTGAACAAACTCCAGAAAGTTGAAGTCGCTTGTGGCCTCACTCTCCTTGTGAGGCTCAACCGGAGCAGCACTGGGCTCGCCGCCAGGCATCCCGATGAACTCCAGAAAGTCGAGATCCTCTTTTGGGAGAGACTCCTGCGCCCCCTTGGCCGCAGCACCTGCGTATGGAAATCCCTTTGCCATTCAAATTTCCTATGGGGTTT
>TARA_R110000824_G_scaffold192464_2_pt1 | contig 25216 bp, 20 predicted proteins | sample TARA_R110000824 | Tara Oceans TARA_R110000824 (sample SAMEA4397747) | marine metagenome | biome: Polar Biome; feature: [MES] marine water layer (ENVO:01000295) within the mesopelagic zone...; material: water (ENVO:00002006), including particulate matter (ENVO:01000060) such...
CGATGGGGTCGCGGTACTATCGGGGCCAGTAGATAAACTAATTAATGTGCTTGAGAAGTACTACAAGCAAAAGGAGGAGCCGATTGGAATGTGTGAGCTATGTGGAGAGAAAAAACCCTGTAAGAAATGTGGAGGTGAGTGATGCTAACATTTGAAAAGTGGTGTGAACACAATGGTAAACGCTGGATAGGCTCTGCAACTCATGAAGAGTTTGAAAGTAATGCAAGGGCGTATGAAGCCTACAGGGAAGCGTATAAGCAACATGAAAAACTTAGCGAAAAGACGAAAGGAGGTGAGTGATGGCATTCGGTAGTCAATACCCAAACATCGTATCGGTGTCTGGAACAATAGAAAGTGCAGAAGACCTTGGACCATCTGCGTCCAGCGGTAAGAAGTGCTACTTCACATTACTAAACCCAAGCCTAAGCAAGAAGAGGTTCGACACTTATATTCGCGGCTATGCCTACGGCGCTAACGCTATAAGAATGATTGAATCTAAAGGAGAATTGGTATCAGTAGAAGGAAGAGTAGGAACAGAGCGAAGTAAAAACATAGTACTAGCGGATAAGGTTTATTTCTTAGACGACGAAGTACCAACAAGAGAGGATGAATAATATGCAGAACAAACACGATAATATGCGATGGATAGATGTCAGCGATACACTACAGCTACCAGATATAGCTGCTCTGATAAGAGAAAGACTTGAGAACAGAAGGGGTCTATCCTCCAACATAGACACATCAGAGCTTGGTAAGGTTCTCGTTAGGCAACTAGAAGAGGGAGAGGCAGCGGCCACAGGCTCGTTAAGGTTGAGTTCAGCAGGTAAGTGCAAGAGAGCATTGGCCTATGACTACCACCACTACAAGCCTAATGGTTTTGTTGGTGATGCCAGCGCCCCTCTGGTCTTTGCTACCGGTGATATATTAGAAATGATAATCGTTGTGGCCCTCAGAGAAGCGATCATTGGAACCCCCATTGAAACATACTACACGGGCCTTAACCAAAAGACAGTATCTCTACCGATACCCTTAAGCACAAATCAGGAGGCCCGGATAGCGGGGCATCCAGATGGAATCATGAGGGTTCCTTGCTATAGGAAAGACCTTGATGAATATGAGATGGTTAATGTAGTTCTTGAGGTAAAGTCGATGAGCGACTACGGCTTCAAGAAGTTCAGGACAAAGGGGCTAGACAAAGAAGATCAGTATAACTATCAGGCACAAGCCTATCAAATGGCCTTAGAGGCAGAGACGGACGGGGATGAACCGTTCAGGTGGACATACATGATAGCGTTTGGCAAGTCCGTAACAGCAAAGGACTGTGTGATCAGAGAAGACGGGTCACACTACAATCTATGGCCTATCGTTGGTAAGTATATTCCCAGAGATAAGGATGTAACGATTGATATAGTAAACAGGTTGAGGGATGTAATCAACTCGGAACACCCAGAGGACTTTCCGAGAATACAAGAACCTTCAACCAAACCCAAGACGAAAGGACAGCTTGGTTTCCCTTGTGACTGGTGCTCACACTGGAGAACTTGTTGGCCTACTGCATATGAAGAGCCGGTACAAAGCGGCTGGTTCCAACGCACCACTAAAACTAAACTGAAGATAGGAGAGTAAAATGTTAAATAAATGTATACTAATAGGAAATATTGTAGAGCCACCAGAAGAGAGGGAGGCTGGTTCTAAAACCGTTCTTACCTTCCGGCTTAAGACTTGGGAAACAAGTAATGGTAAGCGTTACGATGGTTACCATACAATTAATATATGGTCGGACTATGTTAAGAAGGCAGCTAGATCCTTCACTAAAGACCAGATGGTAATGGTCGTTGGCAAATACACAACTAGGATGGTTGAGAAAAACGGCCAGAAAGCATACTATAGTAGCCTCACCGCAAGCTCCGCAGTACCGGCGAGTATGGAGGGGATAACTGTGCCTCAAGAAGAAACCTCTTCTAGTTATAATCAGCCACCAAATGGCGGTGGTAGGGGTCCGGTTAATACTGGTAACCCCGCTCCGAGAAATAACTCAGAAGACATTCCATTTTGATTGGGAAGTACAGCACAATAGATTGTGTGTCGCGATTTAAGTATTGCCCAGACGATCCAAGGGCTGTAAAGAAGCACATCAAAGCGTGCTCCTTCGACCACCTTACGAGAATCATTGTATCAAAAGAGGCAAGGGTTGTCGGTATTATTGTGGTAGAGGGAGATGAGGTCGTAACTTACTCAGAAGACGAGGACATTCTGGTAAATGATGTGGAAGAAGAATGAGCAAGGTTAGTTCTAGGACCGGTACTAAGGCGCGAATATCCGCGACCCTAGCTAGGCGAAGGCTTAGAGAGCTAAAGAAATACTATGGTGGCGTAGCTTCTATGCAACATAATCTCTTTATCTCTGCCGGTCTTAGGGTTGACCGCACTAGCTTCTACGGGTGGTTGCAGGGTGTCCGGTGCCCAGAAGGGCGAGTATTAAGGCTGGCTCCAACACCATTATACCTAGTAACAAAATGGATTCAGGGTCACGAACACATAGTTCAATCAAGGAACAAAGAACCATTCATCATAGAACACTGGTGGACCCCAGTGGAATCACGAAGACAATTATAGGAATTACCTTATGGCTGAAAATAAAACAATAATTGGATTAGACTTAGGAACCAAGACGGGCTGGGCTATCCTTAAACCAGACGGTAGTCGAATTGATTCTGGCCATTGGAACCTTAAGCTCTCAAGGTTTGAGAGTGGGGGGATGAGATATATTAGGCTTAAGGCCCACCTAAAGTACTTGATTGATAACGGCTGCGACAATGCTATCGTGGCATTCGAGGCCGTCCATAGGCATAGAGGGGTGGCTGCTGCTCATGTATATGGAGGCTTCATGGCAACCATGCAAGCCCAACTAGATGAGCTTGGTATAGACTATGTGGGCATAGGCGTGGGAACAATTAAGAAGCACGCGACTGGAGCCGGTAATGCCAGCAAGGACATGATGATTATAGCAGCACAAGAAAGGTGGGGAGAAGATGGCTGGACCACCAAAAGCAACGACGAGGCAGACGCGCTGTGGGTAGCCTCAACATTTATTAGTACACTACTTAATTAATAAGCAAAGGAGATCGGGATGAAAAGATTCGACAACAACCTAATTGAAAAAGTACGCAACAAAGCAAAGCTAACAGAAATAATAACAGACTATACAAAGCTAGATAGAAAGAAGAAAGGTCATTGGGCTATCTGTCCCTTCCATGATGAGAAGTCAGCGAGCTTGCACATTGAACCAAGTCGGGGTGTGTACTACTGTCATGGCTGCCACGCTAAAGGAGATGTGTACACACTGGTCATGAATCTAAACGGGCTTGCATTCGGAGATGCTGTTCGTCATGTTGCCGAGAGGTTTGGCATAGAGCTAGACGAGGCGGTTGATGATGACAGGATACAAGCACAGTACAGAATGAGAAGGGCATTAGACATAACCTGTGAGCACTACACCAAAGAGCTAGGTCAAAATATGACCGCTATGGCTTACCTAAAAAGCAGAGGAATACAACAGGCAAGCATAGATGGCTGGAGTTTGGGGTTTGCTAGGAGGGGAGACACCGCCCTTGAAGAGAAGCTAAGGGGCTACGGTCTAGTCATGGCGGCTGTAGATGCTGGCATTCTTAACGAAGGTAGGCATGGCCTATACCAAGTCTTCGGAGGTAGGCTTATATTCCCAGTAAAAAATAAGATAGGCAAGGTAGTTACCTTCGCTGGCCGAGACATAACAGGCAACCTCAAGGCAAAATATATCAACGGCAAAGAGACTGGGTTGTACCAGAAGTCTCAAATTCTTTACGGGCTACAGAGTGCGCTTAAGCCAATAAGGACAGAGGATCAAATAGTTATATGCGAAGGCTACTTAGATGTCATCCATATGCATCAGGCTGGGTACAAAGAAACTGTTGCCACTTGCGGCACCGCCTTAACTAAAGAGATGGTTAAGAGCTTCAGCCGACTGACAAAGAAATGTATATGCTTCTTTGATGGAGATGATGCAGGTATCAGGGCGGCAATGAAAGCCTTGCCAGTTCTAACACACTACAATGTTGATGCTTACTTAGCGTCTCTACCGTCAGGCAAAGACCCAGCAGATGTTTGCCAAGAGGATGAGATAGTAGCGGTCGATGCTGTGATGGATGCAAAGCCACTCTTAGATAGTTGGCTAAACAATATATCAAGACGATATCCCAATACCCCAAACGGCAGACAAGAGGCAGCCATAGTTATCAAGCCTGTTGTGAATAGCTACAATGGCGTTGCAAAGGACGAGGTTATCCGTAAAGCTGCTCATTGCCTAAGAGTCTCAAAAGCGGCCCTTGGTTCGCTTGTATCTGAAGCCCCGACCATAGAGTCGATTAGGAAGACAGGGCGCAGTCCAGACCCCTTAGCGATGTCTCTGGTGCGACTCTGTATTGTTAAGCAAGACCTGTTAAAAGAGATCAAAAAGAAGATTAAGCTAAAGTGGATTGAGGGTGAGGAAGAACAGGCTGTTGTTAGCCTCCTGCTTAGTGGTGCTCCAATACACGAAGCGGCGAGAAAGGCTGCGCCATTCTTGCAAGGGCCGCTACTGAAGATAGCTGTATCAGATGACACCGCTTGCTCTATTAATCAAACCATATCTAGGCTTGAGCTGAGAGCTATTGAAAAATCTCTTCCTGACCTTACTGGTAGAGAAAGGCTAGACGCACAGAGGAAAAGGCTAAAGCTTCAGTGGAATACAAATCACTGAATCGATGCGAGCTTCTCTCTAATCCACATAATATTAGTATCCATAGAGTCGAGCTTTTGCTTGACCTCTATAAGCTTTTCATTATAGTTTTCTGACTGAGACTCTAGCTTGATCGTCCTCTCCCGCAAAGACGCCAGCCTTTTCTCAAGAGAGTCACTCTTATTAATTAGTCTTTTAATAAAGAAGCCCACGACACCGATGCCCAAGGATAAGAGTATTTGAGCTATATATAAAGTTAGTTCGCTGTCTTCCATTAATCATCCAGTTGCCCTACGATAGACTCTAGTGCTTCTAAAACGCTTTCTCTTACTATAATAACCCGCTCCGCTTTAGTAATTTTAGTTCCACCGTCACTTGTTGACAGCTTCGCCTTGCTTCTTTCTTGCTGCCTCTTTCGTATAATCTTCGGTAAAGTTGATACAAGCATACTTATTACGGTGTGAGCAAGCATTATTTATCTCGTCTTGCAAACCACTCGCCAACATTACCGCCACAATAACTAATAACAAGAGTGCTAATTCCTGCCACCAAGGTGCCGAGAGCAGCATCAGTTAGAGTTGAGAATGGCAAAGATGAGATTGCCCCTAGTACAAGTACCAGACCAAGCCCCAATCTAGTTATTGAAAGCTTTCTACTTGTTGGTGTTTCTTTCATGTTGTTCTCCAACTGATTCTAATAGCGCAGCCTCTGACAGCGGTCCTCTTATCCCATCTACTACCAAGCCGCCGTGACCCATCTGAAACTCAACAAGCGCAGCCTTACTCAATGAACCCCATATGCCATCAAGAATAAGATCTGAACTGAGCACACGATTCAAAGCAGACTGCCAATCTAAGGCGGTAACTAAAATCTGAGACGACCTCCTATACGATCTAATGGAATCAACCAAGGACTCTAGAACAAGTCCGGGGCACTTATCTTTCCCAAAATTATGATGCCCCCATAGATCAAAATCATTACAACTCAACACATCGTACAGATGAAGAGGCAATAGGCGAGACTTCACAGAGCCAGTAAGGTGGCCCCATAGGGTTAGTAAAGCCATCACCTGTATATAGGGCGGCCCAATATTGCGCCCCTTATACTCACCCTTGCTATAGTCTCCGGCACAACAGATTGAGATAAAATTTGTATTAGCGTTTGTCCTGAGAACTGGAGAGCCATGACCACCCTGCGACCACACCACGCTTTCTAAATCATTGGCCCAGTATATAGTTCCTGAGCCAGTGATATAAAAAGTATAGAGGAGGCCCGGACATCCAGACTCTGATACATGATTAGGTCCGACATGATAACGGGCCGTATTATAAACATCATCGCCACCAGCAGTATGATGCACGCAACCACCAACAATATCATCAGCAGACCTTTGGCTGAATCTTTTTGTAGCATGGCGAGGGAGATCCTCTCTGGCATCTATAAACCTCATTCACCATCCAAAAGATCGGTGATCTTACTGGTCACAGTAGACATCACATCATCAAGAGCCTCTTGAGCAAGCTCGGCAGCGAACAGTTTACCTCTGTTGTATAGCTCAACAATGAAGTCAACGATAACACCGATAAGCTCTCCCTCTCTCTCTTCGCTAAAGAAGATAGGGACATCTACCTGCTCATTAACCTCTGCAATTACATAGGCTCGCTTCTCAGCACCACTTCCGGGTTCGTCATACTCAGCCTCTGCAAGCTGTACAAGCTCCTCAATTAACTCTAGTAGAGTCGCAAACTTACCGGGTAATTTCTTAAACACCATCTTAATCTCCTACTTATACGGAATGTAAAACTGCTTGAATGGTTTTATAATACCCTCTGCCTCAAGTTGCTTCAAGCGCATTTTTTTAAGTCGGTGCTCTGAGAACGCTCTCATCATCTCAGGATCAAGCTGCTTGATGTTCGCACCTGACATTGCATCTGCTATTGTGTAGGCAAAAGGAACACCCTTTAGTTCTGAAGCCTTAACCCTTCCATCGAGAAGTTGTTCAACTGGAACGGTATGGCTCGCAAAGAACATCTCTGTAGCCGCTGCCGCATCTCGGAAGTTACGCATCCAAGGGAGAGAGCCGTACCAAAAGTTTGCTTTACCATCTATATGAATCTTCGTTCTCCATCGCCTATTAAACTTATCATAGTATGAATAGGTATTCATCCCAGCCCTGTTCTGCATGAAGGACTTAAGAGGCTCTCCAACCAGAGGTACAGCACCCAGTGGTCTAAATACCTCAGACACAAGACGACCATCTGTAAGCTCGTTGATGTCTTTGTCATAGAAAACATGACGACCAAACATCTCCTCAAATGCATACCTAAGCATAAAGTGGACCTCTCCCAGAAGCCTAGCCTTTCTGTGCCGGTCAGAATATGCCCTAGCCCTAGCGGTCTTGCCGCCCCAATCATTTGGCAAATGGACGCCCCATCCGTAGTTTCTAGGATCAAGGAAGGCTCCAACCTCACTCATAGTATTGATAAAGCCCTCTTGAGGAAGTCCCAGACCCTGTATCTTTGCGTTCTTAAGTGTTGGGAAGTTCTCTTCAAGGGTTCCAAGTCTAAGTTTTTTGGCACCAAGCTTACCGCCGCCGACATACTCTCTGTCTACAACAGGGACGGGAAGCTTTCCAAGCGTCGTACCCTCTAGGCTTGGGAATGGAAGCCCGATTGTATGCATGTAGTGGGTTTCTCTAAGCCGAAGGTTATCCATGTCCAGAGGATTTGATTTAATGTATGTTCCCTGATCATGCTGAGATGCCTCAAACACCTGCGGTACACCATCAGACATTAGTCTGTGGAATGTAGCATAAAACGCAGGAGACTTATGCATCATCTCCATCTGAAGGTGAACATTCTTCAAGTTCCATGTAAAGAATGGAAAGATAAGCCGCATTGTTTGGCGCTGCATCTTTGTCAGATCGCCATAGTCAAAGAGAAACTTATTGGCGTGAGCGGCAGCGTCAGACCAAACCCCGGTCTTCTTAAAGTTACCCAAGAAGTTTGCTGCTCTAGCTTGATTCTCTACAATCCTAGCTAAATACTTGCCGCCCATATTCTTTGGAAGCGCGACAGGTATCCCGCCAGATATTGCTGTTGATATTGCAACAACAATGGCATCCTCTATGTCTATGCCTCCAAAGAAATCCTTACCATGCTTCTTACTTAGCGCCCTACGAATAGAGCCACCCTCGGACAGCGCCTGAAGAGCATTTCTTTCAGCAGCAGTTATATCAGAGAACTGTGTGAAGGCTGGGCTGACGACATTGGTGTCTATCATGTCATCGAGAACCTCATCGAGAGGCATAACAATTCCATTCCTAAAATCTACACCATTCTCTGATAGCTCTCTAAGTCCACCAAGCTTTAGTCTGCCCTTCTGTATTGATGGGAGCTTAATACCGCCAGAATCAACAAGATCTATAAAAGCCCTAACAGAGCCGTACTCTTCTTTAATCATAAGGGCGCTAGACAACTGGACAGCAAGCTTATTAGTTCTTGGATTCAAGGCTCCAAAGACTCCAAGGTCCAGAATATTAGACACGGTATTTGATATGGCGTTACGAGTCGAGAAGGCAACGGAAGTGACAGTGACCCTAGTCTTCCACCATGCATTCATATTGGCTGCCATCCTGCCGACAACGCCAGCGCCCTCTGACCCCATCTCAAGAGTATCCTTCATGTTCTGAACCACACCACGCGGTATGTACATCTCCCAAAGAAGGTGGCTTCCACCATAGTAATGCTCAAGATGCTTACCTGCTAGACTTGGCGCTGTTACTGCGTGCTCCTTCGCTAAAGCATTCAGCTCTTTTGCTATCTCATCCCAAATTGGTTTCGATAACTCGTCCCTTCTCTCCGCCAGTTCTCTTGCGCGAACAGCATCAATGTCCTCGTCTAGCCCCATTGCTGGCCCACGGACATTATCCCACTCGTCAGCCTCCTGCCTCATTATAGGCCCAATCCTATCTTCAAACATCTTAGATGGATTAAATAGTTCCTGACCCTGCCTAAACTGTTGCGCCCTAACTCGTAATACAGCTTGCTCAGTCTTCTGAAGACTTCGCATCTTTGGCGATGAGGTAAGCCAAGTAGCAAACAAGTCCGTCCCTGCTTGGCCCTTCGATGCAATCAATTCAAGCACATCATCTGAGTTCAGGCCATTAGCGAGCCACTCTTCTAGGTTTCCTCGCTGAATCAAGTCCTGACTTCTGGCTGTGTCTGGGCGAGAGAACAGGGGGATCATATCCAAATCCCTAGCCTGTTGCTCAATGCTAAGAACCCTTCCATCCTCAAGAACCCTTGGACTAATTGGAATAACTACACCGGTATTCATTAGAGTAATTAAGAAGTCCTCATTGGTCATAGAGCGATTAACCTGAGAGTACCTACCCCACAGTTCAATAGGGTCAAGAGTTAAAACCTTATCAGTATCAGCATTGATGGCCGCCTTAAGCTCCAAGATAGAGCCAGCAAGTGTACGCTGCTCCTTAGCTGTCTTACCCACCCATAGGATCTGATCTGTTCCCTTGCCGTGACCGTGGAACACTTTGCCGAGTAGAACCTCTCTCATAACCTGAGTATCTACCTCCTTATACAAGTGAGGAACATACTCTAGAACGCCCCAGTCTCGCATGATTCTTTCTGGGTCTGCGGTCCACTCATACCCACGCTTCTTATACTCGACCTCATACCTGCTTATTAAGCTTTCAAGCTCCTCCATGACGGGAACTAGCTCATCATCCGCATCACCAAACCTACGACCAATTAAACTTGGATATTGCTTCGCAAGCTCAGGAAAATCTGTCTTAGTAAGAAACTGAGGTGCCTCTCTCAAAACAGTAAATGCAGCCTTAAGCTCATCCTTTTTACTAAGACCATGCCTCTGCGAGATCTCCTTCCAACCAGCCCACAGCTTAGATTCCCAGTCACTAATCTCTCTATAAGATGATGTCTCGTCCTTCTTACCTTTGAGAGAGTCTGGGTGCTCACCGAGATGTGGCCTGACCTCATCCATCTCTTTCATTATCCTAGCCTTCTTCTCCTCAAGCCTCTTCATTTCAAGGTTAGTTCCACGAACGCGGCGATACTCCTTCCAGTTTTCTTTTGTGAACAGATCAGCAAGCGCTGTATCAGTTCTCTCTCCACCCTCTTTAACTATTGGCTTAATAAATTTAGTGACATCTTTAGGGGCTGGTAGCGGGGCATCTGGTGTTCTTATATAGTCAATCAAAGATTCTTTAAGAACACTAAGTTCTTTATTCAATAAGGCGATCTCCTTCTGTGGGTCCACCTTAGTAAACGCTGCCAGCAGCTTGCTACTTCTCTTCTTGAGTGCCTTTAGAAGCACAGACTTAACCACAGGATCTACCGTGTTCTTACGACTTATGATATGCATTATAGAATTAGCAACATCTTCGTCGTTCGCGCCCTTCATTGCCTCTCTAACTCTTATATTATTAAGCCACTCAGAGTCTAGAATGATTGGCTTGTCTCTAGATACGGGAGACATCCAGAGCCTCATATTCGCAGCGTCTGGATCAATAAATGTATCTTCTGCCTTAGCTAAAGCCCGATCTATCTTCTTTATATCACCAGACCACAGCGCCTCTTCTAACCTGAGAAGGTCAAGATGAGCATCAGTAACCAACTCACGCTTGGCTAAAAGGCTAACCTCTTGCCCAACCTTAGAGGAAACATCCTTTAGAAGCAGTCCGGTTGTGGCTTTCTTCCAAGACTTATCTGCAAAGAACGCTCGCAAAACGGTTCTTCCAACAACTTGATCGACTCCAAGGCTGGTCCTTAAGTCAGATAGCAACTCTATTATATCTGAAACCAGCCATGGTTCTACCACACCACCGAGAAGCTCCGAGTTTACCTCAGATAATGACCTCAAAATAACAGTAGGAGAATCAACACCGGCAAGATCATCCTTGTTGGCCATCAAGGAGTTCTTGGTGTGAGTATTATATGTCTCTTTGTACTTCTTTAGTGGCTGATTCTTATATGAAAAGTTCAATCTTCTTGACCTTTCCAGAATCAAAGATGCCAGCATCTTTATGCTATCTTCACCGACCTCTCGCGTAAGTTGTTCAGGCTTTAGACGGCTAAGATCAAGTAACTCTTCCTGACTGAGTGGTTCTCTGGCTGCATCCGGCCTAAGAAACTTCTCCTTCCCTGCCGCAGCTAGATCCTCCGGACCTCTCTTCTTAACCACCGGTCGCTTAATCAAAACGGTGAGAGTCTGGTCCTCTCCCTGCATCAAGGCTTTAAGTTTCTCTTGATCAATAAGCGTCCCATCATGTAGCTTGTGATCATTGCCTATTCTAGACTTAATTAATCCGCCGCCTATATACTTATCACCATCAAAGATCGCTATAGTTGAGCCATCAGGAACTGGCATAACAGCCCCAGTCTTCTCGTTTACATTAGGCTTAAACCCATTCGCAACAGCATCTTCCTTATTCTTTGCGACCTTTATTGTTTCCCCAAGGCGAGTCGTTGCTGGCTTCTTCACATATAAGAAGCGAACATCTTCAAGAGGTAGCTCTGGAATTATATCATAGAACTTATTTCTAATATAATCTGCCTCTACAGGCATAGTGCTGCCGTCTGATTTTCTTATAATATACGTTGTTAGATCAATACTGCGATGCGAATCATCTAATATTGATTCTACCACGCCACCAAGAGAGAGAGTCAGCTTCGGGGTTTTCTTCTTACCGCTAATCCTGTCTGGATGATGCATGTAGATGGCAAAATGATCACCAACCTTAAGATCAATACTGCGATGCGAATCATCTAATACAGCTAGTGGCTGCATACCAGAATGTTTCTTTCCTCTAATCTCAGGCTTAATAGTAAATGGCTCTTTAGCGGGAGGGGTTCTAAACAAATCGCTGGAAAGCGTTTTGGGAGGCTCTGGTGGCGTAACCACTGTCAATTTACCCGCTGGCCCCTTCTGTGATACAGTCACCGTAGGCGGGGGTGGCTTGTCGCCCTTAAAGGTTATAGCGTCACGCTTGAATACAAGCTCCTTATTGAGAAACGCATTTCCGACTGCCGTCTCTACATCTGGAGAGAGCGTCTTGCCCATAGAGTCTACTATTGTGGCGTCTCCATTCTTATCAACATAAGCAATAGCATAAAAATCTGATTGGTCTGCACCTGACTTATCAACCACAACCAAAGCATCGCCAACTTTGGGGTTATATTTATCAGGGACAGCCTTGAACCCCGACCTACCCAACTCATCCAGAGAGAAATAGCTTCCCTTAGCTGTGGTTGTTGGATTTAGCTGCACGAAAACATCATCAAACATGGTTCCGTTTGCGTCATTAAGGCCCGAAGCGGCAGCCCTAGCTGCATCAATAGCAGCGTCTGTGTCTCCCAAATTTCCGTGTCTGGTCGTAATGTTTATATGGTCTGCATATGCCTTCCCGATGTCGTCCTTAGTCACCCCGCGACCAACATGCTCAGGGAGAAGGGCATAGACCTCTTTCGTAAGATCTGGATCGCTATATACTCTCCACTCTGTATTCTTGCCCTTCCCTGTTGCGCCAAACCACCAAGTGATGCCGGTGCCCCTGTCTGTCCAATAGTTCCTAGACCGTCTAACTGAACCCTTTACCGGGTCAGTAACTTCGACCGTTCTCCTTAATATGTCTCCAGCAGATATAGTGACTGTCTCTAGGTGGGTTGGCTTGCTCGCCTCATCAAGATCCTTTATAGCTTCGGCTGCCTTCTGCCTTCCAACAAAAATCTTATCATCAAACGCAGGAATAGACTTATCATCAACAATCTCGACAACCTTAAAGTTCTTCCTGTCTTTTTGGCTAAGAACCCTGAACTCTCTAGGTGTGCCCCAACGAGTACGGTATATTCCATCCTTAGATAGAACTCCGTTCTTGCGAGAGGATTGACCGACCAATGGTTCAGACCCCACGGGAGGCGTGGCCTCATGTGACGAGGGCGCTGTCTCTGTGGTTGTGTCCTTTGTAACTGTTTCCTTTGTAACCGTTTCCTCTTTAGGGGTTACCGCCTTCGTTGCTTTGGTTGCATCAGCAGCGCCTTTGACTGTTGGCTCAGGAGTAACTTTAGCCCTGCCCTCTGTGAAGTACCAAGGATGAGTCTCTGTAACTTGGTTCTTCTTGCTTATAGCAAAGCCCTGATCCTGAAGGATATCAGCCAGCCTATAGCCCTCATGCTCAGAGTAAGTCATAGCAGGTTTTATAAAATGAACCTGTGACTGTTGCCGCCGCAAGTTACGGGGATCACCGAGGCCAGAGCTTGTGGCTCTCTTTACTTTTCTTAGTTGCCTTGACCTCTCATAATATGTTCTTGCCTGATTCCAAGCAGGATTATTAGAGGGTTCAAAATTAAATACACTTTGCTTGACATCATCTATATTCTCTACTGTTTTAGCCATAGAGAAGAGTTCATGCTCAGATTTCCTCAAGGGAACAAAATCATCACCAAGATGGAGCAAAGCCTCGACAGATCGGGCCAGCGATGAAGCAGCGGTATCTGCTCTGGCTCCGACAAACAAAGCCTTAATCTTTGCAAGAAGAACCTCAAATACGCTAAGTCTCGCAGGGGAACTAAACTCAATATCGTTTAGATACTGAAAGAATGACTTGTTTGTTAAGCCCCACGATATCATTTCTTCAGGACTTTTTAGAGCAGCGTTTAGTGTATCCAGCATGTGCTGGCTCAGAAGGCCACCGTCCTTATGCTTGTTTGATATATCAACAACATGATTGAATAGCTTCTGTATATCACCGGCTGCGAGGGCTTCATCAGTAAGCGCTCCCCCTTTACCACCACCAAGATTAAACTTAGAAACCATCGTCCGGTATCTATTAACTGTTGCTGAGTGCAGTATTTCGTGTGTGACAGCCTCCATTACCTTACTAGGATTGCTGTCCATATTTATGTATATTGTTCTAGCACCATCTCGACTAAGCTCAAACGCGCCCGGAGCGTTGCCTCCTAGAATAAAGTCTGACACATAAGCGTGATCATTATTGGTCGATTTCTTTATGAACGCAATCTGAACATCATCGCCAACATATTGATTAATAATAGAGAGCAAGCCCTTATACTCACTATCAACATTCGATGAGGCAAGGTGTTTGGCCAGTGCGCTTGCGCTGTGGTAATTAATTGGACCGGTCTTAACAATCCCAGACCCAGACTTCTCAAATGTTTCAATGGCCTCTAAGGACTCTCTGGCCACCAAGGGCTTTCTAGGCTTTGTTTCTGTAGGTAAGGTTTTCGGTGCGGGTCTTTTGGGTTTTTTGGGTATGTTATTTACCGGAGAGGCTGGCGGAACTACTCTAAGATTTGGGTCTATCCAGTTTAGAAAGTCTGCACGCTCGTTATCTGGGATCAAAATCTTCCAAGTCTCATCATTCTCTTGAATCATATCCTTAAGCATGATCCTAAAAGAAGCTGGGTCCATTCCCGGCATGAATGAGTACTGGCCACCGGCCACAGAGAGAGGCTCATCAAGCACCCCTCCCTTTCTGAATGCCTCCCTTAGCACCTTATGTTCTGCCTTTAGATCCGTAAGAAAACTGTTCAGAGCAATCGTTACTGCCTTGTGAAGCCCAACACCCGCGTGATTACCAGCAAACTCAAATGAGCCTGTAAGCCGCTCTACGAGCTTCGCAAGAGCAGTTCCGGCCTCAGATGCGTCCATGCCGATAACGAGCCTTCTGAGCACCTGTCTGGCCGCTATATCGCTCCCTGTGATATCCTTCAGGAAGGCATACACATGTTCAGCGCCTTCAACACCAGTCAGCTTTCCGTTCTTGCGTAGAGAGATTGCCTTCTCGATAAGACTAACCAAGTCATCACTATCAATGCTCTCGATCCCTTCCTTGAGAGATCTCAGCTGAGTTACCCTATTTAGAAGAGCTTGCTGTGCTCTAACCTTAAACACCTCTCTAAATGATGACACATTGCTCATTTGGGCATTAACAATCTCAAGCATTCCTGCTACTTTGTTATAAGCCTCTGGGTCTTTCCTTCCTTCTCTAACTAGAGCGACAATGGCTTGCTCTACTTCAAGCTTCCCAGCCTGAACATTTGGGTCATCAAGAATCTTCTGGATTAACGCCCTCGCCTCTTCGCCAGCAGCCTTAACTTCATCTGACAGCTTCGCGTATGCGCCAGCACCAGACTCAAGGCCAGAGGCCGCCTCAAGCAAGACATCATTTAGCGTATACCTACTGCTATCTCCCCATAGCTCAACCCTCTTTATCTCTTGCTTAAGCTCTGAGCGCTTAAGAACATCAGTTTCAGCACTAAGTTTCCTTCGTAGCTGAGAGAGCTTCTTGCCCTTATTCTTTTTCCTCCAGTTCTGTGCCTTAGATGCTAACTGTGTCAGCCTATCAATATCAGCACGAAGCTTCATCTCAAGGCCACCGTAAGAGTTCATTAGCTTAGTAACTGCGTCCTGATAATTCTCCCAAACAGCGGGATTAACTCTCTTTATTTTGGCCAGAAAGCCAGATCGCCAAGGGATGGCTGTGAGATGTCCAGCCTTCTCGTAAGCCTCCCGTCCCATCGAAACAAGGAGGGGCTGTATGTGCCTCGTCCCAAGAGCCTGTGCCAGTAGATCCCAAAGAACCATAGGAACCATAGCTGCCTGAACGCCAGCCTTTTGTGTTGCATAAGCTAACATCGCGCCAGGTTGGTCCTTTAGTATCTCAGTCTCAGTCGGAACTTTCTCAGATGTTCTTGCACCCTCCTTAAATTTAGCAATCTTAGCTTCTAGGTTGGGCAAATAATAATTATCAACTATCTTAGACAGCACCGGTGACCCATCTATTAGGGCTGTTGCCTTATCTAGTGGACCCTCTTTGAAAAGGTAGCCTGTCTTAGTTGTAAAGGGAAGATGGACGGACATGAATCCGCGCTCTTTGATAAGAGTCTTGTAGGAACCAGCAGCGCGAGCCTCATTGGAAGATCTAATAGCAAACCTTAAGTTATTGCTATGGTTCTTAAATGTTCTTATCTCTCCATTTAGTCTTTTTGTCTCTCTAGTTAGCCACTTAACTGATGCTTCTCTACTTTCAGCGGCTTTATACGCCTTAACAAGCTGCTTCTCTGCAACACCGATTAGACCATCCGAATAAGCCTTGCCCTTTTCTTTCCCAAGAGCAGATATATATGCCTCTGCCGTCTCCCTTATCTGGGCTACCCGCAACTCTCCTTGAGAGCGAACAAGATCTCTCAGGTCGTCGCTAGACCGAAGTGCTGTTTCAATAGTATCTAGATTTGCCTCTGCATACCTACGAGATGCGGTCGCAATCTCAGCATAGTTAGTTACTATTTGAGATGCTTCCTCTAACTCATCGGCGCTGCCAAGAAAAAGATCTCCAATAACATTGTTGTGGCCCTGCACATTGCTGCCCTTAGCCATCCTCTCCATTGATCCAGATGCCTTAGATAGACTCCGATGCAAGTCGTATATCTTCTCCCCTTTTCTAATCTTGCTCGCTGCGCCAACGCTCTTTGCTGGACCCATAAGCCAAAGCGGATCAACGATCAACTCAGCAACAACACCATAAGACAGTCGCCCTACATCCGTTGATATATGTCGCGCAAAAGCCCTCTTTCCGGGCAATAGGCTCTCATCTTGAGACATAAGGAAAGCCTGTTCCTTGCTAATCATGGCATCTAAAACCATATCCCCAGTAAGAGTCCTCGCCTTACTCCAGTCACCCCAGAGCCAAGGTCTTACGTGATCTGTGGCCATTTCGTGAAGCTCACCTGTGGCAACTGACCCGTAAAGGTTCTCCATCATGCCCATATAGCCATCAACCATCTCTATGCCGGGGAGGTCTGGCATAAAGTCGGATTCCTTATCCCCATCCGAATCAAACATGTCAGCTATATCCGCCAGATCGCTCCAAGCACCCCACCCTTCCTTATGAAGAGTCGCGCCAACAGTCGCCTCCGAAAGCATTGCAGAGCCGCCCAGAACCCATCCACCCATAAAGCCAAGCACATCTTGTGCAAAGTCACCGCCGGGGCTTCCGGGGTTGGGGAGCGCCTGTCCGCCCCACGCAAGGCCCTGCCATAGCAACCTTCTTGGGGCGTCGAAGCCCTCAAAAGCAATAGCAACATTCTCTAGCATTGAAGGATCATCTGCTGCTTGGAGGTCTTCTTGTGTGAGAAGCTCTCTCTTGCCAGTAGCAAAAGCACCAGCGTTACTCATATAGTACGAGTCTAGATCAGGATATTTCTCAGCCAGTTCATAGGCTTCCTGCGCTGACTCCCTTGCTACTGGATATGACTCTAGTGTGCCTTCTGGGGTGCGGAAAAAACTAGGATGTGGTCCTCGCGTGCCGGGAGGTCGTGCAGGATCAGTTGGTCGGAATGCGGGGGGCTTGAAGGAAGGGGATGATGGTTCAGTAAACCTAGCGCTCACGCCCTCGTTTGCATCGCCACCAAGCTTAATTGGTTTATCCTTATCAGCATCAGTAACATTAAGGCGGAAAAGCTCTGTAGCGCGAGTCTTCTCAAATGGTTTAGTCTCTTGATTAATGCCAGCATCAGAGGATATTAAGGCTTGTTTAGATGTCTCTTCTTCTGACATAGATAGTCCTATTTACTCTGCCTACTTAACGGCTACCCCTACTTCTCGCTAGGTAAGCCTTTGATGCGCTTCTTCTTCTCGGCCATCTCCTCGGTAGTCATGGCCCCCCTTGGGTGCTCCTCCCTCAACTCTCCTGTGCTCGGCCATTTGATGTCTGGCTGGAGTGACTCTAGAAGAGGTTTCGTTCTCCACGACTTTGAGAACCCAGCCCCTTTGTGCCCACCCTCGGCCAGCCTCGTAATGACATCCTGATTTGCATGATAGAACTCTGGGCCAGCTTCCTTCTCTCCCTTGAGAATCCTCCAAAGCTCATGCCCAACTGCCTCATCATGCTCTGCTGACCCTTTCTTTGGTACACCACCGAAGTCATAGATAGCTTGAAGGCTCTCGGACACCTGCACCTCCGCTGGAGGGGGAACCATCTCTGACGCGGGGGGTCGCATAGTGGCTTTGAGGGGTTGGCTGAGAACATTCAAGAAGCCGGGGTAATGCTCTTCGTAGGCAGCCTTTCTAGCCAGTTGTGCCCCATAGCTCTGTGACTCGTCCCAAGCGGCCTGATCTTCTTGGGTAACATCTTTACCCCAAGATGCCTGTGGAGGTTGAACATGCTGGCCCTCGCGCATAGCAGTAGCTACCGGATCATTAACATCATAGAACCAGCCAACCGTATCAGGGGGAAGCTTCTTCCATTCAGTGCCGTCTTCCTTCATTAAATGAATGTCAGCAGGGTTGTCTAAATTAATAGCAGTCCAACCCTTTGTTGTCTTTGTGTACTTATAGGCAGCCATTACAGTCTCCTTCTACCATGTCGCAAGTTCATCTATTAAATCTTGAGATTCCTGAGAAATCCCACCTACCGGGGGCTTTGGTGTTGTTGGGGTAGATCTTCTTTTCGGAACAGGAACAGGCTTGGCTTCAGGCTCAGTCTTCTCAGGATCTAGTAGAGTTGCCTCTGCCGCCGCAAGCTTTTCTTCAAAGGCCAATCTGCTTAACCCAGACGGGACATCCCCCTTTTTCTCTGGGTCTTGCATTCGTGGGTCAGGAGCATCGCTCATGCTAGGAACCGATGGACCCACCTTTGTGCCATACTTATCAACTAATTCTTTTGCGTCATCAACCCTCGCCTTTAAGTGTGCTCCCGTTGGGTCGTATGGAGGTTTAACCATAGCGGCTGCTTGCGTGCCCACTCGCACAGCCTCCTGCTCTGCGGTAGCAAGCTCCGCGTCTGTTGCATCTCCCTGAACGTGGAGCGCCTTGACGCGCTGTAAGTTTTCGTGTGCCTCCTTCTCCTGAATCTGCATCCACTCAGGCAACTCCAGCAGAGGGGCATCTTCTTCTGCGAGCAAGTCTGTAGTCTCGTACTCCTGCATCCCAATCTTGCGTGTCTGTTCTGCCTCCTCCCTAAGCTCTGCGCCCTGCTCAAGATATGGCAGATATTTCTCAGCAAAATCAGCGTAGGTATTTGGATCAAGATCCTCGCCATTCTTATTGAGGTAGCTAAGTCCCGCTGCTGCAATCGTAGAAGCACTGGCGTCTTTTGGTAAGCTCGCCGTAAAGCTGGCCCAATCTTCATCTGGCGTAGGCGGCACAGGACTCCATTTATTAGTCTCAACATAGCCCTGAACAGACTGTTTTATCCTTCCTACAGTTACATCTGTATAGCCAAGAGCTTTAGACTTCATCTGTGTTTTAATGCTAAAAAGTTTCTGAGCCAGTGGTGATTTCCCTTCGCTAACAAAGCTCATCTGGGCCATGCCCTGCTCCGCCTGATTCTCCAAGTACATCCTAAGAATAAGCTGCTTCTTGGCTTCAGAGTCTGTTAGTCTGGACGCTCTCCCGCCAACAACCTCTGACCCTTCTGGTGTGGTCAGCTTAACCCTCTCCGAGTCCATACCAAAGTACAGCATCTTCAGTTTGGCCGCCTGACCGGGGTTACGGCCTAAAAATTCCATAGTCCTGTAGGCACCGTTAAGGGTTTGTGGGTGACCCAAGGCTGCGCCTATAGCTACGAATGATGGATCTCTCATATTCCTCATTATGATAGGAAGAAACTCATTGCCAGACTCTGCTGCTATCATTCTTTCTTCGTTCTTCTTGATGGCCTCATCCTGCGGGGCTGCGATATTTTCTGCCACTCCGGCCAATTCTGCTGCGGTCATCTTTAGAGATCCTGTATCACCAGCAAGATCATCAAACCTATCATCCAGAGACTTATTACCAAGACTCCCACTAGATCCTCTTGCAGCATCAGCATCTGACGCTTTCTCATCGTACTTTTTCTTTGCCATCTGCTCTTCTGTTCCTGCTGCCCAGTTTGCTTCTGACGGCACATCACCAAAGTATTTTTTATCAAATTTGGCAAGTTCTCTCTCTTGAGCATCCTTAGATGCACCAGTACCAGCAGCAAGTTGACGCATCTGGGCCATTGTTTCCCGCCTAATATGCATCTGCCCGTTCCTTTCCAACTCAGGACTAGTGGAAAGCAGATTATTATTTGCTAACAGGTTTGCCTCGACTCCCATCCCAGCCTTAGACAAGGCCGCGCCAAGGTTCCCATCTCTAATTTTGGTCGCATCGTCTCCCATAACAGTCGTGATTTGGTCAATAGACTGGTTTATGCCCGGAGTAATCTCGTTCAAATAGGCGGTGTGACTATTCATATTTCTGACAATGAGCGCGCGTTCATTGGCGCTAATCACCTCAGTTGCCGCCATTGATCGCCGTCTCTCCAAATCCTTAGCGCCAGATGCAGACTGCACACTCTTTGCATCAATCCAAGCGTTTAGAAGTTCGATTCTATCATCTATTCTATCATTGCGAACAGATACCCATCCAGCTTGGAACTTAGCCCTCTCTGATTTAAGATTGTCTGCTCTTTCAAGAAGCATTTGTTGCTCCCTCTGGAGCATATCATCGGACCAGCCAGCATACCTGCCTCGCGCATAAATATCCTTAGCCTCTACTAATCCAGTTCCTAACCCTGCGGCTTCTTCTATTGCCATAGTATCTCCCTAAGCATCAGTACCAACGGATTGTTCCGCCGATCCATACTGAATTAAATCTAAGTTGGATTGAGCGAGCCTTTTTTCGTCAGCCTTCCTTTTTGCATTAGCTTCCGCCACATTCGTTAGATCTTTAGTCGAAGTGTCTCCTGTTGGTGACATCGACTTAGCGCGATCCTCGGCGGAGGTCATTTCAGCAACCTTACCCAAGCCCTCAAGTCCCATCATCATTCTTTGTTGACCAAACTCATTGACTTCTTGCATTGCTGCGGCAGTTGAAGCAGACTTACCAAGCATTAGATTTCTAGCAATATCCTGTTGCCTAGTCTGACCTAGACCAGTGGTGCCAGCATCGGTAGCACTACTACGAACAATATCTTTGCGCTGCTGTTCCCCTTCTGCCACCGCTTTCTGTTCGCCAGCTTGTTGGGTTTGAGATACCTGAGCAGCAGAAACAGGAGTCTCCATCATTCGAGCAGAGGCTTCAGCCAGTGCTTGCTTCTCTTTGTTCCCTCCGAATAAGCCGCCACCAAGAAAACCAATACCGCCACCGACAAGCGCTCCGACTGGGCTGAATATACCCATGCCTGTAGTCGCACCAACACCGGCCCCAACTCCTGCTCCTTTTAGTGCTGAATCCCAGTCCCAAGCCATATCAAACCCCTATCGAATTGCCAAAGCAAAGAAGTAACCAGTAACCGACTTACACTTAGCTTTTAACAGGTCTGGCTCTCTTATGTCGCTCTCTATTGTGACCTTAAACTCATGATAGCCCTTTGCTACCGATGTTGCGGTCATACTTTTTGAAGCAAATCTCCACCGATTCTCGTATGAGTTGGTAGTTACCTTCGTCGTGCCAGTATGAACTATGGCTCCGGTATCGTAGCTGCTGGCCTGTACTGACCACCTCGATAGTGGCAAAATTACCGTTGCTTGAGTCTGCGGTACGCCATCTATAGCAGCCCTAACTGTCCAGTTCTCTCGCTGTGGAGATGCGCTCATGCCCCATGCTGTTGCGTCTTGCTGAAAGAAGGCTTGATATCCCCAGATTAAACATTTCGGTGAGAATGGGAAGAAAAGCTTCTGACTAAGCGTAGCATGGGTGACCCTTTCAACATCATTGCTAGAAAGCTCTTTTGAGGCTTGTCGGGCAAACGTGCTCTCTGTCCTCTCAAAGCCAGAGCTATAGCCGTAAGCAAATGACCCATACTGCCACATTCTAGGTGTAATAGACTTGTCTGGGCTACCAAAATTATCATAGTCCAAGCCACCATTCATTATTTCTAGTGTGTCTGGAATTGCATTAGGATCAAACAAACCATTAGTGTAGATCTCACTTGGTGAGACTGGATCTGTTAGCGACATTGATGGAATAGTTGGCATCTAAGCATCCCTATAAAATGCACAAATACTTATATGTGCTTGTGATATTTGTATCTCATCTGGAGGGTCAGCCGATCCCATCGTTCCAACCCCCCACCCACAGGCGCCGCGCAGAACAACCTTCTCTAGAGTCCAAGCTGATGATAGGGCGGTTTTATCAATAATAAACCAGATAGACACAGGATGTTCAACACTGTCGTAAAGAGTAGGGTGGGTGCTCGATGGCATCGCCCCGTAAACAAAGCCCATATTTAATGGACTAAATACATTTGTTGATCCGCTACCGACATCTTCAACATGGTAAGCAGCCACCCAAGCCTGATTACTTCCGCTTGCGTTACCTCCGGGATCTTTTTCAATCTTGTGAACCTGAGCATCTATCATTACAAGAACCTTGCAAGGCGGTAAAACATACCCAGAACCGGTCCCATTTAGAGTTAGAACATCATCCCAAGCTGTGCTTAGAACATCAGGAGAATGCTCTTTTGACATCAGATCTGCGACTGTAATAATCTTAGTCGATCCCAGAGAGGTAGAATCTGCCGCACTTGTTAGTGTCCCGTCTAACTTTGATATACAGCTAGGAAGGTGTTGCTCGCCAAGGCACGCATCTTCAAACTGGGTCGTCTTAGATGAGTTTACCTTTTCCTTAACCACATCGTACATATTAGTTATTGAACTGCGCGTGATCGTAGATCCGCTATTTGGTTTTACTACCCCCATCTATCCCCCTAACATCTTGCTTTTGGGAAATCTCATAACAGTAAGTGTCCTATGAGCAACGCAAACACCTTCATCTGGCGGAGTCTCCAGATAAGGAAGAGTATTCACAACCATACTTTCCAGATCACTTGTTGGATTGGCTGCCACCTGACCAGCGTGAGCTTCAAATGTGTGGCTACCTGCTCCCACAAAAGACAGAGAGTGCATCGTTGTTCGCATGGCCTTCCCTGCCCAGCCTTGCCCTCTAGAGCCATCCTTTGTGCCCGATCCCCTTATGCCTGTCCCATAAACCGGTGCGCCGTCTAGATGAAGCTCAAATTGTGCTCTTATCACCGGAGTAACAGTAGCCTTTGAGTCATCAGTATAGTTCCAAGTGGTCACCCCTCTTCGGACATACTGAAAGCTAAACCAAGCAAAAACCATTTCCTGATACTGAGATGTCCAACTAATAGACATATCTGTAGTGCCAGTTATAAGGTGCATACCACGATTATATGGAATATGAAATAGCTCGCCATCCCCAGTAGCTGCGGTTAGGTTTGGATTAAAGCCAGCAAGAAGGGCATTTCTATGAAGCTGTGGAACAGATGGTGTCGCCGTATTCCCTTTCACATACGCAACTTGAGTAGCTGTATGTACTGTTACTGGTCCGCCCCTGACTAGCTTCTCTACATGGGGCAGCGCTGTAGACGTATCCGCGAGCATATCGTCAGACCACTGATATTGTGTCTGCCCCTCCATGATCTTGCTGCCCTCAAGAAAGTCATTCGCTAAAGCGGTTGGATCAATTATTTCAGATGAGTAAATACCCTTTGGTGTAAATATCATTGTGGACTCCTTCCGCCGGGTAGCGATACTGCTGGTCCGTATACATCTAGAGTTAGCAGCTTTACACTGGATTGGACCGCCAACTGAACCTGAAAAACAGAAGCAGAAGATATCCCTAGAGCAATTCTATCTGTATAAACTCTCGCATTCCTATAGATAGAGTCGTCGTAGGGGCTAGAGTCGTATAGAGGAATTGATGGCTGCTGCTCTGGGTGAGAGAGATGAAGCGTGCTTTGCTCAACATATGTATCGTCGTCCCAATCAATATAAGAGCTGACTGTTGCTGATCCTGTCGATGTCTCTTTCATAACCACGACCAAATCATTAACATTTGAAAAAGCATGAACACTGGAAGACACCCTATCTGCGCCCCTCATTTGTGCCGTAAGAACAGAGAGAGGATCTGAAGTAACATCCATATCAACACTAGTCATTGATGTCCAACCACTCTTGTACAGAGCGACTGGCTGAACCACAGAGTAGTTTGGATACCCTCTATTCTCGACCCAAATATTATCAAGGTATCCCTTCTCGACATTCACAGACCCAGACAAAAGAGTTATTCCCATCTTTGGAATTGTCAGAGCAGATGTAGCAATAATATTATCTCTCAACCGCCATCCACTAAATCTATGGTCCCAAATAAAGCACAGGTCTGGACGAGTCGAGTCATCTGATGGAAGACAAAACACAAGCTCTTTAGTATCAGGCCTGACCCATGAAGTACCCATGTTCGCTAAGGCTTGATTGACTCTACCAAGAGACTCTCTGATATTCACCCCGACATCAATGATTTTTCCCTTATTCGTATCGAGATGCCAGAATGTATTATTGCCGTACCAGACAACAGAGTTGCTTGAGTCCACCTGAACAAGAGATGGCCCAGCGAGTCCAGCAGATTTATGAAGTGTGCCAGAAGCAAAGTCAGGATACTTCCCAGATATATAGTGTGTAGCCTGTTCCTTGAATACCATAAGCATTGGCGTTGCACCTGCGCTTGTTATCATGTGGACAGAGGCAGATCCGGTGATTGCTCCCGTAGAAGGAAACATATCGATCCAGTGCCCCCTAAGAACGCTCTCTGGAGTAGCCCCGCTAAAGTGAGTTCTCTCTGACCACCAGACCCGATAGGGCTGTCCATCAGTCCTTAGCTGGAACAATGAACCGGCATGACTTTTAATAAAGTATACTCCAGTTGCAGTAGCCTCTCGGTCCTCCCATATTGAGCCAAGCTCTCCATCTGGAATATTATCAACAAACTCTGTTGCAACATTGTTAGGAATGCGAGTCAAGAATCTGGCTCTATGGTCTAATCCTGTTGTCACATTTAACAAGTCTGGTGTCCTCAACACAATCCTAGCCACTGTTCCCTCTGGTCCGGTTGGGATGTTGTATACCCAGAACTGCCGTCTAAGCTGTTCTGGGAATGTAGCATTATCGACGGACGGGTCAGTGGCGGCTTTCATTCTAATCGTACATGTTCCACCAAGCGGTGACATGGGAGAGTATGCACCGTCTTCGTTCTCATAAACAACAGCGTATGACCATTCGCCATCTCGTATGCCGCCTACAGTAATTCCATGATCAGCACCAGCAGCATCAGAAGCATTAATATCTCCATGTATCGTCCCTACCCTTCCTTGATGGGTGAACCCGCCACCATTAGGCTGCGAACCAGAACCATCTACATTCCCGAAGCGGACAGGGCCAAAGGCATTTGGCACACCCGGTATCATTGAATAACCAAAACTTCTAACCTTAATCCCGTCCCAGACCCACAGGCCGCCACCATCACAGAAGCTAAAGTAGATCCTATCTCCCATTACAGCGCTCTGAGCAGGGTATCTCTGCCTTCCAACGGGCTTTATGGAGTAAGTGGAGTTATCGTATCTGTACCCAACCTGCTCCTCAAG
>TARA_R110000824_G_scaffold69214_2_pt1 | contig 25194 bp, 37 predicted proteins | sample TARA_R110000824 | Tara Oceans TARA_R110000824 (sample SAMEA4397747) | marine metagenome | biome: Polar Biome; feature: [MES] marine water layer (ENVO:01000295) within the mesopelagic zone...; material: water (ENVO:00002006), including particulate matter (ENVO:01000060) such as......
AACTTTCTTGATTGTTTACTAAAGGTTGTCCTGAATCAGGAGCTTGTTCAACATTTTGTTCCTGTGTAGTTTTGCTTGTGAAAGCATCATTATCCATAGTGGAGCCTGTGTCAAAGACAGCTTCTTCTAAAGTTTGATATTCAGAACCGCTATTCTCTACTGGGGTATCCATGTTCGTATTATTATCTGACATTACTTTCTCCTTTTAGCTGTCCCTTTTCCACTAGAAGAGAGTGAGCTTTTTTGTGCAGCATCTTTCAACTGCGTTTTTGTAGTGGCTAAGCTATCATCAAGACGTTTTTCATATATAGTTCCAGCAGCTCTTGCCTTATTGCTGACATGGTCTAGACCTGATTTAAACTTCTCAACTTCAACTTTTTTCTTTAAATTTACGGATTCTCTATCACGAGTTTGTAAATCTCCTTTTAACCGTTTAATTTCTTCAGATGCTTGATTCAATTGACCTTCCAATTGAGCAATCATATCAGTTCTTTCTAGAACACCTTCCATGTCAAACACTTCTGTCTTCTTAAGAACTTCTTGCTGGTCGATTAATCCTTTTTGATAAGCATCCATATAGAACTCTAATTCTGCATATCTATTACTTGGCAATGTAGAACCAGCTACAACAATCACATCATAAAGTCCTACTGATATATCATTGACTAACTCTATTTCACCTGTTTTATCATCGACTAATTTTTTATTAATAACATATTCATTTATAGAGTTATTAGGTTGTATAACTCTAAATACTTTTCTCTCAGTATATAATTGTTGCATTAAAGGTATAGCTACTTGACCAACCCTAACTAAGCCAGCTTCAATATCGGCTAGTTTAGATTTCATCTTTCTTTGGCCAAATTCATCTATAGATATAGTAGCCTTATATGTCTGAGGAGCAGCCTGAGAGTTACCCATCATCATTTCATATAGTCCTAACGTATGGTCAATATCTGATTTAGCAGCAGTTTCATTTTGATATAATTCATTTGGAAGAGGAGTGGGTTGAACAGGCATAGGAGCTCCATCTGTAGGGTCATATGGTATAGCTACTCCAGGCTGTGCCCATTTCTCTTCAAAATCTTTCATGTCCACACTGCCTTCAGGGACAAGTATTTTTGTATTCGTACTTGTAGTGGCATGTGCTATTATCAAAGAACGTGTCTTATTTATATATTCTTGCAATCCTTTAACCATTCTAACATCACTCATAGGATAAGGAGTCCTAGTATGTATATTCATAACAGGAATAATAGGATACTTCCCTATAGGTAAAACCCTGCTATATAAAAGTTTATCGCCAACTATAACACATTGCTTAACTTTCTTGTTAGTTATATTGACAATTTCTATTTGTCCTTGCTGAACAAGCATTTCAAAATTGATTTCTTGAAAGCTTATTTTAACATCTGGTACTTGAGCTTCATCAGAATATCCTAGTTCTTGCATCTGACTAGCTTGTTGCTGTTTCATCATTTCTTGCTGTTCAAGTAATTGCTGGTAAATCTGTTGTGCCTTTTCACCATCAGTCATTATTTGACCATTAATAATCCAAGCAGGTCTTTTCAAGTATTTTTCAAAATCTTTCTCTTCGAAGACCTCTTCTGCTCCAGAAAACTTTTCAAAGGTTCTTATCTCTTTGATATCAACCATGGAATATCTTTCATAACCCCTGATGTAATCTTGATTATCCATCCTGCCTACATCTTCTGGGAAAGCAGTTTCACCATCATCTGCTCTTTGAGTTGAAGGAGCATTAAAATCAAATCTACTTCCTGAGTTATCAGCAGCATTGTCTATTGCTTGATTATACATAGGGTACATCTTCTTAGCTTGAGGTTTTGTAAAAAGCCTAGAAACTATTATATTCTCTGCATCATCAAAAAATTTATGTCGACTATTAGGGTCTACATATACGTCTAATGGGTCTATATCATGAAAGCATACTTCACCCTTGCCATTGTCTCTTGTAGGGTCTTGATATACTTGAAAGTATCCAATCCCCATTACATAGTAATCATCAACAGCTTGTCTTACAATATCTCTTCCCTCAGAGATATCATACATATAAGCAAGTAAAGCACTCATAACTTGAGCTACTTTATTATCAGAATCTTCTCTAGGAGCACATCTAAAAGAAGGCCTATTAGAAGTTAACATAGCTTTAGCAGATTCTACTGCAGGGTGTATCCTATTTATAACTATAGGAGCCTGACCTCTTGATTCTAAGTGTTCCTTTTGCTCACGCTTCCACTGTTTGCCCAAACGAAATTCTTTATCTTCTTTAGCTTGGGTCGCCCAATTATCTCTCTTAGCAGAGTATTTATCGAACAGGTCTAGTGTCTCATCAACAATAGATTTATTAGATTCGCTATCTTTTTGGTTATATGCCATCTGCTTAATTTACGCACTACATAGTCATCCAATCAAGAGTTTTTTTAGGTTTCTTCAATTCTTCTTCAGATAATAGTGCAAAATCAACCCTTCTACATGGTTTTGCACCATCCAAAGCTGTCCAAATCGAATCCATGATATCATCATGCTTACCTTTTGGGTATGATAAAAACTCTTGTTGGGCCTTTATGTCCTCAGGTCTAAAGTAAAACTGACCTTTAGCAAATAAAGGAACTAGTGATAGTAACCTTTCTGATTTACTGTTTCTCGGTTTAACACCAGACTCTAAGCCTGGTATATATAAACTTTCTTCTTTCATTATTTCTCTTACAGCTGTTCTTAAAGCTTCCTGATAACCTACTGTTTCTATCTTTATTCTTCTAGGTTTGAACTTCTTATAAGTATCTATTATTAATTGAGGCTGTTCTGCTGGAGATATTCTATTTCTATATATGTCTACGATATATCTATTATTCTCATTATCAATTGCGATAGTAGTGATAACAAAATAGTCAGCCCTAGCAGACAAAGAACTTGCAGGGTCAACCCCAGTATAGAGTTCAACAGGTTTAATCTTTTCATTCTCTTTATCTCCGTAGTTTTGTACAAGACAATTTTGTCCTTGTAGCCTCTTATATTCCCAATTATGCATTTTAATCCAAGCAGGTTGAAATGGAGCATCTTCAGGAGATTGTGCTATATTCATGTATTCTTGAAAGAATCCATTTATATTACCTACTGATTTAAACTCCTCTTTGATTCCTAGTATTCTCTCTTTTGGGAATCTTTCAGGCCAGATACTCTTTTCATCGTCATCCCAGATAGCAAACCACAATACATTCCATGCACTTGACTCTTTAGCCCAACATAAGAAACAATCCTCAGATATAACCGTACCAATCATGGCTATCTTACCTTCATCTGATAAAGAGGGTATCACAGCTTCTGTTAACCATTTTCTATTTTTAGCTCTAGCTTCTGGAGTAAACGCATTTAACTCAGATTCAAAGTCATCTACTACAATTAAGTTAGGTCTAGTATCCCCTTGTAAGAATCCTCTAACTCTTTGTCCTGTGCCAACAGCAACTATTCTAGTTCCATTAGCAAGTATAATATCTGTATGAGTCCACCTTTGAGAAGTCTCTGGACCCATGTTGCCAAAGATAGCTTTAAACTCGTTACTAAATGTCAAATGGTATTTAATACGAGATAAGAAGTTAATAGATTGTGCTTGCGACTCTGATATTATAACTATAAACAAGTCTTCATCACTAGCTTTGAAAGCAGTTCTCCATAATGGATATATAAGAGTAGTAACTGTACTCTTAGCGGTTCCCCTAGGGGCAGCAATAAGAACTCTTTTCATATCCTCATCAGCTAGATATTTATATATATCAGTATGAAAAGGAGGTGTAGTCTTTTTTAAAGCTGTAGGAAAACAATGCTTACCAAATAAAGCCATATTATTACGAAGCTTCTTTAAAGCTTGTAATTGCTCATATTGCTCTTCATAATCCATTAAATAATCTTATGCGTCAGAATCTGCGTTAGGTCCTTCTATTCTTATCTCGGAATCAAGAGCTCTGCCAGGCATATAATTAGAATTTTTTCCTGACTTCTTTCTGTTAAATCCAGCATTTGGAGCTTTAGGTCGTTGTGCTCTTTTTTTAGAAGGACCTCTCTCACGATTTTCTCTTTCTTTTTTCCTTCTTTTCATCTCCTCTAAATTTGGTCTTGCTTTTGAAATCATTCTTCCTCCTTAGTTGTAGTCCTTGTAGCTACTAATTTATCCTCTGTTTCTCTTAGTTCATCTATAAGCTTAGTATTACTGGTAGCCTCTAGTGATTCTACAGTTTTAACAAGATGCTTCTCTTTCATTCCATGCATATCCTGTAGATTGTCTACTGCACGCATTAAATTAGTAACATCTCCTTTATCCTTAGCTTTCTTGATAGTTTCTTCAAGTAAATCTAAAGTGAAAGCTTCTGTCATGCCGTGTTCTTGAAGTAACTTTTGTAGTTCGTCTCTTACCATATTTTTGAACTTCTCCTTCTTCATTCTATGCTTCCAAGTCTTTCTTTTATTTAAACTTGGATTTTTGAATACATGGTCTATTGCTTTATCATAATCCATTGTCTGGGCATAAACCATGGACAAATTCTTCATAGTCTGTCCGTTTGAAAGGACCTCCCATTGTGTTTTTCCTGAAATGGTGTTATTAGCTTTCCTACCAGAAGCATTAAGCTTAGTGGAACTATAATTAGGGTTATAAAAAGCATAACCAAAGGGAAACCTAACATAAATACTAGTAGGCTTATATTCTGACCTTGAGATGACTTTAGCCACGTAGTCATCATCTGATATTCCGTATTCTCCTTCATCTGCATCTCTCCAGTATTTATAGTCTATATCTTTGTCTTTAGCTTCTTCTTTCTTAAATACAGTATAAGTAGTAACCTTTGCGTCACCTTTGTGATGTATATCAATAGTATACATTAATAATTAAAAGCCTCATTACCTTGTTCATTTACTACATTACTTTGCATACTAGGCATAAGTTTATTTACTCTACTCCTAGTAGCATCATCTGGGTCTGTGTGATGAAACTTATAATAAGCATTTTGTCTAGCATCCATATCACCTCCTCCAATAGCTCTTAATAAGTCATCAGAACCAGATTGAGCAAATGTATTAGCTAAAAACATAGAATCAGCTTGGTTATCTGACCATTCTTGTGGGTTCTGAGAGATTCCTGTTATAAATTCATTGTCATATCCCATATTCTTCATTCTATTCAAACCAGTAGTAACAGAATCATCTGTAAACTGATAAACTCCTTTAGCAGATGTAGTACCTGCAGCAGCCATAGGATTATTATCTGACTCTATATTTCTAACTTGTTGTGACCAATCATACATATTGTCTATATAACCTTGCCTTTGGTCTTCTGGAATATTCATTCTGTCAAATTGTTGATTTAAAAACTGTAAATTTTGAGTATCAAAAGAAGGAGAGTTATTAATAGGATTTGGTTGCCCTCCAGGCTGCTTAACTGCTGTATTATCGCTAGGTTGAAATCCTGCATCAGTGCTATCTTCCCAAGCATAAGATGGGCCACCAAAGCTTTTTCTTAAGTTCTTAAATGCTTTACCTAAAAAACCGTCAAATGCCATTATATGTTATCTCCTATTGTTTTCAATCCCCTTGAACTATCAGAAGCAAAATTAATAATAAGAGTTACATCAGGAGTATTAGTTCCTGAACTAGCTAAATCTTGCAAAATCATATAAGGACTTAATAAATTCGTAGTATCAACAAAAGCACCATCTGATGAATATAAGTTTTTAGGAACTATCATAGCTCCTTTAGAAGTATTTGTATTATGAGACCCCGAAGCAATAATTTCTCTTACCTGAATAACTTGATTCCTAGGGTCTAATAATAATAGATTTACAGTGGTAGTTTTAGTAGCACTCCATAATATAGTTAGATGGAGGTTAGAAAACTGCTTGTATAGATGCTTTATAACTTCTGATGGGAATAGTCCTGTAACTTGATTACTGCTAGTGGAAACTGTATGAGTTAATACTGTTTTGTACTGGATTATATCACCTTTTAAAACACTCTTTTCCCAACCATTTTCACTTTGTCCTGAGAAGACTTCCATTATACATCTTCCAGTATAGCAGCAACCGCACATTGAACCTTAGCACTACCAGTTCCTCCTCCTGCAGGGTCGCCTACTATAGCACTTATATCTCCTAAAGTAGTATTGTTCATTTTAGCATACCATAATTCTTTATTACCTACTTCAATACAATTACCACCATGAGCTGCTGTAGCTCCATTTATAGAAATATATACACTTTCATCGTTTTTAGTAGAGCCAGTCTCATTAAATCCTGTGTGTATGATAATTAGGAATTTAACCTTATCTGACATAGAAGCTACATCCGTATTAGAAGCTACATCCGTACCTCTAGTACTAGCACCTTTAGACAAATAAGGGCTTTCAGACAACAAGAAACCACTTGTAGTAGTAACATTTGTCAATTTATAATACCAACCTTCACTTGCTGAAGCTGGGGCATACATAGCTGCTACCCCTTGTATAGTCTTTGATATCTCAGAAGGCAGCATTTTACCAGATATGTTTAATACAGCTGCGTCATTGAGCCTTGTAGGGCCAGCCATTATTTATTACCACTTCTAGGGTCATATATAGAATTCAAGTTTAAGACTTGATTAAAGCTCTCTGGAGCTTCTTCATAGTATTCATCTCCACCACCGCCATCTTCACCTTCATATCCACCCATAGCATTACCTTGAGCTGATATTTCCAACAACTTCTTTAACATACCCATAGCTTTACCTGTAGGGCCTTTAGCTCCTTGTTTGTGTTCTCCTAAAATATCTTTTGAAAAACCACCTTTTTGAACTGCTCTTCTAAGTTTTCTATTTTCTCTGTTTCTTTCAAATCTATTGATTTCACCTAGCTCAAATCTTCTTTCTATGTCAGCAGCACTTCTTTGAGCATTCTCTTGAGCATTCTTCACATGTTTGTCTAATGCTCCCTTTTTCCTTAAATCAGGGTTCTTTTGTAATAATTTCCTTGCATTTCTTAAAAGGCTATTGCTTTGGTCACTATACACCTTTGAGCCTGTTTTATCTTTAGTTGGAATCCCAGGACCTTCCTTTGTACCAGCTAGTATACTTCCACCCCCTTTAGAATCACCATATGCTTTGGTAACAGGGTCTATTTCCCCATCATTACCTGCAAATATAGATTTCATAGCATTTATTAACGTACTGCCCTCTGGGCCATCAATCATTGGGTTTTCTTCGTCTACTGTCCCACCTGGAGTAGCACCTGTATAGTCTACTTGTGGACCTGTGTAATTTGGCGAATCTTCTTCATCTTCTTCATCTTTAGTCATTTGTTCCTGATTAAATCCTCCACTTAAATCATCTCCAAAATAACCACTAGAATCTTCTTCCTCCTCAGGAACTTCCTCAGGAGATTGTAAACTTGCATTATTCTCCGAAATACGCTTTTGCATCCATGGTATAAGTCCCCAACCCATACTAGTAGCCTCCGCTTCCACCAGGCCTTCTAGCATTCTGTAAGCCTCTCATACCTTGAGAACCTGCATTATACCCGAATTGACCTCCTTGACTCTGTATAGGATTTAATTGTGTTGGACCTTGGTTGAATCCTTGAGTACCTACTTGAGATTCCATTAGCCTTCTCTGCTCTTCTTCTAATTCTTCAGGTGTCTTACCTTGGCCACCTTCAGCTTCTTCCCCTATTCCACCTAAAAGGCCTTGCATCTTCTCCATACCACCTTGTTTGAACTGACCATCACCAAATCCTCCCTTAAGTGCACCAAATCCTTTTTTTACTCCACCCATTAGGTTCTTAAAAAATCCTCCACCACCACCACCTGTCAATCCTCCCAATAAACCCTCTAAAAAGTAGTGTTTTTTAGGTAAAACAGGAGTAATAAACATATTCCACAACTTTTCCATACCAAACATATCCATAATCATCTATGTATCCTCGTAATCTTTAAAATATTAAACTATATCTGCTTATAATATACAAACTATAGGCCATTAATAACAAGTTATTTTATTTTATTAGGGTACATAGCCTGTAAAGCTATAGATAGCTAGAGTAATCTTTGTTTTAAGTTGCGAAAGGCTATACATAGCTAATAGCTATAGCTTTTCTAAATATACACCAAAAAATATATTATGCAAGACTTTTATTTAATCTCGAGGAGAAATCGTTTTTTTAAAAAATTATGTTGAGAATGCGTGTGTGGGATATACACAACCCCGTACCGGTGTTTTTTAAGGGGTGGTGCCCCTTACGCTATGCGTAGTAATCATTTACTCAATAATTTAACAATGAAAGGACATCATTATGAAATCATTAATTCAATTCATATGCAGTATAACAGAACAGTTAAAGCAATCCCGTAAAGGCGACGGGATAAACTGTTATGATATAGCTGCAATCGACAACCACAAGGCAAAGATAGAACGCCTTTGCCAAGACTGTGGTTGGTTCTTAAGCTTCAGCCCAGCTAAGTCCTATCTCGATGCAGACGACGTAAAGCAGACGTCTACACCAAGATATTACTTAGGCAAGTCTAAGCTTACGAACGATTCAGAAGCTGACCTATTAGAAGCCTTTGGCGACTAATATGGCAGTTCATCATCTAAGGGGGGGTAATACGCTCCCCCTTTTTTTATATATAAGTAGTACATAACAGCTGATGTTATGGTAGTCAATAAAGTGAGCGGGAAACACTATAAAAGCAACTAAGGAGAGTAACAATGAAATGTTAACAATGCATAATATCCCTTTGATAATAAATATGTAGGCAGTTGCATATGATATCGTATGTTCAACATAAGAACAGCCTAAATATCAAAGGGATATTCAAATATTAAGGAGATAAATGAAGAGATATATACAAAGTAAACTAAAGAAATGGTTAGGTATTTATTACATAATTAAACGTGTAGATGAACTACAAGACCTATTCTATTTAATTCAAGCAGATATACGTCTTATGAAACAAGAGGCAACTAATGACAAATGAACAACTGTTCTATATACTAGAGCAAGTAGATGTAATGATAGAAAATAACATTAAACTAACTAAAAGGAGTAGCAATGCAAAAGAAATATGTAACAATGAACATGGCAAGTGGTCTAGTAGAGATAGTAATAGCAAAGAGTTATTGGACAGCAATGGACAAAGCTAGAGCTATATTTGGTAGTGGTAAGATAGAGATATGGGAAGATAAGTTATCTTCTCAATTAAGTTAATTTATAGCAGTGAGTACCAATACAATAAATGTATGCCGATATTATCTAGCGTCGACGCTTTAAGATAGTGTCAAAGGTACTCAAACTATTAAACAATTATATCAAAGAGTGGGTGGAAGGAAAGGATAGAGGTAAGATAAAGCTGCAGCAAGGCTTACACGAAACTCTTTGGTATAATAATTAAACAATTAGAGAGGTGAGGGAACGGAGGAGTGCCTTATGTAAAGGAAGAAAAGCATAAAGCGAGGGATACTGATGAGTATTGTGTAACCTCTCTAATAAACTAACAAAGGAGAAATAAAATGACAAATAAAGAACAATTAAACCTAATAATGGCAGAGTTTATAACTAACTTAGAAGAAGAACGTGATGCTTGGCAACCAAGTACAGAAGTAGCTATGGTATTAAGCAAACATCTTAATAGTTTACATGAAGTAATTCAAGTACATCGCACAATAAGCTTAAATAAAGGAGAATAAATGAAAGTAATATTTAAAGGTAATGACAAAGAATATACTTATGATTTATTACAAGCTATATTTACTATGAATGGTTTGACGATGAGTGATGAACTTATTGTCAATTATGATGAATTAGATGGTAACAAACGAATAATAATAACAAAGGAGAAATGATGAAGAAATTAATACAAAAATGGTTAGGTATTTCATATTTATTTCATAATGACAAAGCATTACTTGAGCTAATAGATGAAATAAGAGAAGATATGAAAGTAAAAGCAACTTTTAACGATATCAATAATGTAATTGAATTAATACCAATAACAAAGGAGAAATAATGTATTTAGATGAGACAATATTACAGACAAGGACAGTAGCAAGATTAATAGAGTTCATTGATGAGTTAGTAGAGCTTAATGAAGACGATGCTACTGATAATCATAACGCAATGTCAAGATATATAGACATAAAGAGACAATTTACTAATGCAAACAAAGTAGATGGAAGGGGTAAACGATGTATTTCAGTATAGTAGTAGGTATGTTATATATTACAACAGATAATATTAAATCAGGAGTTGTACTAACAGAAATAGCAGCATATGAAATGGTTGGTACAGAAGACGGTGGAATACTGTCAATTTCATTAAAAGGTAACCATGAAGAGCTTGTATATCATTGTAAGGGTAAAACAAGCTGGGACATGGCTTTAAAGTGGTTTGAAGACTATAATAATGAAATATCAGAGGGTATAACACAAAGTATTAAGAAAGAGAGTAAAAAGACAAGGTTTTAACAATTGGGAGTAGAGAGTTGGTAGCGTGAGCCCAGCCGAAGGCGTTTTTAGCGAATTCATGTAGCTATTCCTTTGTTAGCCTTGTTTGATACTCCCATACATTTATTTAACAATAAGGAGAAACCATGAAAAAAGGGTTAACTGCGTTATTTGCTGTAGTGTTAATTATAACTATAGCATGTAATGTCAATACAGAAGAACAAACTGCTGTTGAAAAGATACCAATTTTAGCACCAGTTGAAGAAGTAATGCCTGTGGAAGAAGTAGTTCCAGAAGTATTACCTGAAGTAGTACCACAAGACAACACAAACGAATAAATAGAAGGGGACTGACATGTCACTAAAGATAAATCTATTAAATAATGGAGAATTTACATCACAAGATGTATCTTCAGGAAATGTAGGAGAGCTTAGAAATGAGCTTGAAATACCAACAGCAGCAACAGTAAATGTTGGTGGTACAATAAGACAAAATGATTTCTCATTGTCTGATAATGATTACGTTGCATTTGCAAGTAATAACAAGACAGGAGGATAATCATGAACTCAGTAGCATACCACAATGGTTACAAGACCATAGAAGTTAAGGATATTAAATTCTTGTTGAATCCATCTCAGGATTTAGCAAACAGTATGGCTACTGGGCCTCAAGACGAACTCTACACCGCACTTGATAGGTTTAACAGTCGATTGCCAGAAGGACAGCAGTTGACTGTTACACCATCATGGAACTGGAAACCAGGGACAATACCTAAATTCAAAGAGTATTTAATCAATAATCTATTAAAGATAAATACTAAATCTAATGGCCTTTACCATTTAATGAAAAGGACTAGAATAGAAGCTAGGTATCATAGTTATTTGGAGTCTAGTTTACAAAGCATAGAAAATAAGAAAGCATGGTTAAAACATGAAAATTATAGTGCTAATGTAGACATTGTAGAGTTTACACAGAAACTAAAAGATATGGTCAATAGAATAACAGAGCAATGTGAAAGTGTACGTAAGATGACAAATGGTAATGTTACAATAAATGTAGTTTTAGGGAATATTGATAACCCTAGAAATACAGTGATGTATGTAGATGTATACATGCAAAACTTAGTAATGAATATATTCCAAAAAGATACTTGCGTACAACTGATTAATCTTAGCCCTATTCGAATAGTATCTTCAATAAACATGAGAAAATTTATCAATCTAAATGATAAAAAACAAACAGTCGCAGTTAGTAGAAAGGGATTATACATGTCTGAACAAATACCAGTGAAAGGTATTATAAGCAGATATGGTACTCACAAAGCACATGCTAATGAGTTCCCTTTCATTGCAACACCATATTTAGAAAGAACTGAATCTAATAGTGTTCACAATATAAACTATGGTGCTGTTTGTTTAGATAATTTCACAGACGAGGTAAATAAATCGTTTTTCTCATTAAATTGGGTAGATATGGCAATATCTTTAATGTCTTGGGCACAGTATTACAATTCGGAATACTCAAACCCATATAATGGCTTAAGTTTATTACATTTAGGCATGCCAAAAGGTTATTCAGCAGAGTATCAAGCAATTTCTAATAGAAGAGAGAATTGCGAAAGTACAATGACTGACTTACATAGTACGAAATGGCAGCCTCATACAATAGACGAAGTAGAGGGGTTAGAAAGCATGCATAATCATTGTCAGTCAATAGGATGCCAATGGGCTGGTACATGTGAAACATACAAAAAGCAAGCAATAATAGCAAATAATCTTCAAGACCTTGAAATACAAGCAGTTGCAGAAGGGTTTATGGGATTAATGATATCATATGATACACCACAAATAAGACATAGATTCGTCGATAGTTTCGGATATATCAAAGATGGATTTGACATGCCTGCAGAAGAATACTATGCTGATTTAGTCATGGTTGTTAGAATGTTTAGCATTCGAGAAATGACTGATAGATTTAGTCTTATTCTACCAGAAATGTTAAAAGTACATGAAGATGGTGGTGAATTAGCTGATAGAGATGGAGAAGCACATGTAGGACAAGACATGGAAGAACAAATGATAAGATGGGCTACAGAAAGGGGCTAAAATGAAGATAGAAAACATGTTTTATATTCATGAGAAAGAATGGCATGAGCTACAAGCTTGGGCTGGACTTGCTTATGAAGAAGACAAAGATGAGATATCAGGATTAATGACAGCTGTACCTGATAAAGATGGTAGATTCAAGTTAAGTGATGTAGAAATACTCAAACAAGAGAACACGGGAGTAACTACAGAGCTTGATGCTGAATCAGTAGCGGAATACAAAATGAAATATGCTATGAAATATAAAAACAAAGACATGAAATATGTCTGGTGGCATTCTCATCATACAATGGGAGCATTTTGGAGTGGTACAGATGAAACAGAGATAGACGCATGGAAAAATAGCTCATTTTCTTTAGCTTTAGTAGTAAATCTAAGAGAAGAGTATAAGTTCAGAGTAAGTATATGGAGCGCTAATGGAATACCTTTAGAGCAGCATATAGACACAACTTTAGAGGTAGTAAGAGGTGCTAAACCTGTTATTACTGACAAGATGAAAACTCTCTACAAGGAACTATGCGAAAAGAAAATGACATCTATTAAAACTTACACAGGTTACAATAGAAGTCATGGAATCCAGCAAACAAGCTTCTTAAATAAGAGTCCAAATGAAGCAAACTTACCTGAATATAGACAAATGTTTAGAGAAATAGACAGTCTTATTGAAGATTTTATGTCTTCAGAGTCAAGTTTCGGAGCATTCAAAAAGAGCATGAAGAAGTTAAGGACTAAATGTGTTAAAGAAAAGTATGATTTCAAAGTAAAAGCTATCTTATGTAGTAAAGACCAAGCAATAAATGATTTACAATGCTATACTGCAGAAGATATGTTTGACTTTGATGACAATGACAAGAAAATGCTGTACGAATCAGACAACGATGTTTGGGGCTACGGAGGTTGGCTGTCATGATTAACACACGCTCAGCTGGACTAATAGATAGTTTAAACGAGCATACGTTTCACATACTAGGTTGCGGGGCTATTGGTAGTTCCGCAGCCACTCAGTTATGTAGAATGGGTGCTGAAGACTTTGTTCTATATGATATGGATAAGGTAGAATCTGCAAATATAGGAGTATCACAGTATAATTATAATCACATAGGTGAGTATAAAACGGTAGCTTTAACAGAAATACTTAAAGCTATCAATGATAACATAGATGTTGTACAATCTACTGGATATTTTGATACATTCTTGTATGCAGATAATAATGATATAATAATACTAGGCTTTGACAATATGAAATCAAGATTAGAAGTAGTATCTACTTGTCTAAAGAATAAGTATTTTAAGCCTAGATTACTCATCGATGGTAGAATGGGGGCTGAACATTACCAACAATACTCATTTGAGAATCCAAAATATAACGATTACGTTAAAACTTGGTATCCAGATAGTGATGGTAGTTCAGAACCATGCAACATGAAAGCTACAAGTTATTGTTCTAATATGAGTGGGAGTTTTATAGCAAATACCGTTCGTAAGGTGCTTACTAAGCAACCTTTTGAAGCCGCTTTGTCATTTAATTTTCCTACTACTCAGATAGAGAAAAAGACCTTGTATAAATAGTTTAAATGTTGTAATCTAACAGGCTAGCTTAAATAGAGATGTTTGAGCTAGTCTGTTCAACTAAAAAGGAGATTAAATATGAGTTTCATAGTATATAAGTTAAACAGAATGAGCTTAGTACCAGATGAATATGGTAAACATTTACAAGTTAAAATGCTAACTAAATATAACGAAGAAGGTGAGTTTCTTGGGCATATTAAATTAGATGAAAAAGCTATAGATATACTTACAAATGGCTATTTTATGCCAGCAAAACCAGAATACGATGAAGTATAAAGAGAAGTATAGTAGTTATAGTTTGTGGAGATTAACTGTAAAAGAAAGAAAGAAGAAAATGAAAACAATAAGGAGATTAAATGGCGTTAAAGAAAGTAAAGAGAAAAGCTATTTCTCAAAATCCTAAATCATTATTGTTGTATGGTGCACCTAAAGTAGGTAAGACTACTGCTTTAAGTCAATTAGATAATTGTTTGATAATTGATACAGAAGGTGGAGCTAATATGATTGAAGGTTATGTAGAATCAATAAATAGTAGACAAGAACTAATAGAACTACTAAAACAAGCACAAGAAGGCCATGACTACAAATATGTAGCTATAGATACTATAGATAGAATAGCAACATGGGCTGAGCAATCAGTATGTCAAGAAGAAAATGTGTCTGCTATACAAGATTTAGCCTTTGGTAAAGGGTTTGGTATGGTAAGAGAAAAAGTGCTGAATACAGTAGGTATATTAAAGAAAATATTTCCTCATGTAATTATCATCGGACATAGGAAATGGGCGAGAGCCATAGTAGACAGTAAAGCTATAGTAGAGCCAGAAAGTCTAGACTTAACAGGTAAATTAAAGAACATGTTAATGGCAGACTGCGACGCTATAGGTTATGTTTACAGAGATGAAGACAATAGTAAGCTAATGGTATCATTTAAAGCGAATGATGCGTTAGAAGCAGGTAGTAGAAGCCCTCATTTGAAGGGAAAAGAAATGGAACTGAATTGGAAACTAATCTATAAAGGAGATAAATAATGGCTATATTCAAACCAAAAAGTACAGGTGGAGGAAATAAATTCTTAGGCATCTGTGAAGTAGGAATCGTAGGATTTAAAGATAGAAGTGATGAGTTCGAGTGGGCTGACTTATATCTTGACGTAACAGTGAAACCTAAAGAAAGTGAATACACTAGAAATATTCAAATCAAAGGTTCTTTTGATAAAGACACTAATGGTAAAATAGAAGGTGGTAGTGTTCTAAGAAGAATGTATGTATTCTTTGAAGCAATAGGCTGTGGTGCAGGATTAAATGTTGATGGTGGTTGGGAAGACGCAGATGGGAATGAAATATTAGATATAGCAAGTTATCTAAATGAGAATTTCTCAGAAATAACTATCCCAGGTGATGACCCTAGGTTTGACTATCTAGCTTATATATATAGAGAGCAACCTAAGAAATCAGGAGATAAATCTTGGACTAAGGTTTACCATAAAATGTATAAAAATCTAGATGGTAATTCAGCTAAATTGCAAGATGATATCACTTGGTTAAAAGATAAAGGAGTAATCAAAGAGTTAGATGATTCAACATCAAATGACAAAAGTATGTCAGAAGGTGCATTATCTAATCTATGAAATACCTAGAGATTGCTATAGGTACTCCCGCTAATAGAGGAGTTTTAATACCTAAAAATGAGCTGGCCACCTATTTAGATGGCCAGCCTCTCTATAGGTCAGTATATCTTTACGATGAAGATGCTATGGAATATGTAGCTAATAAAGGAAGTTTAAAGGACTTCTTTGGTATGAGATATATAGATAAAATCCCAGTTGATATAGATAAGAAAGACAATAGTGATGAAAAAACTCTAGATATTTTAAGAGGCATTGTCTATGAACTACAGAATAGCGATATTGGAAACGAAGCATTTCAATGTTACTTTTCTGGGTCTGGATATCATATCATGTTAGCAGGAGAGTTGTTCAACTTTAAACCTAGCTCAGACTTGCCTTATGTAGTCAAACAGACTATGAGGAAAGTTAATTCAGATATAGATTTAAGTATATATATGAGAACAGGTATATACAGGTTGCAGCATTCATTAAATCAAAAGACTAATCTTTATAAGATACCTTTGTCTTCAAATGAAGTAATGAATTTAGAACCTAAAGATATATTTGATTTAGCTAAAGGAAAAAGGCTTGATTTCGAATATTATAATCTAGAAGCAAGTGGTGATTTAGAAAACTTAGTTGTAGTAGATATTCCAGATATAAAAGTATTGTCAAATATATCTGAACCTACAAAGATGACTCCCTGTATTCAATCTATGTTGAAAAAGGGACCTCTATCAGGTAATAGGCATCTTACAGCTTTAAGAATAGCTAGTCATTACAAAAGACATGGTATCCCAAGTCATTATGCCAAAGTATCGTTATTGCATTGGAATAATAAGAGTTTAGAAGAAAACCACATAAATGAATTAGTAGAGAATGTATATAATAGGAATTACCAATATGGTTGCCAAGACAGTATAATGGTAGACCATTGTAAAACTCAATGTATATTCTTTAAGAGAAAAGACTATCTTGTAGACGTAAAATCTTCTGATGAAATGCAATCAGAGCTACACGAGAGGCTAACTACTGATTTTAGTGGTAAGACTATAGACTTAGGAGGTATGTTAGGGTTAGATGTAGAATCTGTAATATATCCAGGAGAATTAGTTACTATATTTGGGCCTACAGGGTCAAATAAAACAACTTTTGCTCAGAATTTAGTATTAGGAGTAGATTTTGCCAACAATAAGATTAATGTAGACTGGCAAATACCTACTTTATTTCTAAGTTTAGAGCTATCTTCATGGTATATACACAGAAGGCATCTTCAGATAGTCTCTGGAATGGAAAAGATGGACGTTAATGATAACTATCAAGAACTTTACGACCATCATAAGGATGAATTAGAACATGTGATGATACAAACTGTATCGCCTACTTTACAAACAATAGCAGATAAAGTAAGAGAACTTCAACCTGCTGTAGTAGTAGTAGATTATATAGACTTGGTTGACACACCAGGTAGTTATAGAGGAGAATATGAGAAAGTAAAATACATATCTCACGGACTATCAAATATGGCTGTTAATAATGACATGATAGTAATTCAAATCTCCCAGGTATCAAGAGAGTATAGCAGAAATGAAGTACTTGATTTATATGCTGGTAAAGGCTCTGGAGCTATTGAGAATGCTTCTCGTAAAGTAATAGGATTAAATGGTCAGGCTAAGACTTCTATTAGAGATGTTAAGCTTTTCAAGAACACAGACGGAGAACTGTTTGAAACCGAACTAGAATGGACACCATCATTTAGATTAAGGAGAACTGCAAAATGAAAGGTTATATAATTGGAATATATGCACTAGAAGATTTGTTTATGATACAATTCTTTAAGTTCATTAGAATAGGGATAATGTTCCCTAAAAAAACAGGAGTTAAGGGTATATTTATAGGATTTGGTAAGCTAGAATTTCAATTTACTATATCAGTATATCCAGAACAGAAGTGGAAGGAAGTGGGTCATGCTTAGAACAGAAGATAAAAAATCTGTTAAAAAGTATTCAAAGCCTCAAAGGGGACGCAAGTCCCCTAAGAGGATTACAATATGGGAAAATAGATTTTCAAAGAAATTAAGAAAAAATCATGGGAACTTTCATAAGAAAGTGTTCCATAGGTTAATGAAAAAATCATCAACATTAAGGTCAACATTAAAGAGAAGGAGTAAAGAATATGAAGTGGAATTTGAAATATCGTTGGAAGAGGTACGTGAATTACTGTATAAGGCATATGGACACACCTGTCATTATTGCGACAAGAAGCTTCTTGTTGACTGCATGGTTTGTGACCACATTATGCCTCTCAGCTTGGGTGGTAATTCAACTGTGGGTAACCTACAGATGATTTGTAGGAGATGCAATACTAGGAAAGGCCCTTTAACAGATAGGAACTTTAAAAAACTATTAAAATGGCTGAATAGACAAACAAAAGATTTAAGGAACTATGTATTACGCAAACTATCTAGTAGAGACTTTTAGCACTTTATTTGTCGAGATAAAGGCTCCTTTCAGAGTCATTATTAGATAGTAAACTTGAGAGTCGTAAGGCTCTCAAAGAATTAGGGGTAAGGAGAATGTCAATGCACTGGAATACAAATAACATTAAATGAAACTGTTAGTATTGTGTTGTGAAACTCGTCGGAACTTACCCCTATAATTAAGGAGAATAGATGCCAAGAAAATGTGATTTTGTAAAAATGGGAACTAGGTTAATACCCAAGAGAACATCAAACAAAATGAAGACTCAAAGGATTCAAGAAGATAAAAAAAGGAGAATGCAGGAATGGAACAAATGGTTGAAGGGATAAGGAAGCATTTCAAGAAAGAGTATACATCAAAATTTGACATTGATTTAGATTTTGGAGAATCTTACGAGTATGCTTTAGGACAAATCCTGAATATGGGTAAAATTGAAATAAAGACAGAGAGAGACAAGTGGGTAAAAACTGGTAATATAGCTATAGAATTAAAGAATCAAGGGAATCCTAGCGGTTTATCTGTAACAGAAGCAGAATGGTGGGCTCAAATTTTATCTTTCAAAGGTGATATAAAAAGTGTTATATTAATATCTGTGAAAGAGCTAAAGAAAAAAGTCAAACATTCTGTTAAGCATGGCAATGGTAGGATAGTCATGGGTGGAGATGATAATGCAAGTGAAATAGCATTAATACCTATAAAAGAGATACATGAAAAGAAAAGCTGAAATACAGAAAGCATATGATGAAGCTGTTAACTATATGCAAGACGATAATGCGTTTGAACAAGGTAATAGCATAGAGATGTGTGCAGGGTTTCAACACGCTTTATTATGGGTTTTAGGTAGAAGTACATATCACGTATTTCAAAAGAAAAAGGGAGATAACAACATTGAAGACAGAATATGATAAAAGAAGACACTTGCAAGTTCAATTAGACAAAGCAAGAGAAGAGATAAAATTTCTAAAAAGGGAGTTATTACTATGTCAGGAAACGACTATGACAGAATCAAAACCATAATAGAAGATATTATTGGAGACACCCTTCAAGGAAAAGCCCTCGTAAAAGCTATAAGAGGCTACTTTAAAGAAAAGCAAGAGGTTCGTATAGTAGTAAGCGATTTCAAAGCTAAAGCGAGCACTATAAGGCCTCATACGATGAAACTAGGGGCAGACATTTCACAGCATTCGATTAAAGCAGATGAAGCTATGGAGAAATACACTAAGAAACTAGCTTTAGAATCTGAGAAATTAAGAAAACGTGGCAACAAAGTTACTTGTACAACTAGTAGCTGAGAATAGTCATGAAATCTGCAAGGTTTGTGGAGGAAGTAAACGCACTGCGATGTATAGATTTAGACATCAACAATATGTTAGAGGACGAGTGCCTCCATTGTTGGAGCTAGTATGTCGTCAGTGTGTTTACAAAGAAGTATATGGCAATAAAAACTATAGAAAAAAGATGAAAGGAAGAACCCTAGATGGAAACGCAAAAAGCTAAGAAAAAAGCTACTCCTAGAGAGTTAACAAATGCAGTAATAGATATAAATCAAAGAATGAACCATATGTATAATATGATTAGAGGATTTGATTCTATATTTACAATTTATCTTCAAGAAAAAGGAGATAAAGAAATGTTAGAAAATAAATTAGATGAACTACAAAAAGAACAGGAAAAGAAAAATGAGCAGGAAAAAAATGGAAAAGCTGATAAACCAAATCTTCAAGGAGATACAGACGGTGAGAGCAGCGGGACAGAAGGAATACGCAAGGAAGGAAAGTAATGCATTTGCAAATTTCGAAAGAGTTGCAGATTACATTGATAGTAGTAGGCAGAAAGTTTTAATGGTATATCTACTTAAACATATAGATGGTATCTCTTCCTTTGTCAATGGCCACCAAAGTCAAAGAGAGGATGTGCGAGGCAGAATAACAGATGCTATAGTATATCTATTATTATTATGGGGGATGATAGAAGATGATAAAATGTCCTAGATGTAAAGAATTAATAGGCCCATCAGCCCCTGTATACAAGGCTTCAAGAGGTTTTGTAGATAAAGAAGGTACTTTTTATGAAGATGAATCCATAGTGATTCACATAGATTGTTACTATGAATTTACTTATAATCCGTTTGAAGCAATAGAGAACACTATTAAAGAAGGAAAGAAAATCTATTAAAAGTCAATAGATACTGTGTGGTTAAAAACTTCTTCCTTTAGTAAGGGCGAATTTAAGTGCCTTTCCTCCATATTTTAAAAGTGAGGCAGCTACATTTTTACTACCTTTTCTTTTAAAAGTATCAAGTGCTCCTGATGGTCTTCCACCTCCAGGTTTATTGTAAGTGTAAGTTCCCTTAGTTACAACAGGTTTTACTACTCCTGTAGTTTGACCAACTTTACCAGCAAGAGCTCTCCTTATTGAATTTTTCCAGCCACCACCTTTTTCTCCAGCGGAAGCATAAGTAGTAATATCTATCACATCAGTATGTGTTCTATGAAAACCTTTAAATCCTTTTAGCTTATTGAAATGAACTCTTTGAGTGTGTCCTCCAATAACATAATCTTTATGAGTTTTCATTTTACCACCTTTTAATGTATACATAGGATTAATTTTAAGAACATATCCAGTAGGTGTTTTTTTAAGATTTAAACTACCTCTACCTTTAATTTCCTTGCCACCATATTTGATTTTACCAGTTCTAGCATATCTTTTAGCATCTTTTAATCTATTTTCTTTTAAAGCAGTCCTAATTCTTTTTACTCTTGGGTCATTATCTACATAAGCTCTTAATTTTCTAACATATTTCTTTTCATCAGATATCTCAAAAACATCAATAGGTTTACTAATATTTAATCCTTTGTTTTTTAAATATCTATTTATATCAGGGTCTGCTTGAGGGTATACGTTTTTTATAATTTTACCACCATGTTTAAATCCTATTTCTTGTCCACTAGCTACCTCTTTAATAGCAGAAGCCATTCTCCTTAAAGGTCTCATATCAGATAAATTTAAATAATATTCTTTCATTGCTTTAGGAATACGCTTACCTTGCGATTTCAGTTCGCTCATTGTTTCTTCTAATATTTCAAGAGAGCTATCAACAGCTTTTAATTCAACAGGAATGCCTTTTCTTTTTAATTGCTTTAAAAATTCACTGAGCATTTTAGGTTTCTTACCCTGTGATACTTGTGCTAAATTATCCTTTAATTGCTGAATTTTATTTGTGCCCTTGTAAGTAGTCTCTACATTCCCTCCAAAACCATGAGTATCAGTACTTCTAAATGCTCCTCTTTTTAATAAAGATAAAGCTTTAGCAGCGCCTGCTAATCCTAACATCCCCTTGACATTCACATCTGGACTCTCAGGTGGGTCTAATAATTGCTTTGTATTTAAAGGTTGTATTTCATTGTAATCTACACCTTCAACACCAAACATTTCTTCCTCTGTAACTATATTACCTGAATCATTATAAACTTCATTTGCCATATTTAAATCCTGGTTTAGTCGTAGTTACATAAGTACCTTCTTCTTTAGCTTCTTTTTGTTTTCTCATTTTTCTACCTAAATCATGCACAGGCAATCCAGCTACTTTTTCTACTATTTGAGTAGGATTATTAATCAGTCCATTACGAGTATGGAATATATCTCTAGCCATTCTTCCATAAGGAAACATAGTCCATACATTATAATCAGTAAACTTACTATAATCATCTCTTACCCATTGCTGTATAGCAGAAGCTGGTAGCCTTCCAATAGGAGGCATAACAGCCTGCAATGGAGCTATAGCAGTAGGTAGAGCGCCAAAGAAAGCTTTATTTCTTTCTTTTTCATCACCAAACATCCAATCAGAAGTATCTTGCAGCCAATTATATGGTGGAGGTAATGCATTGTCAAATAAAGAGTACATAAATATATTACCTAAAGCTAAGACAAATAAATCTATTTGCATCATCCTTCCAAACCTATCAGCAGCCTCACCTTTAAAACCTCTTAATTTTGCCTCTTTTAACACAGAATTACGAAAACGTACACTATTCCAAGCGAAAAGCTGAAACCTAGACATTACCTTGCCTAGAGCAGAACGTGCGAACATGGGCCTATTAGGGGCATCATATAGGAACTGTGTAGCTTTTACACCTTTTCTAGCCATCTCTATTAAGAATGGATGGTTAGGGTCACTTATAGCTCCACCAAAGCGTTCCCAAGCCCTTATATAATGAGCCATAAAAGCATCTCTTCTTAAATGCCTTTCAGGGATACTCATAAATTTAGAAGCGCTACTTGCTATTCTATCAGAGATATTGTATTCAGCAGCTGCAGCTCTTATATCTTTCCTTGTAACTTCATCAGTAGATTGTAATCTTTTTGCCATATCAGCTACAAAATCTTTAACATTTTGTTTCTGGAAGTCTTTTTTAAGTCCTAATTCATGAACTAAGAACTCAGGTAGAACACCTTTGCCTATAACCCACCTCTCTACATCGGAAAATGTATTCCAATCAGGGTTAATTCTTTTTAAAAACTTAATATCTCTAGCCTTTTTAAATGCTCCAAATCCTACAGATTCTATAGTATGCATACTACCACCAAAGATATTTGTAATAGAAGACTTAGGGTGAGCTAACAATGAAGCTAATTCAAATTTTGCTTCCAAATTACTCCAGTCTCTAATGTCTCTGTAGCCAAATTTCTGCAATTCCTTAGGCAAGTCTTTTCTTTTAACACCTAAGTTATCAGCAATGTTATTTACTCTGTCTAATACTCTATTATCTGCCCACCAACCATAAGCAGTCCCTTTAATTTTCATTCCTGGGTCATTATATACCTCTTCTGGTATAACTTCTGGGTTTCCCATAGCACCTTGAGCATATAGCTTGAAGTAAGTATTCCATTTACCAGCTAAGTCTTTACCAAATTTCTTATTCATTCTACCGTAAGCTTCATTTATAACATCTCTTGACATTACTTGTTGCATTTGTCTAAAGAAAGTATTTGACAAATTCCTCATATATGCGTCCATAACACTAATATCATTAGCCCAACCTTCAATGTGTCCTTTTCTTGACATCATAGAGCCCATTTGCTGATTAGCATCATACCAATTCATCTTTTGTCTTTTAGATTTTTCAGCTTCACTAATGTTCTTTAAAGACTCTTTATAAGTTAGTTGGTCTACTCTGTCCCATTCTTGCATATCTTGAAATTCCCAGTCTCCCGTAAGAGCTTTATGTCTATGAGCTATGTTTTGTATCTCAGCAGTCTTTTCTTCTTTTGTCAAATTAGGGTCATCATTAATCCTTTTAACGGCATATTTAAGAGATTGCCTAGCTTTAGTCTTACTAAAGAACATATGAGGCCAATATGTAGCATAATCTATTTTACCAGTATCGAATATTTTAAAGTTTTTATATTTAGCTCTATGAGCCTTTGGAACTTGGTCTACCATCATAGAACGAGCTACATGTCTCATTCCATCTATACCAACATTTTCCATTAATTTAACCATACCAGCTTCATCGCCTTTTTCAAACATTCTATAAACATCAGTAATAAACTTCTTATATCTTATTCTAGGTTGGGTACCCTCTGCATCCCAAGAGCCTGTAATATACCCCTTTTCACTCATCCATTTTCTATTACCTGTGACCATTTTATGTAACTTGCCAAATCTTTCATTGATTCTTAGCTTTATACCTCTAAAACCTTTAATAGGACTACCATTAACTACTTCATAACCTGTTAATTGAATACGAGAACCATCATCATTTGTCACAGTATATTTCTTATCTTTAATAGATTCCCAGTTACCATCTTTTTCATGAGCTTCTTTATTTTTTCTATATATTCTTATTTCTCTTTGCTTTTGAGATATGGATTTATCAGTAGCATTTATATATTTTGCCATTCCATTGTTCTCTCTTTGAGAATTAGCTATTTTAAATAAATCAGTACCTTCGTTAAGGTTGTCTAAAAATAAGAAGTCTTCACCATTTTCTCTAATCATTTCTTCAGCTTTAGATGTAGATAATTGACCAGCTTTTTCTATTTGATTCTTAAGAACTTCTAAAAAGTAAGTAGGTTTTTTAATAGTGCCTTTTTTTTGATATCCATGACCTATATCTTTTGTAAGAAAATAGCCTTCTGTTTTAAGCCATTTAATATCATGTTTCATAAGCTCTCTGTTTATAGCTTCTGGAAACTGCCAATAATGTCTTTTCTGTAGTACAGGGTCTTTAGTTCCCCATATTTGCTGAAAGAAATTACCTGTCTTAATATCTTTAAGGTAGTTGTTAACCATGATAAAGTCTTGTTTATTAAAGGTATTTAAATCTTTACCTCTACCTGTTAGCTCATCTGTAATACCTCTTAAAACTTCATTAAGATTAGAGCCAACTTTATCATTTAATGATTTTAAATTAGTCACTAATTCGGTAATAACAGCTTTATCTTCTTTAGTAACATCTCCTTTTTTAATACCTGCATAGCCTTCATTTTTAGAGATTGATGTAACCAAGTCATCACCTAAATATTTTGTCCCTAAGTAGCCTTCCGCTTTAGAACCGTCTGCCATTTCAATTTCTTTAGTCTCCATTAGCTTATCTACTTCATTAGCTATCTCTTCTGAATTAGTAGGTTTCTTCCATACTTTGCCAAATACATCATTCATAATACTTAAATGCTCTTTAATAGATTGGTCTGAAACTGCTTCAGAATTAAATCCAACTCTATGCATTTGTGTTTTAGCAGCATCTCTCATGAACTTTCTATATAAACCTGATATAAATTTATCTTTCTTGCCTTCAGGTATCATGTTATAATACTTTTGTATCATAGCTTTTCTACCTCTATTTAGGCTCCCAATCATGAAATGGTCAAACAACTTAGCTTCTCCATTAGATAAACCTTCTTTAAATAAAGATATTTGCTCGTCTAATTGAGCTTGGTCTAATAAAGCAGAAGC
>TARA_R110000824_G_scaffold147237_2_pt1 | contig 25188 bp, 31 predicted proteins | sample TARA_R110000824 | Tara Oceans TARA_R110000824 (sample SAMEA4397747) | marine metagenome | biome: Polar Biome; feature: [MES] marine water layer (ENVO:01000295) within the mesopelagic zone...; material: water (ENVO:00002006), including particulate matter (ENVO:01000060) such...
TCGGTATCGATTAAAGAAGACGTATTAGAGAAATCACACACAGTTAAAAAACGGGGTAGACCTGTTGGAAGTGAGAATAAGAAAAACCTCGTACCTATTGATACGGATGAAATGACTTTAGATATGCAGACTATATGGAGTCATATAAGTACAGGCTCCAAAAACTACATTAACCTAACCAAAAATTATGAACTACATAAAGAGGACATACCCATATTTTCAACTGACTATGTTAAGAGATATAAGAAACAACCTTCCTATGTAATAATAAATCCTAGAAACTCACACCTAATACCCTACATTAAGAAAGAGTTTCCTGAAATTGGGGTTGGTGGTTGTAGGGGAACTGCTTTATGGGAATTACTGTTCTGCTATAACTAGTAGTTGACGTTTGAAGATAAAGTGACTACAATATATACTAATTACCTTATTAGGTAATATTTTTACTTCATACTGTTTCTGGTGAGGAGACACTATTATGATAAATGCTGTTGCTATGTACACCCAATTAAAATATAAGTGTATGAATTGTGATACAAAATTCATAGTTTGTACTGAAACTCCTGAACTCTGGTCATCTAACTCAACTACCTGTCCAGATTGTTCCAATGTTGGTGACTTCATAATTTGGAGCGAATCAAAATATGGGGAGATTACTCAGGATGTTCCCGGTGCAGGAGATTTAATTTCTATATCTCCACAAGTACAAAATTCCTATGGTCAAGAAAAATAACACAGCTAAAAATAAATTTCCTGAACAAGTAGTTTGTCCTTGGTGTAACCATATAGATGACTTAGATAATGGTATACGCAATGATTGGTTTACTTGGACGAGCATTGAGAATCACCTTCTCTATCTTTGTTGGAATTGTACAGATAAAGTACATTCATCCTATATAGCTAGTGAAAGAGCTAAAGAAAAACAAAGTACTCAAAGTCCTTGACAGATAGATAGTTTTAGAATAGAATAATAGAAATAGAATTTTAGATGGAGCGAAAGAAATGCCAGCAAATTTAACGGTCAATCAAGATGGGCAAGCAGAGATGTTTTACGCCGGGGAAGCACCTTGGCATAAAATGGGAACTAGTGTAGAACATGCTCTTACTAGTGAAGAGGCTATCACAGCGGCTAACATGGATTGGAATGTTATTACATCCCCTCTTCTATATACATCTCCTGTAAATGGTGTACTTCAAGAGGTTCCTCATCGAGTTGCTGTAATTAGGGAAGATACTGATGAAGTCTTTACTGTAGCCTCAGATAGATATACACCTCTCCCAAATAGAAATACCTTTGACTTCTTTGATAACGTAGTAGGGGCTGGTCAAGCTATTTACCATACAGCAGGGACTATTAACGGTGGTAGAAAGCTTTGGATTCTAGCTAAACTAGATGGTGAACTTCACGTAACTAATGATGATGTTCTTCATAAGTACATTCTCTTGGGTTCATCACATGATGCCACAATGCCTTTATCCATGATGTTTACTAGTGTTAGGGTAGTTTGTGATAATACCTTCTCTCTTGCGTTAAAGCTAAATTCCCAGGAGCAAGGCATTAAGTTTACTGCGAAACACACACCTAACATTGCTCAAAAGGCTATTAATGCTAGGGAAACTCTAGACCTTGCTGATGCATATTTTGAGAATATGATGGTTGGAGTTAATAGTCTAGTACAACAAGAGTGGGATTCTTCCGACATGAAACGGTTTGCGTACACTCTCTTTGACCTAGATGTTGAAAAGTCCCTAGATGAACAACGTAAGAATAAATCCTATGCCGCTGATAAGGTTATAGACCTGTTTTCTAATGGGCGTGGTAACGGAACAAATACCAAATGGGATGCATTCAATGCCATAACTGAATATGCGGATTACAATCGTCCTGTTGGTCATAAGGTTGAGACAGGAGATATTAATACTCTTGAGGTTGTGGATAAGCGTCTTAACGATGCGTGGTACGGGCCAGGGGCTGCTTTAAAACAACGCGCATGGGATTTACTAACCATACGATAGACCCCACTAATTTTTGGCTCACGGTAGTAGGTTTTTTATCTTATCCTATTGCCGTGAGCCGATATGTTTGAGAGAATGTAGTATCTATATTAGAGGGGTTGTCATGAAAGATAAAATACTGTCTTACAAGAAAACATTGCTTTCTCCAGTAATGTTAATGCTTATATTTGTTCATACCTGTGAAGATATAACTTTACTTTCTATAGGTAGGTTTGCACCTCTACCCACACCAATTATGTACATGGTTGGGTTAGGGTTATCGTGGGTAGTTATGTCTGGAATAGTACATAAATATTTAGGGGTTCCTCAGCACAGCAAGCATGATACAGATTGATTACGATTGCCCCAACTTTGTCCTAACGTTTCAGTACAATCAAACTGATTTAAAGTCAGTTCGTTCTTTACCTCTCAGAGATTGGGTAAAGACTGAGAAGGTTTGGAAAGTTCCGCAATTGGCTGTTAAAACTTTAGAGTCTCTTACAAACTCTCAATGGACATCTGAAGCTCTTATTGCTCAGAAAAACATTGATAGTGGTTTGCTTGAGTTGATTGAACATAAGTTCGATACATCAAGTACGGAAGAGGGAGATACATTATTACGTCCTTATCAACAGATAGGGGTGAACTTCCTTTCTAAAGCAAAGAAAGCCTTGTTAGCGGATGAGATGGGGTTGGGTAAATCAATCCAGTCAATTTCTACTGTAGTTAATCTAAATGCTAAACGTAATCTTATTTTATGCCCTTCTACTTTAAAACTAAATTGGAAGAATGAGTTTGAGAAGCATTTTGGTATTGATGCAGTTGTAATATCGGGTACTAAAAAAGAACGTTCTTTGAAATGGAAAGATAAAAAAAGTCAGTACGTCATAGCAAACTACGATTTATTAAGATTAGACTGGGAAGTTATTCCAAAGCATTGGGATTCTATAATTGCGGATGAGGTTGTGTATCTTAAACATAATACGTCTTCACGAACTAAACTAGCCAAGAAACTAGATAGTCCTGTGAGATTAGCCTTATCAGGACTTCCGTTAGAGAATAATTTAATGGAATTTCAATCTATAATGGAATGGGTTAGGCCCGAAATTGTACCTTCCGCATATAGATTTAAGTATCGATATGGAGTGTGGGATTATGGTGGTAAGTTAATTGGATATAAAAATCTAGATGAACTCCATATGCTTACTAGCCCGTTCATTCTAAGGAGAACAAAAGACCAAGTTCTACCTGAACTCCCACCGAAAATACACACTGACTTTCCTTTGGAGATGCCTACGGCAGTCTTTAAAGCCTATGATACCATTAAGAATGACTTTATAAAGTGGTTGAAGGGAGATGGTAAAGAGGCATCTAATGTAAGTGTTCTAGAACAAACTATTCGTTTGAGACAGTTTGTAGAATTTCCTGAAAGTGTGGGGTTGAAGTCAGTACCTAATTTAAAGTTAGAGTGGCTAAAAGAAACTTTTCAAAATATACCCAAGATTGTGGTATTCACTTATTTCAAAGAATCGGTTAGATTGCTACAGGAAACTTTCGACGCTCAATTTATACTAACTGGAGATACTCCAGTAGCTGATAGATTTGACTTGATTGAGAGATTTAATGCGGAACCTACAGGCATGTTAGTAATGACTGATGCTGGAAGATTTGGTTTGAATGTTACGGGGTGTTCTACAGTGGTGAATTATGGTAATTACTACAATCCAGCTACTATGGAACAACGAGAGGATAGATTGCATAGATTCGGTCAAACTGATACGGTAAACGTTCTGAACCCTTATTTAGTTGGGACTGTTGATGAAGGAATCAGAAACATATTTTTGAAACGGGCCGAATATATCAAGGAATTTATTGAGGGTTCAGAAAGGGTTAGTATAGAACGTATGAATCGTAGAGATTATGAAAAGCTTGTAACAGGCGGTTGATTCATGGTTACCCCAATTAAGACAATTAAATGTTGTGAGATATTTGATTGTTATAAAGAGGGCTGGCGTTCATTGCAACTAGCTCCCGGTACTCTTGTATTATTATGTGAGACTCATTATAAAGAAGAGTACAAGGAAAAATTTGGAGAGGATTATGATACTTAGTGATAGAGATATTAGGACTGCTTTAAAGTATAAAGAAATAGAGATTTCTCCTACTCCCTTTGATGATGCCTTTCAACCAGCATCTGTAGATTTAAGATTGGGGGAAGGTTTTTTATCAGTTGATGGGACTAAATTAGCTGATAAGCAAATTACTGTTAAACCTAATGATTTTCTACTAGCATCTACTTTAGAGAGTGTGATGATACCTAGTGGCATAGTAGCCATGCTAGAAGGTAAATCTAGTATAGGGAGAAAAGGAATTTTTGTTCACGTTACTGCTGGTTATATTGACCCCGGTTGGGAAGGTAGATTAACTTTAGAGATATATAATGCTTCCTCTGAGCCGTATATATTGAAGAGTGGGGATAAGGTTTGTCAGATTAGATTTATGAGACTTTCTTCCCCTGTTGAGAGAATGTACGGTGACTCCGCTTTGGGTAGTCATTATCAAAATAGTGATGGGACACAAGCCTCATATGACAAAACTATCCAAAAAAAGTAAACGTAAACCCCCTGAAAAATATATAGCGAAAGATGTATATGATTATTGGGGTGAGTGTTATTCTAATTACGCATTGACTGATTACAACCCACGAGGGTTCATTGGTCATGAGCTTCAACAATTAAAAGAGGCACTTGCTTTATATGACATATATGCTGTACTATTAGCGGTAGAATCTGGTGTATTAAACGGTGAAACTTCTTTGGTGTATTTTCTTTCTAGACTAGACGAGTACATACCATCAACTGAGTATCCTAAGTTACATTATTGGATTCGACAACAAGGTGAAGCTGAACAAAAATCTGTGTTATTAGATTTGACGTTGCTGGAGTCTCGTTGGATTCCAGACCCGATGGATAATCGTAGAAAACAAGAATTAGCTGAATCTTTAAATTCTTGGGTGGAGAAAGTCACATTATGAAGAAAATTGTTAAACCTATTGAGTTGGTGATACCCTGGCTACCGAAAGGTATTGATGCTATTACTCTATGGCCCTTTATTTTCTATCGTAAAGGAAATGAAAATGATATGCCCTTGAGGAGTCATGAGTACTATCATTGGTATCATGCCGTGAAATTTGGAGTAGTGCCGTGGTATCTCACCTACGTTTTTTTGATGCTACTCTATTTAGGTAAACCAAGTTCATTACATCCTTTTGAGAAGCCAGCTTATGCTGAACAAGCCGAAGTTGACCAATTGATTAAAAGCCATAAGAAATCTAGTGATTACTTAGAAAAGAAATATTTTGTTTAATATGAGAGTGGAACAGTGGAAAGTTACGGATTTATCGAGTCAGGTATAATATTTGGAATTGATAGTTTATCTACATTAAAGAATTTAAAATATACAGCTAAAGATTTTTCAGTGCATTCTGAATCAATGGATTTTTTACTTGATTACTATGATTCATACACTGAATTCCCAACACAGGGACTTTTATTGGAGAAGTTTCCTGATTTAGATGCCTCTGCTGTAAATGCTTCTTTAGATTATTGTACAGACGCATTCCGAAAACAGGTTATCTACCGTAATGTAGTAGATGTTATAAATACCCATAAAGGTCGTTTGACTGATGACCCTGAATCAGTTATTGGGTCATACTTAGAAGGTCTTGAGAAGATAACTCTTCAACATGATGATGACCTGTTTCTTTATGATAATGGTACAGTTGACCGTCTAGACGATTATAAACATAAACAAACGCAACGTGCTAGTAAGTTTGGAATCATTGGAATACCAACCCCCTTTAAGACCATTAACAATTCTGGTGTTGGTATGCAACCTGGCGAAGTTTATTCGGTTTTTGCTAGACCTTCTGTCGGTAAAACATGGATGTGCTGTAGGTTCGCTACAACCGCCGCTATGTGTGGGTACAAAACATTGTTTGTATCAGCCGAAATGCCTGTAAAAGAAATCATGATGCGTTTAGATGTTCTGACCGCTAACGCACTTAAATATAATTTTACTCATGATAGTCTACGAACTGGTCAAGGATTGGATGAGGCAAAGTATCAAGAATTCCTAGCTAAGATTAATCAAGAGAACATGTTTGTTTGTGATTCTATTGACCAATCTACTGTTAGCATAGCTGGAATATCTAGCTTGGTTCGTAAGTATAAGCCTGATTTGATTGTCCTAGATAATATAGACCTTGTTGGTGTAAATGCATCCGGTAATCAAGCTCTCTGGGAAAAGATGCATAGTCTTTTCTACGGTATGAAAAATATATGTACCGTTAATAAATGTGCTTGTATCATTTCTACTCAGGCTAATAAGGGTGGGTTTGATGTTTTTTCACCACCTCAAGCGCACCATGTGGCATTTGGAGATGCTTTGATTCGTGCTTCCGACGTTGCTTTTTCTATGTTTTGTGTTGAGGATAATATTGGTAAGCGAATGCTCCAATTTCAGAAATTCAGGAATAGTAGTTTAGCTAACGATAAAGTAACTTTAGATTGGAACGTAAATATAGGATTGATAAAAGAAGAATAGCTATTGTTTTATTGTAAAAGGTATAGTACAATACTATAAACAAAATTGATTATTGATGAGATTATGAGAGATTGGGGAAAGGCACTAATAGAGGCAGGGTTCGATGTTCCCAACAATAGGGTTCAATTCAATATGTCCTGCCCATTTCATGGCCCTGATAAACACCCTTCCCTTTCCGTAAATTTAAATTTGGGGAAATGGATTTGTCACACTGGTTGTGGTCAAGGTTCCCTTGCTGGACTAATTTCAGAGCATTTAGAAATTAGTCTGTTAGCCGCTGAACGATTGGCCTTTGATGACGTTATAAAAGATATTGACTTCTTTGATGTAGAAGAAGAAGATGATACTCTCCCTATTCCTGAAATAGAAATACCTTACGACTCCTCATCAGTTCCAGAATGGATTTTTGATAGGGGATTTACTAAAGCCTCTCTTAAACGATGGGAATGCGGAATTAATGTAGAGCATGGTTCCTTGGTAATTCCTGTTATGGATGAAAACTCTAGGAATGTTGGGTGGATAGAGAGACATAGACCCGCTTCCAATTTTAGGTATCAATATTCAACGGGGTTACCCAAAAGTAAAGTTCTCTTTGGGTTGCCTCAATCCCAAACCCACGATAAAAACTATATATGCATTACAGAAGGAGCCTTGGATTCTATATGGCTTGACCAGAATGGTTTTCCAAGTGTAGCTCTTCTAGGTGTATTTCTATCTACTAGGCAAAAAGAATTACTCAAAAATACAGGTGTAAGTGAAATAATATTATGTTTGGATAATGATGTTGCAGGGATAAAGGCAACCGAATATGTTAGTCGGGAAATGAGTCAATATTGCCCCATTAGTCGGATAACATTAGAGGATGTCAAAGATGTGCAAGACGTTAGAGATTATACACAATTGAATCAAATATTAAATGAAAGGACGGTTTTATAATATGTCTGGAATAGGAAAAATATCACAACGGCGAAAAGATACTGTCAGTAGCTTTACTGGTGGACGGGAAGTTTTCTTGAGGGATGGTGACCAAGTTCTTTTGTCTATCGTACCTACTGGTGATGATGATGATGAACGGTTAACAGATTTTTGGAGACATGCTGTTCAGAGTCAGACCACTGAAGGTGGTACTCGATGGACATATTCCCTCTGTGGGAAATCAGTAGATAAGTATTGTGATGTTTGTGCGAGTGGTCAGAGGGCGCAACACAGGTTTGCTTTTTGGTCATATGTATACCACATACTACACGCTGAAAAAAATAATGACGCATGGACTGAAGTAAAGTCCAAGGCTGGTTCGGATTCTCAGTATAAAGAGGAAGTTAATGGTTTCCGAATGTTTAGCCAGGGGTTCGGTCAACGAGACTATCTTTGGAATCAGGTTGTTGATATCTATGAAGAGAATGGCAATCTGAATGATAAGATAGTTCGGGTTCGACGCAGGGGTTCTGGTATGCAAGATACTAATTACTCCATACAGCTTACAACTACAGCCACTGAACTGTCAGATGAATCTACCGAAGAGTTGGCAGGGTTAGGTAACGCCATCAATTTCTTCATTGAGAGAGAGGAAAATTCTCCTTTCAGTGCCAACGGAACTTCATCTAGTTCTAATGGTAAATCAGGTTCTAAGGCTGTATCATTAGATGATGATGATGTGGATTCCAAGGATTCAAAAACTACTTCTGTTGAGAGCTTGGATGAGATGTTTGAGAAGGATTCCTTGTTTTAATGGTTAGGAGAACTAGAGGGGCTGCATACTCAGAAACTCTTCTAGAGGGTGAGAATTGTTTATGGCTAGGGTATCATACCAATGCTAGTGACTATTCACATGTTCCCCTCTCTAACTCCTATTTCTTAAAAAGAGCTTCTAATGGACATATCGGAACTATTGTTTATGCTGGAATGTTTGGTGCAGAAGTCAAATTTTCAGTTGATGACGAAGAAACCCACACTATTAAATTATGTTTGAGTGTTTCTGAATTGTTACCCTTGACCGTACAAGAAGCAAAAGAACTAACAGAATATATAGACGGAGGAAAAGCAATCGTGAGTACGAAAACGCAAATTAAGGAAAGTTTACATAAGTGTTCTGAGAAAGGGTGTTCGTTTACATCTACTTCCCCACAAGGATTAGGGACACATAGGGTTAAGACACATAATCTTCTACCTCGAAAGAGAGGTAATATTCGTAAGGTAGCTATCTCTTCTACTAATAGGGAAGCCGCTACCCGTTCTGGAATTACTTCTGACTCCACTACACCCATTAACTGGAAATCCCGTCATGATGCTATGTCGAAGAGATATGCAAGGCTCTCCACTAAGTATGATGAATTGGTAAAAACAGTTCAGAAGATTGCTGTTCAGTACACTAGGGTAACTACTAGTTAATCTTTATAGCGACCTCACTATTTTAATTGTTGTTGGGATTGGGAGCGCACTAACTCGCTCCCAATTTCATCTTTAGGCTTTAATATGTCAGATGTAATTAACTACTCTTATGAAGAATTGAGTAACATATTTAAGCAACAGAAGTATGTTGCTATTGATACTGAAACTACAGGTCTACATTGGTGGCGTACTGAGGTTTGTGTAGTTTCTTTTGCATGGTCTGGTGGTTCTACGGCTTTATGGGTTCCGAAAGAGGAACGTAATTCCAATAGCCCAATGGCGAGATTGCTAACAGAATTATTTAATTTCCCCACCAACAGAGTTGTTTTATGGAACGCTAAATTTGATTTTCATCAAATAAGAGAGACTTTTGGTGTTGAGATTCCTTCATGGGATTCTTTCCATGATGCTATGATTATGTGTCATCTTCTAGATGAGAATCGACGTATGGCACTCAAGGTTCGGGTTAAGGAAGATTTAGGAATTGACCCCATAGAAGAAAAGCAACTCAAGTTGCATATGCGACGAAACAAACTTACTACGTATGATGAGATTCCTTTAGACATACTTCTTCCGTATGCTGTTAAAGATGCTGAATTTACGTTAACTTTCTACGCTAAATACTTTTCAGATGTACGAGAGTATTTTTTACGGGTATATGACCTAGAACGAAAATCTCTTATGGTTTTGATGGAGATGGAACGTCACGGTGTTTTGATAGATAAGCCTTATCTAGAAGGTGTGCAAGTACAATTACTGACTGAGCTAGATGAATTAGATTTGTCTATTAAGGATTTGATTGGGGATGATTTAAATATAAATTCACCTAGACAACTAGCTGATTATTTTTTCCGAAAAGAAGGGTTGGCCCCAGTAAAAATGGGTAAGACTCATGAATCTGTGGATGTATCTGTTCTGGAGCAATTGAAGCATCCACTAGCAGAGCAGTTAGTTAGTTACCGTAAAAAGTTTAAACTAGCTAATACATATGTTGCTCCTATGTTAGAGATGTTAGATTCTAACGGTAGGTTGCACTGTTCCTATAATCAGGTGGGGGCTAAGACAGGTAGAATGTCCTGCTCTGACCCTAATTTGCAAAATATACCAAGTGATAGAGAAACCTCATTAATTCGCAGGGCATTTGTTTCTGATTCTGGCATGGTTTTCTTTGACTATTCTGGAATGGAAGCTAGAGTGTTTGCTCATTATTGTAATGATACTAATTTGATTAACGCATATAATGATAATCTAGACCCTTATATTATGGTCGGGGCTTCCATATTTGAGATACCCTATGATGAGGTAGTATACAAACTTGAGGCCGGGGATTCCGAAGCTAAAAATATGCGGTATATAGGTAAGACTACTTTCCTATCTACTATCTATGGTGTTGGGAGAAAGCGATTATCTGGTCAACTAGATGTAGGTATGGATGAAGCAGAATCTTTCTTAAAGAGTTTCTTTAAGCTTTACCCCAAGATTAAACCTTTTGTCCGTACTATTAGTGACCAAGTTAAGGTTAATGGTTATGTAGAAACGTTAGCTGGTAGATATAGACGATTAGAGTTTAAGGACAATTACAAGGGTGTGAATGCCTTAATACAAGGCACAGCAACAGGAGACATGCTAAAAGCATCTTTGGTGAAAACTCATGATGCATTAAAGGAAACAGGCGGTTCTCTGTCTCTTGTTATTCATGATGAGGTTGCCATTGAAGGGTTACCGAATGAAGGTATACCTGTGATAAAATCAATACTAGAAGATTTTAAAGGTTTTAAAGTTCCGATACCAGTTGATGTTAGTATTTCAGAATACTCATGGGCAGATAAAAAAGAATTGAATGAAGTATAGAGGTAAGAAATGGCTAAAATATCACAAAGTTTAAGTTTTACATTTAGGGTAGGTCAGGCTTCAAATCAATATTGTAAGGTTAATCTTGAAGTATCTGAGGTTGATACTGAATTGCCTCTGGATGTTCAATTGGAGAAAGTAGATAATACTCTTGATGTGATTTGGAAGCATATGCGCGAAAGAATTGATACTCAAATTGACGAAGTTTTAAAAGAACAGGAGTCTGATTAAAATGCCACGAAAAAAGAAAGATGAAATGAGAGATGACACAACCCCTTTATCTCTAGTAGAGTTAGGTAAGAAATATGGGGGTGTACTTAATGTAGGCTCTTCAGAAGAGTTTAAGTATGAACGAATATCCTTTGGTATACCAGCTTTAGATAAGTTGTTAGGTGGGGGAATCCCCAAGAAAAGATTAACTCTTTTGACAGGTCAATCGAATGCTGGAAAGACCTATTTAGCATCTCAGGCAGTTGTTAATGTTCAGAAATCGGGTGGAACAGCCGTATGGCTAGATTCAGAGATGAGTTGGGATAAAGAATGGATGGCAAAATGCGGTGTAGATACCGATAATATTTTGTTAGCTCAACCCCTTACTGGGGAAGAAGCATTCAACACTGTCAGGGATTTAATGGTGGACGGTGTGGACTTAATCGTTCTAGATTCTATTGCTGGTCTAGTTCCTTCTGCTGTTCATGATGAAGATTTTTCATACAATCCTATGGCTTGGCAAGCACGATTAATAAATACGTCCCTACCACGGCTTTTCCCACACTTTAAACATGGTAGCGCACTAGTAGTTATTAATCAGGTACGTAGTAGTATGGGGCCAGTGGCATTGGATGCAATGCCTGGTGGAGTGGGACAAGTATTTTTTAGCCATATGATTCTACAGGCTAAAAGGTCTGGTTGGATTGAGGAGAATAAGGTAAAGGTTGGGTTTGATATTGAAGTACGTTTACGGAAAACAAAGGCTGGTGGTATTCCTTTTGATTCCTGTACTATTCCATTTAGGCTTGATGGTGGGTTTGATATGATTGAAACTTGGGTACGTGAAGCCTTAGATATGGGTATAATTAAGCAATCAGGCCCGTGGTATGACTTACCAGATGAGGGTGAGAAATTAATGGGATTGAACAATGTAAAAACTTTTTATATTGAGAACCCTGAGAGATTTGAATTATTAAAGGTGAGTGTTGATGGGTGATGGGATTACTTTAATAGATATAGCACAATTTCTACCTGATGAAGATGCTTTGGATACATTGCTATCAAGGTTTTTTGAGTACACTGAGAAAGACTTATCATCAACAAATTTACGAGATGATGTAATGGCTCTTGCAGTTGGGTATCAGACTGTAAAGCTATTCGGCTTTTTAGCTAATTTATTCTCTAAAGAGCCATTTAATGAATTGACAGGTAGAGAATTGTCGGATACTATACGATATAGTATGGATTATTTCAATCAACGTTTAAATAGGGAAAGGAATGACTTATGATAGTGTATGAATATAAGGGTATAGATTTATCATTGTTGGGCGGTCTTGAGTCTGTTGTAAATGCATTTAATGAGCAAGGGTCTATTGGGTGGGAACTTGTTTCTGTGTTGGGTGGTATCGGGTATTTTAAACGTGCATCTAATAATGGGTTTGGAGTATCAGATGAAGTAGATTCTGAGTCAGAATCTAATAGTATGACCATTATAACTACTCAACAACCTTCTGGTGAGGAAGTGCCATTAAATGATTCTGTACCACCTAAACGTCGGGTTGGAAGACCACCGAAGGCTAATCCCCATATTGGAGTTATTTTGGCAGAAGACACACTGATGCCCTCTCCTGAAAGCCTATCTTAGATTGAAGCCCCGTGATTTTACGGTTCAAGAAAATAATATAGCGGAAATTCTATCGGACTTAGGTTTACGTTATGAGCAACAATATTCTATCGGTTCAAGAACAGTTGATTTTTATTTGCATGAAATGAATAGTGTTATAGAGGCTGATGGGGTATATGGTCATTTAAGAAAGGCCGATAGAAAACGAGATGCAGAATTATTAAGTTTGGGTATTTGTGATATATATCATATACGAGATGTAACTAAACCCAATATTCGTACTACATTGGTAGGTTTATTTTGTCAGGAATAAAATCTATTCTACGTCAACGGGAACATAAAGAACCTTTAACAACAGAACATGATGCGTGGTTAGTTAAAGAAATTGATAGGCATTTAACTTCAACTTCTGAACAACGACCACCTTCTAAAGGTATTTTCTATCCCTCATTCTTAGGTTCTACTTGTGATAGGCTATTGTACTTACATTATAATGGTTTACTACCTAATCAAAAATTTGATTCTAAAACATTAAGAATTTTTGCTCATGGACATGCTACTGAAAATAGATATAAAGATATTTTTAGTAAAATGAGAATTTTATTGGGGGATGAAATTCAAGCTCGTTATGATAACCCCTGTATTCATGGAAGGGCTGACTTTATACTTAATTCTCCTGAACTTGGTAGAATTATAATTGAGTTAAAAACCATTAATGAGAGAGGATTCTCTAACTTAACTGTTCCTAAAGCAGACCATGCTATTCAAATTCAAATATATCTGAATATATTGAACATAGATAACGGGTTTGTGCTATATGAGTGTAAGAATGACCAACAGTTAAAGGCGTTTCATATTAAAAGGTCTTCATCTGAATGGGACTCTATTATAGAAAGATGTATTAAAATACAAAATATGACTGTTCTTCCAAAATTAGATGCTATTATACATGAGAAATGGTGCAATTGTTTAAGTGTAGCAGACGTAGAGTAAAATAAATGCTTGAAACACAACAAAACGATACTCATATAGGGGCCGTATTGAGACGAGTAGATGCATACTTTGAAAAACTGGAACTACCTAAATTAGAGGCTGATGTAGAGGCTCCTAAAATTATTCAGATATCTGATTTAGAAGATTGTACAAATAAAGATTTAGAAAACTATTTGTTGTTGTTCGGGGGGTTCCGTTCTTATTTGGATGCAAAATTAGCTTCTGTAGAATCTAGAAAGACTATCTTGGAAGCGAGTTTTGAAGAGGGTCTTAATAGGATGCTGTATCTTTTAGAAGAAAAATATGGTGAGGAAGGTAGGCGTAGACCCAATAAAGAAAGTTTACGTGGCGAAGCAATAGCTACCAACTCTAGTTTGAAGCGTACTAGACAGGAATTGATTGAGGAAGAGGGTTTATATATTAGATTGTCTGGTATACGTAATGCGTATAAAAGTATGTATGATGCAGTTAGTCGAGTTGTGGCTTTACGAGTTAGTAGTGGGGAACAGGTTTAGATGGGTTTCTACATAGGAATTGATTGTAGTTCTCGTTCTGCTCATTTTGTAGTTCTAGATGTAGATGAGAAAATTATCTTGATGGACAAGTGTATTGATACCTCAAAAGATGTAGAAGCACGTTTTAACAGCGTTTGTACTCAATTTAATGACTATATACTTAATCAACCAGATTTATTTGTTGATAGTGTAGCCACAATTGAAAACCCAATAATGATTCAAAATATGAAGGCAACGATAACTATTACTAATGTCATAGCTGGTATTAAGAGAGAGCTTTTTAGAAATGATATTTCATATTGGGCAGTAGATAATAAGTCATGGAAGAAAGAGGTTTTAGCAAATGGAGCGGCTTCCAAAGAAGAAATTTTGAAGTTTGCTGAAATAAAATGGGGTAAGGTTTTTACAGAACAAGATTACGCTGATGCTGCTTGTATAGCTTTGTGGGGTCTTGTAAAATTTGGTAGAACTAGGGTATAATTTTGAAGATTGCTTTAGATATAGATAGAGTATTAGCTGACTTTGATTCTAGATTAACTTATTGTTTAGATAAATTATATGGCCTTAAAATTTCCCCATCTGACATTACTATGGATAATTTTAAGTCTCTTTTTTGTTTAAATACTCAAGAAGAAAGTATTCTTTTTGATGAAGTATTTTCTAGTATAGACCATTTTCCTGTGATTGATGGGGCTATTGATGGATGTAAAAGTTTATTAGAGAATGACGTAGAACTCTTTTTACTTACTGCTAGAACTAAAAAGATAATTACTTATGAGTGGTTAGATGAATATTTCCCCACCATGAAGTTCCCCATATATTTTAAGGAGAATATCGAGAATATACCTATAGCAGATTATTTTTTGGATGATTCACCTCATAAAATTGCTCAGTATCATGATAAAATTACTGAACAGTGTTTTTTAATGGATACATATCAAAATAAAGATTGCATAAATTTAGGAAATAAATATCAACGTGTTGAGAATTGGTTTGATTTTCTAGATAGGATTCAACTAGATAACCCTAAGTTAAAATTGCGGAGAAAAGTATATGCTGGGAAATGACGAGCTTCATAAACAGATTCTATATCCAGTTACACGAGTACGTGCTGGTGCATCTGGCGGTTCAGGAGTTATTGTTTACTCAGAGCCAGACCCTAAAAACCCGAATGAATACATTAATATAGTTTTTACATGTCAGCATGTAGTGGATGCGGCTATTAAAATGCGGGATGAGTTTGATAGTGTCCTTAAACGTAATCGTAAGACAGATTATTTTGAGGAAGTTGTTGTTGAAATTTTCCAATATTTGGGTAGTAGATTAGTATCCTCTAATGCCACTACAGGTGATATAATTGCCTATGATAAACATCATGACTTAGCTGCAATTAAGCTACACAATCCTAATAAAATGGATTATGTAGCTACTATTATTCCTGAAGATGACATTAAGTCTCTACGTTTATTTGATAACGTAGTAACCTCTGGTTGTAGTTTGTTACATGACCCGTTTGGTAATAGCGGAACGATTACATCTCTACGTGAGATTATAGAACAGAAAAACTATTTGATGGCTAATGCTCCTGCTATATTTGGTAACTCTGGTGGTGGTCTATTTCATGGAGATACCGGAAATTTATTAGGTCTAACTTCACGAGTTACAGTTAATCAGATGGGATTTGGACTTGATGTTCAAGCCTGGATGAATTTCAGCACACATCCAGACCGTTTGTATGAGTTTATAGATAATCAAGAATTGCATTTTTTGGTGGATACCTCAGATGATTATCATAAAGCGATGACTCGTAGAACTGATAGACGAAAAGAAGCTATAAGAGATTTTTTTGGTACTAGCGACGAGCCTGAAGAACAACAAGGTGTTTTGGAGTAGTATGTCTGAGAAGAACGTAGAGTTAAGACAGTGTTGCATAGATAGTGAAGTTTCATGTAAGTGTGCATCTGATGAAGAATGTGTTGAGGTTCTAAAGAGATATGCAAAGGTTGTGTATTGTAACGATAACCAATGCTTATTTAACGTATCACTACCATATGAGTATTTTGTAAATCGTGGTAAGAACCATAAGCCATTTAAAGATGATTCATTTCATGGGGTTTGTGGTAGGGCTGATATAGGTATTCGGTTGAAGGTAATTGGTGGTAATGGTATAGAAGAGAAAGTAACTCATAGAAATGCCATATGCACAGTTCGGTCTGATAAAGGCTATAAAGGTCATATGGATTTTGCGAAGATGTTGCAATCGGATGGAACTCCCTATGGTGGGATAATACCAGGGCCAGTTGACCCAAGTTCTGCTTTTGGTATTAGGTAATGTTTTATGCGGTCACAAACATCTACTGAGGAAGAGCGTAAACGAGCGTTAGAATTATATCTGGGTGGAAGTAACTCATTCCCTAAAATGGCTGAGATTCTCAGTGATGAGTTTGGGAGAGATATTAGCTCTAACACTCTTTATGCTTGGAAACGGAAATATGACTGGGAAGATTTAAAAGCTAGACAACAAATTGTCGTTGTTCAAAAACTGTCTGAATTGGATGATGATGAGGTAGTAACTGACCAGAAGAAACAACTGGATAGTTATAAATATCTTGCTGATAAAGGACGTTCCGCTCTAGAGACATTGCAGTTTGGGGATGCAATGGAAGCGACTAGAGCTATGGATATAGGTATTCAAGGGGAGCGTAAAGTTCGTGGTGGTTTAATCAATCTTGAATTTGTTCAGGAGTGTATGTCTATCATTCTGAATCATATTGATGATGAAACCGTGTTAAAGAGTTTAGCTGGAGATTTTAGGAAGTTGCTAGTGAAGTATAAAGACGTATAATTTTTATTGGGAGTGTTAAATGCCTAGAACGTATAGCAGGAAAACTGATAATTTAGTTACTTTTGAAGACGGGTTGAGAGAGGCTATAGATACTCTAGATAATCGTAACTCAATTAACACAGGTACATTTTGGGAATTTACACGAGATATATGGAGTCAAGGTTACGAGCATCAAAACTATTTCAATGCTTGGCATGTTGGTGTCATATGTGACGATGTACAAAGAGCTTTAGAAGAAAATAAACATTACGTTGGTATACTTCCAAGGGGTCATATGAAATCGACCATCTTGGGGTATGCTTTTTGTGTTTGGCGTATTTTAAATTCCCCATCTGATATGTCCATACTTTATCTATCTTATAGTGATGGAATGTCTCGTTATCATATCTCTGAAATGAATCGCCATATACGTGGAAATCCTCAGTTAATGGATTGGATGACTGACCGTTCTCCTAATGCTGATTATTCGTTTAGATATTTGGTTAATGGTTCTCGTGCTGAAGTCATGCATGGCGGTCTTTTTTCATTTAAACGTGGTATGCATTTGAATGGCGCACTTATTTGTGATGACCTTATGCGTGACCCTGAAAACCCTCTGAATATTTCTAGCCTAGCTAAAATTGAAGAGTGGTTTTATACTGAAACACTTTACATACCTAATAAGAATGTTCCAGTGATTGTTCTGGGTACTCCTATGTTGCCTGGAGATTTACTATTTAAACTACAGGGTGATGAACGTTTCATTTCACGAGTTCTTCCAGCATTAGACCCAATTCCCGGTAGAAGAGTGTTGATGCCAGAACTGTATACAGAAGCAGAATTGTTACATCAAAAACAGATTAGGCCAAAATCATTTGCATCTGAGATGATGCTTACTCCCTATTTGAGTACTGAGAGTTACTTGAACGATGAAGATATCAGTAGTTGTGAAAATTCTGAGTTGAAATCTTTAGACCCCTACACTAAACATGATATAGATGCTGATTTTGTTTTTGCTGGATTTGACGTAGGTAAGAAACGTCACCCATCTCATTTAGCTATTTTTAAGGTTAAGAATAAAGTCATAACTGAATTGCATCAATCCTTTTTAGATAATTGGGATTATACAGAACAAATTGCACATTTAAATTTAATTGCTGAAAATTTTAATTTGGATAGAGCTTATGTAGATAATACTAGAGGTGAATTTGAAGAGAGAGGTTTAGCAAATATTTGGAATCCATTAACGTTCACATTGAAACAGAAACGTAAAATGGCTCAGGTTTTTGAGGAATATGTAAATTCAGGTAGGTTAGAGCTAATACAAGATGAACGACAACGTTCTCAGATAACTTGTGTGAATAATGATTTGAAAGCACCTGAAACACCATTAGGTCATGGTGATAGTTTCTTTTCTGTGGCGATGGCTTTACTAGCTTGCTATGAGCAAGAAACTTCTTCTACATCCCTACTTGGGGATATGAATGATTTTACTCCAAAATCAAGTGACAATTCGCTTGAACCCAAGTTTGATGCAGAGTATAATAGTGAGACTAATGAAGAAGTCTGCCCTGTTTGCGGCAGTCAAAATGCTTGGATAGCAAAAAAGTCTCTTTGTTTATCCTGTTATGCTGGCTCTCTTTCGTTAAAAGGAACCTCTGATTTAGAGAAACCTGATGAAGAAATGAGAAATTTCCCCTTTGGTTAATTAGCCCTTCCCTATTATTTTTTGAGGTTTATGTAATGCAGAATTTGGCTTTATCTTATGAATCCCCGGTAACTTCTAATGGAATGAATATTTTAGCTAGTAGGTATTTTTTAAAAAATCCTGATGGTTCTTTAAAGGAAGGGACTCCAGATGAGTTATTTACACGAGTAGCTTTTGCTGTTTCTAAAGCCGAAGATGAATCTGAGTATTGGGGTAATCGGTATAAAGATGAATTACTGATGCCCCTTATTTTTCTCCCAAATTCTCCAGTGTTGATGAATATGGGAACAGGTGCTGGAACAGGTTCTGCATGTTATGTAGTGAACCTTGAAGATAGTATGAGTAATATCATGCAAACAGCGTATGATGCCGCCATGATAGAAAAATATGGTGGGGGTATAGGGTTTTCTCTTTCAGATATTAGACCGAAAGGATTCCCAATAACTACTACTCATGGTAAGGCTTGTGGCCCTGTTGCGGTTTTGCGTATGCTTTCTGAAGTGGGTACGATGATAACTCAGGGTGGGAAACGTGATGGCGCACATATGGGGGTTCTAGAAGTTTATTCCCCTGACATTGAAGAATTTATTAGTTGTAAAACCACTGAAGGTAAAATCCATAATTTCAACATCTCTGTAGGTGTGGATACGAATTTTATGGATGCTGTTAAAAAAGACGAATATTTGCATTTGACTTGGCCTATGTGTCGTGAACGTCATCCTGTAAACGATTCAGAAAATGGTATGGGTCAGTCTATGGATTGGGATACGTGTGGTAGAGTTGAAGGTAAGTTAATTCGGGCGAGAGAAGTATTCTCTAAAATTATTCATGGTGCATGGTTAAATGGTGAGCCTGGTATGGTTTGGCTTGACCGTATGAATGCAGATAATACAACTCCAGCATTAGGGACTATCAAGGCCACAAATCCATGCGGAGAGCAACCTCTTCTATCCTCTGAGTCATGTAATTTGGGTAGTATAGACCTAGCTAAATTAGTGACTGATGGTGAATTTGATTTTGAACATTATAGAGAAGTCATTCAGTTAGCGACTCGCTTTTTAGATAATGTAATAGATGTAAATATTCATCCCACTGAAGAAACTTCTGAGATGAATAAAAAGACCAGAAAAATCGGGTTAGGTGTAATGGGTTTTGCAGATATGCTAATCAAGTTAGGTGTTCCTTATGATAGTGAGGAGTCAATTGATTGGTCTATGAAATTGGGTACAATTCTAGCAGAAGAGTCGGATAACGAATCGTGTCTTTTAGGGGAAGCTAAGGGAGATTTTCCTGCATTTGATGAAAGTCCCTTAAATGTTAAAAATGGTGGGGAGTGGAAACACATGCGTAATGCATGGCGTAGGTCTATTGCACCTACTGGAACCATTTCCATGATTGCAAATTGCTCTTCTGGAATTGAACCACTATTTGATTTAGCGTTTAAAAAACACAATATGTCGGCTGCCCTTGAAGGTGTCGAACTTTATTATATTCACGAAGATTTGAAATCTCGTGTTTCCCATCTATTTGATAGTAACGGAAACTCCATAGAGAAATATATCTCTGAGGGTCATGACGTTAAAGATTTACTTCCTGATTCTCATGAGAGAAGTTTATTTGTTACATCTGGTGAAGTGGGTTATTCATGGCATATTCGTATTCAAGCTATGTGGCAGAATTTTATTGATTCTGGTGTAAGCAAAACTATTAATCTACCTAATAGTGCCACAGAGCAAGATGTTTGGGATGCTTACATGATGGCTGGTGATTTAAAGTGTAAGGGAATTACTGTTTATCGTGCCGGGAGTCGAGAGAGAGAAGTATTAGTTTCTTCTACTGGGGATACTGGGTCTTCCACTAGTAGTAGTGCTGTATTAGTTCGACCTGAATCAGTGCAAGGAGTTACTTCTAGGATTACTACTGGTCACGGTAAACTTTTCATGACATTGAATTCTAATGATGGTGTACCATTTGAGGTATTTTCTCAGATAGGGAAATCGGGTCAGTGTGACTCAGCTTATTTAGAAGCTATTTCACGCCTTGTTTCTTTATGCCTGAGAAATAATATTATGCCTGAGACAATACACCAACAATTGAATGGGATTGTTTGTTGCCCTGTATGGAGTGAAGGAACTCAAGTTCATTCTGTTCCTGATGCTATTGCGTTAGGTCTTAAAACACATTTTATTGAGGGTCATGATGGTGCGTCAACTTCTTTAAATGGTAGTATGGGGTTTGGTAGTACATGCCCAGAATGTGGGAACACAACTGTGTTTTCTGAGGGATGTGTAACGTGTAATTCTTGTGGATGGTCTAAGTGTAGCTAGTTTTTTTACTATATGGTAAAATTTAATACATTACAGTAAAGGATAAGGTTAGTAATGTCTATGTTAGGAAGTTCTCTACGTCAGTTTGAAAAGCAATATGTTAGTACTAGAGATGAAAAAGGTACTTGGAGAATAGTAGACCTGTGGCATAAAGAATTAGAGGGTGTGAATCTAGAAGATGATATTCCTGATACTCATCCAGCAATTAAGATTTTAACTGAGGGAGAATTTCTATCTTTGATAGACGAATCTAAACGGTTAGGTATGATGCAGAAAATGGAAGAGTCAGGTGATTTTTCTATTTCAGCAGATGCCTATGATTCTGTTTGTGAAGAACGAGATAACCTTAAAATGAAACTTGAAGAACTAGAAGATAACCCTCAAACTACTCAAAACCATAAACGACCTAATTCTTCAGAAGACACTAGTTCAGAGTCATTTCAACTCGCTAATAAAAAATTGGATACTTTATTGAAGTTATCTAGTCTTGGAACATTAAGCGAGGATTTAACCAAAGCCGTTTTGATTTTGGGGGGAAATACAGACTTGGATTCAAATACTAATTATGATTAAGGCAAACGTATGAAAATTACAGAGCTTTTACCTGAGTTACCTGGGGTTCTACAATATCAGCAGAAAATAAGCGATTTATCTAACATAGTCGATTTGATGAAGGCTTCCCCTGATGGAAGTCCTGAAAAATATCGTGTTCCTTCTCTTGGTTTAGACCACGTAGTAAATCAATGGGTTAGACAACAAATGGCTTACAGAATGAATCTTGTTCAAGATTTGTTCACTATTGCTATGACTGTAGAAGAAATTCGTGCGCCTATTAACCATATTATTGGAGAGGTGTTCCGAAGAGGTGTTCAGTGGAAGCCTAAATTTGCTGCAAAATGTGATGCTTGTCAGTTAGAATTTCAAGATTATTTACAAGTTTGTTCTAGTTGTCAGGGTGAAGTTGTAGAGCCTGATTTTTCTCAACGAACTACTCTTGAAGGATTTATGGCTGATGCAAATATCTTTGACCAATCCCTTGAAGAAGTTTTACGTCAGTTTTGGTTTGATGTAAATGCTATTGATATAGGTTGGTTGTACATCTCTAAAGAGTATATCGAGGACGGGCCGAAGGATGTACGGTCTAAACCTCTTGAAATACGTAGAATACACCCATCTTTGATTGAGTATGATTTAGATACTAACGGTCTTCCAAAAAACTCTCATTGGGTTTGTTTTATTCATAGAGAGGAGACTCATACCGAAGCTGGCGATTGTCCTGATTGTGGGAGAGAGCTAGTTGCGGCTATGTACAAGATGTATCGTTATGGCGGTTCTGCCAATTCTACTACATCTGGTATGTCTGTTGAAGGGAAAAATTTAACTTATCTTATAGATTCTGAAGTTATAGCTTGTAGAAAATTTTATACTGATGAATTGTATGGTTGGTCACCAATTATGACCATCCTTGATAAAGCACTGACGTTGGTTGGTATGGATAAGAATCTGTATCGATATTTCTGGGAACGAAATATGCCAGCATCTATGATAATGGTGTTTACAGATGACCCAGAATCAATGCGCCGTGAACGAGAACACATAGCTTCACGAATGAGACAAGACCCTAACTATATTCCAATGGTTGCGGTTTCTACTCGTCAAAGCCGTGGTAGAGTTGAAATGGTTCGTTTGTTCCATACATTGCAAGAGATGGATTATCTCCCTGTTCGTAATGAGATACGGGAGAGGATTTCTTCTTTGTGGGGTGTGACACCAGCATGGCAAGGCGCACCAGAAGCTTTTGGTGGGTTGAGTTCTAACACACAACAGTTGGCAGTTATGTCTCGTGTTGTTGAGCATGACCAACGATTGATGGAACAAAAAGTATTCCCTAACATACTAAAGGCGTTTGGTGTTACTGATTGGGTATTTGAACTTCCGTCACCGGAAGAGAAGGCTGAAGCTACTAAAATTTCGTTTGCTCAACAGAGAGTTTCTGTTGCCAACATGTTGTTCCAGATGGGATTTGATGTTAAATCACGGTCTTCTGGAGTTAGTGTGGATGACATTGACTTCTTGGTTTCTGGAGAAGCTAAAGCTCCTGACCAGATGGGTGGTATGGGTGGAATGATGGGTGGTGATATGGGTGGAATGATGGGTGGTGGTGAAGCCCCACCAGAACAAGGTGGTGGGGAAGAACAAGGCGGTGGTATTTCTACACCAACTCTAGATTCTCTTGGTCTACAACTAATGCAAAAGTCTAGTGGCGGTACGTGGAATGACCAACTATTGAATAGGGGATATGTGGCTCCCTTAATTAAAGGTATCAGTGACGATGGAAAAGTTGTCAGGTTTAATTCTGCTGGTGATGATTATGAGGCCACATTCATTAATGGTAATCTAATGCATATTGAGAAATATCTACATACTCATAAAGGTCATCCACCACATGACGAAAACCTCAAACATAATTTACCAGCTAATCGGAAGAGTAGGATTGATTCATCTATGTATGACCCTGATGAAGCGGAGGGTGTAGATGACAACGAACTCTACGATTTATAGTGACTTGTCCGTGTTACTCTATGAAGCCAAAACATGGATAGAAAATTCATTTGATAGGTCATTATTTAATATAGTTTGGTCTAATGACGAACCCGTTTCTTTAATTGTAACTGTGTTTCATTTAGGTATATTTCATTTAAGCAAGGGCGAAAACCTAATTGAAATTAAACAAGATTTAGAAGAGTGGCAGAATAATGGTTATCCCGAAAGAGAAGTTGAGTAAGTAATGATTTATAATTAATTGGGATGGCTTATGCCACAAATACACAATATCCGTATTAATAATTCTAACTATAGGGTTGAGGTAGCAGACTCACCTCATCTCCATAGCCTTGGTCTATCTTTTAGAACTCATCTCTCTTCTAATAGAGGGATGATTTTTGTTTTTCCAGATGAAACTAATCGTATTTTCCATATGAGGAATATGAAGTTTCCTCTGGATATTATTTTTATTGGGGCTGATAAACGAGTTAAGTGGATTATTGAGAACGCTCAACCAAATAATGAACGTTTGGTTTCTTTGCGACCCTCTAAATATGTTTTAGAGGTTAATGCTGGAGATGTTAAGAAAAATAATATTCGTCTTCATTCAATGATGGATACGTTAAATAACCCATTATTAAAATCTTCTAACCAATGGATGCAAAAACAAGAGGGGGGTGATGGTGGTGGTTTTTCTGGTACGGCTCATACATCAGAAGGTACTAATACTTTTACACGCACATTCGGCCCAAGTAAAGATAATAAAAAACCCGTAAAGAAAAAGAATTGGGCAAAGCTTTTAACTACTTCCCCTGATGACAAGGATACAACTCTATCCATGCTAAATGAATGGATTGAGAAACAAGAACGAGATATTCCTTCAGAGATGAGGGGAAGAGGGTTAGAGCCAAAGACAGGGGATTGGGAACATCCATATCGTTGGGTTCGTAGTATAGATTCTTCTACATTATCTCCACCTGAGAAGATACAGTCCATAATAGAATCCTCACCTGATTTGAAACATGTTTTAAGTAGTCTTTCTGAGGTCGGACAACCGTATTTAGTTGGCGGCTGTGTCAGAGACATTTTGATAGGTAAGGATTGTAAAGATTTTGATATTGAAATGTATGGAGTCCCACAGGATGAATTAGGGGAAATCATACAGAGTAAATTTGGTGGAAGTGCTGAACAAGTGGGGAGGCAATTCGGTGTGTTTAAGGTAGGAGATTTTGATATTTCTCTCCCACGAACTGAAACACAGACCGGGGATAAGCACACTGATTTTGATGTAGTATCAGACCACACTCTTGACCCTATGACTGCCGCAAGACGCAGAGATTTTACTATTAATGCGATGATGTATGACGTTAAAGAGGGGAAGATAATTGATTTCTTTGGCGGTGAAGAAGACCTTAATAATGGGTTGATTAAACATATTGATGATGAAACTTTTGTAGAAGACCCTTTGAGGGTTTATCGTGCAGCACAGTTCTCTGCTAGATTTGGCTTTGACATTGACCCATCTACTAAAGAATTAGCTTCTCAAATGGATTTATCTAACCTCCCTATAGAAAGGGTTAACGAAGAATTCACTAAGATGCTAT
>TARA_R110000824_G_scaffold231517_1_pt1 | contig 25061 bp, 22 predicted proteins | sample TARA_R110000824 | Tara Oceans TARA_R110000824 (sample SAMEA4397747) | marine metagenome | biome: Polar Biome; feature: [MES] marine water layer (ENVO:01000295) within the mesopelagic zone...; material: water (ENVO:00002006), including particulate matter (ENVO:01000060) such...
AATCCTGATTTAATCCTCGTTTCTGTGTCTGTTGTTGCTAGTCTTTTCGCCTTGTTTATTTCATATTTTCTGTTATCCCATGCTCCTTTAAATCCTCCTGCGGTTGTTAAATTATTAACCACGTCTACCGCATAATTAGAAGCGTCTACAACACCTTCTTTATCCTTTTCCCCTTGATACTGGTTCATAAGGTTTTGATTGAATAGAGCATTATTATCATTATATTCTTTAACGTCTTTATTACGTGAGTTAAGATTGTTAGTTTCCTCGTCCATTCCATACCAGGCACTCATTTTATATGTATATAGTTTATTTATTTTTACATTTAATAATTTTTAATTTTATTCAATCCCACTATCTTTCTTAAATGGGTCTTCAGGTTCCTGAATAGAATCAAGGTTTACCTGAGGCTTGTTCCCTATACCTATGAGTTCCTCATGTCTTTTATAAAAACGGCATGGGTTTTCCTGTCCGTCTATATATAAGAAAGAGTAAGGTTGATCGTCGTGAGCATAGTTGTAGTACTTCATGAAGAGGTCTTCACTCCCGCATAATTCTCCATACTCTTCTTTTATCTTAATTAATTCCTTATTATTCTGTTGTTTAAACACGAGGACGTTCGTTGCGTTATTCCTACAAATATTTCCTATCGCCCTAAATGACTGAACTGACAAAAAAATACTCATTTCATAATGTCTAAATTTACTGCATAAATAGGTGATATCATTAGTTTTTTTAAAATCACGTGATAAGATATCGTCCAGTAAAATTAACATGGTCGGCATATCCTCTCGATCGTGTTTCTTTTGTTGATTAATTAAATCTTTTATCATTTGATCTGTGTAATGGTCTTCGCAGTCTGTAAATGCGTCAGTAAAATATTTTCCCTTTGTATCGTTACACAGAGTATTTGAGATAATTTTATAGTAGTCCCAGTAGTTAGGACCATAAAAATCTTTTTCATTTCGTAAAGCGTTGACGAGGTAATTTGTCTTCCCTGACCTCACGCTCCCTATGAGGAGACATAAAAATTGAGGTTTAGGGAGAAAAGGGTGTAATTTAGGGTATTTATCTTCATGTTCAGTATCATTAACTTTTAAAACCTTCGGACACTTCTTACTCATTTATTATAGTATATAGAAGATTTTTTTATTCGTTTCTTTTTTCCTAAAAGTTCTACAATCATTTTAATATCATTATTAATTTTTTTTGTTCTATAATGCTCACTTCCTGTAGGTTCAACCAGCCTCGCTCTCCTGTAATTATCTGTTACATGTAGTGGTTTGATTTTATTATAATTATTTTTTTTTAACCAGGCGTTTGCTTGAGCGTTTGTATATGTTTCTTTATCAAATAGGATTGCTTGTATTCTCGTAGAAGGTTTCTTATCAGGTTTAGTTTTAGTATCTCCACTAGAAACTTTGCTATGGCTATTATATATTTTACTATTTCCACCACGTTCATTTATCATTTATATATATAATAAATATATTAAAAAACTTACAACAAAAAATCATTATATTTATAAATATACCCATTTGTGTCTATTCTTCATATAATAAGACAACAAACGGGTATTTGTTTGAACGCCCATATTTAAAAAATTAAAATCCTCCCATATCTCGATCATAACCCATACGTCTATCAAAATTATATCCTTTACTTGTCGCCCTGGCTATTGCTTTACGCATTTTTTCATTATGTATGTTTTCTGTTTCTTGTTTCTTCTTCTTCTCTCCTTTTCTCTTTAATCTTATAGTCTCATAGTCTACTACTGCTTTTGCTTGTGCGTCTATTAATTGTTGTTTAGTATATGTAGGTTCTACAGGTAATGGGGCTGGGGCTGGGGCTGGGGCTGGTGCTGGTTCATTTCTTTCAAACGATACAACCTGCGGTACAGATTTAGGTTCTCTTCCTACGTCTTGTCTTAATTGATCTAGTTCCTGTTGTTTCTTTAATTTTTGTAACTCCTTCATTTCTTTCTTCTCCCTAGCATTCCTACGTCTTGTCTCTAACGCTTTACCCCTCGCTAGTGCTAGTTTTTGTTTATGTTCTTCAGTCATTTGTCTTTTCTTCTTTACAGGTTTTACCTCTTCTATGATTTTGTCTATTTTGTCTGTATCTGTCTTTTTTATAGGGATAGGGCTCTCAATTTCTTTATCTGTTGATAAACCCTCAAATATTTCCTCATGTTCTATCATATGTTTAGGTGAGGAGATTTTATCCTCATTTTCTTCATTTAAAAAATCTTCATTAATTTCAGGTTGTATTGATCCTCTTCTCATTTTAGGCATTAAATCCATATTAATCTTTTATAAAGTTAGTATAGATTTTAATTCTTTTCTACAATTTTTTAAAAAAACATTTACATAAAAATATTTACTTATTCTTTCATAACCAGCCTTCTGTTATGCTCTCTAATATGTAGCACAATTAACGTCGTTCCCGTAAGGTTCTTCGCCAGGTGTTCGTCTTTATTAACAATAGACATGTTAAAATCATTCACATACATTTTCTCTGAATTTCCGAGCCTGATATATGTTTTTTGACCGGGTTCAAAAAAGAGCCCGTCGCCGTTTTCGTTACCTGAATTATCAAAACGTGGTAGAGCATATATAATCTTACTGGGTCTACCTGTTCCAGCATTATAAGAAATCTGTGATAAATCATTTAGTCTAACAAATAAAGAACTCTCACTAATTATAGAAGGTTTTTTATCACTTTTATATGATATAATCGGTGCTAAACTAGCGTCATACGTATCACTTGTAGTAGGGGTTACTACACCGACCGACATACCGAACCAGTCGCTATGAGAAGGATACAACGTATTACCAGGATATTCATATAAAGGATTAGAATCAAATAGAATCTGATAAGCGTACCCTGTAGCCAGTTTAGTTACACCTGCGTTTACTTCCTGTGCTGTATAGAATAACCCATAATTCCCTGTGTCATATCCACCCATAGAAAATGGGTATCGCCGTTCAATATTGATCCTATCCTTTTGTAAAACAGAGTCAGGTAGAGTTCTTAGATAATAACATGATTTCTGTCCGTAAAAATCCGTTATTTGATTTTCAACGTCACTCCTACCTCCCCATTTAGAAATAGTTAATGATTTAGCGTCTGTATCTCCACCTACCCACAAAGAAGGATACATGACCCATGAGTTCTGTCCTACAGGTTTAGGTACGTGTGATTGATATGTTGAAACATTAGTAGGGTCAGCATGGTCGTCAGTATAAATACTCTTCCACCCTGCTTCAGTGTTCTGGTCTACACTACATAAGATAGTCCATGTCCCTACTGCTCCTCCGTTATTAGCGTCCCCGACACCAGTAGCCAGGTGATCGAGAGTTCCTGTATGATACCAAAATGAAACCTTTTCTCCCTCAATGGTTATCTTAAATTGATTAATATTTTCTGTATTTGTAGTCATATTATATTTATTAGCAAAAGCACTAGCAGTTCCTGTAGCAGTTCCTGTAGTATCCCATGTATAGTATTTAATTTCTCTCATGGTTGTATAGTCTTCTCCCCCTGTGTCGTCAAATTCCCCATTCAACGCATACTGACCCAACCATAAGAGATATGGGTCAACCGCTCCTGCGTTACGCACTTTTTCTAACCTAATTACGTAATCGTATATTTGTTCTTCTCCTGCGTCGTTGAAAGTATCTAGGTCGCTTGTTTCCTGTTCAAATTCAACAGGCTCATATTCAGTTCCACCGACTCCCCCTGTTCCCACGCCGTACTGCTCTCTCCAATTAAAGATAGGTCTAACAAGACCCATAGCACATGGAGTATCTACTACATGGGTCAGTTCGTCTACACACACACCTCCTATATCAAATCTCACCTCACCATTGTAATGTGAAATAGGATTAGCCTTCATAATCATATCACGTCCTGTGGCTACATGTGCTTCTGTTTCTCCTGCTGGTTTTGTATCTACTGCTAGTTTTAAGTGATTATCTGCTCCTACATGAGTCGCTGTCATGGGATTTACACCTTCAAATAAACCTGGATATTTATGTATAGCGTCCACGAGGGGTATTTGAGTATTTACGTCTCCATTATCGCCCATAGCCTCAAAAGAAAATTTAAATCCTTCCCATAATTTACTTGTAGTATTATATACTAATTCACTTGTATTCTTTCCGTATACGTCAGGGTGAGGGTTTCCGTCATTCATAGCAGTAGTCATTCTATCATTTAATTCGGCTAGGTCTAAATATTCCTTCCTCGGAGTACTACTTAATGACTGGGGGATAGGGGTTGTAATATATCTGTTTACATTATAATCTAACGCCATGAGGTCAGGTCCCAAGTAAAAATATATGAAATCCTGAAAATTAACCCCTATAAGATTATTCTTGTTAATTTTTACGCTCTGTAAAGCAACTTCACTATCAGGTTCTATAATCATGGTCTCCTTCAGTGCGTTATGAAAGGAGTATGGTTTCTCCCATTCACTCATGCCGTCAGGATCAATAGGATTGTTATGAAGGATTACTAATGACATTTTTTATAATTTATATTATAAATAAATAATGTATTAAATATTATAAAAATAATGGACTCTATTCAACCTGACCCCTTAAATGATAAAGGACAGAAACTCCCTAAATTAGAATATGAAGAAGAAATGATAAAGACTATCATGAATAAGAAGAAGGTTCATTATTCTCATAAGGAGATATTCTCTCATGAAAAGGATAAACAAAAATTTCCGTCTCCTGAAGAGAAGACTAATAAAGTTCAAGAATTAAAAAAAGAGGTTATAAAGAGACGGAGGGTTAAACTAAAAAAATTAGGACTTAATATTTAATTTTTGTATATAAATTATTACTCTCGCATATTTCACCCTCATTACCTAACTTTATGTCCTTACCTGCGTCATATATACATTCACTCATGAATATAATTCTGTCAGGGTCAAAACTATATGTAGTATGAGATTTTATTTTCCCTGTATTAATGTCTTTCTTTGTAGATTTTTTACCTTTAATGATACGTGAACCGAATACATTTTTAAACATTTTTATAAGAAGTATAGAAGACATTTCAGGTATATCAAATGAAATCTTTGTTTTCTTGTTTCTGTCATTAAATACTATCCTGTATTCTTCTAATAATTTTTTATTTGTATCAGGCTCTATCTTATTAATAGGTCTTATTTCATTCTCATTTTTTTTACAGCCTAGAAGACCCATGACCTTCTCTAAAAATATTAACTTGAATAATGGAGAAGAACCCTTTTTACAATTGTAATCATTATTTTTTAAAAGTTTATTTATTATATTATTACCCTTTATAAAGTAAAATCTACATATTAAGAAATGTGTTATAATCTTATGATTATCTACAAGTATTTCTGTATATTTATCCACGTCTAATGGCTGTATCTTCAGTAATTTGATATTATTTTTAACATACTGGGGATAAGGCATTTTATCTAATATTACGTCTTTATTAATATGTAAATATCTGTCAGGTACACGTTCTATCACTCCTTCTAGAAGAGTAATACAACCCTTATGATTATACGTCTTACCTGAATGATCCATAGCAATTTTGATATCCCATTCACTCATATTGTTTTTTTTATTTAATTCTTTCACGTAGGGTTCTGTATGTTCCTTTATATATTTTTCCCTTGTATCACACATATACTCAAAATGTTCCTCATACATAGCCAGTAGTTCCTTCTGTTTAAAATCCTTAACCTTCTTTATTTCTTGATTCCATTGCTGAAGAATATATGCAGTCTTATATTTATCATTTAATATAACTCCCTGTCCCTGTAATAACATGCGAAAGTGAGCGAACTTGTTCGTATCCATACAATCATGTTGATATAGGTGGTGAGCAAGTATCTTTTTAAATCTGTTCTGATCCTCTTCACTTGATAATAATTTCATTGTATTTAATGAATTAACCTCTCTCTTGTTAAGAGAAGTTAAAACTTCTTCTACATTTTCATATTTATATAATCCATGAGACTTCCTACAAAATAAATATTTAATTTCAGTTATCTTTCGGCACCTATTAACCTGTTGTACCATAGCGAGAGGTGAAATTGTATGTTCTTTCATTACAGCATATACAGGTCTCTCCATGAGACTATCTAATCCATATACAACTTTAGGTGAGAAGATTACAAATAAAAATGCGTCTAGGTCTATATCAATCATGGTCTCACTTGTAAATAACCCTATATCTTTATTCTTTCCTAACTGATTCCATATTACGTCTGCTATATTTTTACTATCACAGCACACCATAAAGGGTTCTTTATTCTTATATTTACCAATTAGTTCTATTAGTAAGTTATTATCACTACGTATTTCAGTAGCCTTTATCCCTTTATTATGTTTGTAATTATTCTGTATAAATATCTTACTTTCAGTAACACCCAGTTCCCTAAGATACAATAGGGAGGTATCGCTTATATGTGCGTCAGTCATGTAGACATATTCAGCAGTCAGTATCATATTTTCAAATACCTCCTTTACACATATACGTTTATCTTGTAGTGTAGGACAATCTAAAAAATATTCTATTAATGAATTAAACTCGTCAAGATATATAGTATATCCTGTGAAATCCCAGTTATGTAATTTAAGAATAGAATCAATTTGTATTATCATATTATCGCCTTCATACATAAACATTGCTCTATTATCTACGTCCTTAAACCATTCACATTCTATATCAGCCTCTTTAAAAACTTTATGTTGTTCTTTACCTAATGATAGACGTGATACTATACTAATAAATCTTGTATTATTATCTAATATATAATTCTTCATAGCAGTGGTTTTACCAGTTCCTGTATCACTTTTAACTATTACATATCGCTCTGTCCTGTTTTTAAAAAATGAACCGGGTGTGTCTCCGTCTAAATACCTTTGATTATCAATATATATATCCGCTTGTATTGTATGATTATTAGTAGGTTTATACATGACGTATCCTAAATATTTTTTGATAATCATTTCTATCTCTGCGTCACTATCTATTAAATCTGCTACAAGATCAAAGAAATCTTTATGATTTTTTTTCAGCCATTTAAAAGGGTCTTCCCAGAAATCTTTTCCGTATTTATCAGCATTAGGTTCGTCTAGATACTCATATAATTTATCACGTGCTTTCATGTATTTATTTTCAGTAAAGTATTTTTCCCTCTTATCAGTTACTAATTTATCCGTTATAAATTTACTCTCCCTTAATAGTAAAGTTAATGTAGATATATATTTATAATTTACTCTATCCCAGTTAGAAGTCTCTTTATATAAATCCCATGAAGAACCTTCTTCATAGTATTCTTTCGGTATATATTTTTTATTATATTCTTCCCATTTATCCTTACGATCGATAGTTCTCATACATGTGGTAAATATTAACCAGTCTTGATAAGATAAGAAATATTTATCAGGTAATCCTTCAACAATTAAATCTAGTTCAAAATCAGGTATATAATAATTATAGGCAGATAGGTCTACTTCGTCCTGCTCTTGTAGGTCTTTTTGTGTTTTAGGATTTACTATTTCGCCTTTCTTATCCTTCTTGATTCCCTTCTTAATAATTTTCTTTTTTCCATATATATTATCTAATAACCATTTCTTCAATGGTTCAGGCATTATCTTAATAGGTTCTTCATGTAGGATAGTATATTTTTTACCTTCCATAAAAGAAGAGCCCGGTGCGATAACAAACCCTCCTCCATTCCGTATATCTATTTGGTGTTCAGCACAGGTAGTCTGTCTAATTTCTTTATCCCATATAAAATACATGTGTTCCCCTCCTGAACCTGTCTTAACTGAAAAAGTATTAAAATCAACTATATAGTCCTCACCGAAAGTATCAATAAATTTACTTTCACCTTCTTTTACCTTATATAAATCCATGTCTACAACAACTATGTTATTTACCATACCCGTAGGTATAGCATAATTACCTTCTAAAAGTTGTTTTGTAGTCCTTTTAGTCCATTTATGGCGATTAAGTTTAGCCCATTCACTCCCCCCAGCCTTACTTGTAGCCCTAAAGGACTTAAACTCCATATTTAAAAACGTAGAAGAAAAATTAGAATCAGAAGAATTAATAATTTTAGTCATTTTTTTATATACTTATATATATAATATTTTGAGAGAAAAAACCGCATATATTTTATCCTGTAATGGTGATAATATTTAATCTAATATTATGTTTTACGTCTCCCTTACTATGATAAAAATGAAAAGTTTAAAAAGTCCGCTATTTAAACGGCGGTAATTTTAAACAAAATCTACAAACAAAATACCCATTTGAGAATTAATTATATATAAAAAATCTACAAACGGGTATATTTTATTTATTGATATTTTGTTTTAATATTTTTATAAATTAGATTTAGATTTCTTTTTTGTTGAAATATTCCCTAATATTTCCTGCATTATATCCGGGTCCTGTGTTCTCATTCTAGTTATTTTATATATAATACAACATTCTTCTCCCACATTAGCCAGTCTATTATCTGGCTCATGAATACTTGTTGTTATACTAGAAAATGACGTAGGTTTAGTTATTGTAAATTCTAATGGACTTTCACTAGAAAAATAAAAATCTCCGTCGCCATTCTGTTTATTTACCACTGCTATGACAGGTAGAGAGATCCCCCCACCCTTACTACGTGAAGTTGTTTCATTACCTCCTATATATTTATTATCTGTTACTATATCACTACGTATAGTGAAGTAAGGTTTTAACATTTTTTTAGGTAGACTATCTGCTCCCACATTAATAGAAGAAGTAAGTTCATTAATAATAGGGTACAAAGTATATCCTTGACTATCTTTAATCCAATAATCAGGTAGGGCGGGGTCTTCGCCAGGTGAAGCCCAGTCTTCCCAGCCTAACACACATAACGCTGTAGGTAATTGTGTAGTGTTCATGACCGCTCCATAAATATTTAATATAAAATCCTTATTTTCAGTAGCAAGTGTATCGCAGTTAGTAGTAATCCAATTATCTAATTTATATTGATTTTTATAATCTATACGTGATTGTTTGTTATTTCCTTGATTCACTTCCGTAGGATTAAATTGTTCCCACGTGAAGCCTAATATTCCGAGCAATCCGTCTTTAAATGTATCTTTTGTATATGCTTTACCTAGATTTAAAAATACTCCTCCGTGTGCGTCCATGATCGAACCAGGTATAATTCTCCAATTTAATAAATCAAATACTTTTGTTTTAAAGTCAGCAGGTTTAGAACCGGGTGGTGGTGTCTCTGTTCCGTCATATGATAGTGTTGTTCCGTCAGGGTGATAAGGTGTAATATCAGGACAGAAAGACCACGTAGTCGTTAATTTATTTATCTTAAATACTTCACTTCCCGCTGCAGCGTCTATGGTTACTGGCAACGCCCCGCCTATACCAGCATTATAAGGCTGTCCTTTTCTCTCTGGGTCATGTAAATAATTAAAAGCATAGTGTCCGTTTGATAAGAATTCTAAAGCACTATTAGGAGACCCTAAATAACATTTATTTATTTGATATCCTGTAAAGGTCATTTGAGGGTGATAAGGGGTCGCATGTCCGTCCTCCACACCACCACCTACATTATAAAACGTCGCATGACCTACTCTCCCTTCTCCGTATTCAGTACTACCTTCATATCCCCAGTTTAAATATCCTGAACTTAAACCTATAAACATAGAAGAATACGCACTAAAAGAACAATCAAACCCTAAGAGATTTTTTCCATAATTAAAGTTATATGTAACCCATTCACTTAAACCTCCTGAAAGTTCCGGGTGTAATACTATAAAATGGGGACCAGCACCTGTAAAATCACTCTTACTACAGAATCCATAGTTAAGTCTTGTATTATTTTCTCCTGTGTCTTCAACGTCTATGTTGTCATAATCTACATGAAAGAATACAGGTATAGAATAAAAATCTAATGGATTCATAGGATCTAAATTATCACTTCTATATCCGTCGTCCCCTAACCAGTCTTGATATTGAGCCACTCCCCCTAAATTACCAACACTTGTGTCTATGTCTTGTTTGTTAGTATGTAAGAAACCTAATTTAGTAAAATCCCTTGTGTATGTAGTAGCGTCTTCTGTGTAATATTTAAATGCTTCAGGCATATCTTCAAATAATTCAGGATATTTTATCTGCTCCTTAAATAGATTACGTAACAGATTTATATTTGTATCATTCCACTCCCACGACGTAACAATGTGAGAAGTTTTAGCGTCTGCTATGTTAATCTGATTCCGTATCAACGCCATTTCATTTAGATATTCAGCCTGGTCTATTATTGAACCATTATAAACATTTTCAGCAAGAGCCCTCCCATATACAGAAATCATAGGTCTCTTACAGCCTACAAACTCATAAGAAGTTTCATATATAGCGTCTTTCTGTACGGCGGGATTATTCTGTTGTATCCATGAATCATATAAACTCTCTCCAAAATTACCCTGACAGACAGCATTAAATTCTTTATAGGTTGTAGTAGACCTTGATTCAGTTACAAGACGTTTTTTACTTTTTACAGCACCTCTATCCGCTACATAATATTCTTTTCTTTCAGTTTCTTCTTGTAATTGTTGTGTAATTTTTGTTGAAATATTAGCAGGTGAATTGTATCCTTTATCCACCTTTATTGTATCCAGTTGTGTATATAAATTATATTTCCTGTATGCTGGAGATAATCTACTCCAAGCGTGTATGATCGATTCATATTCGTCATTATTATAACTGATATCATATACAGCCACGTCCCTACATAATATTGTATATTTCGCTCCGTCATTTCTAGGGACCCATGCGTAAGTTTCTAGGGTAGGACTTGTATTCACCAGGTTACGAGGCATTTTTGTATAGTCCGCCCTACATATACATTTATCATTACTCAAGAATACACCACACGCTCCCTGAGGGGCTGGGTCTGTTCCATTTTGATTGATACGAGGTTGTGAATGTTGTGTAGTCCATATAGTAGAACTATCACTATCATTAAATAAAGCGTCGCTAGTTAAGAACCTGCGAGGGAGAAAGAAATATCCTTCTGCGTTTGTTGATTTGTAAAAATGCTGTTCTATATTCACCTCGTCGTCTCTTAGCATTTTAGTTGTTGTTTTTTGTGTATGTTTTATGATTTGTTCTCTTGTTAATGTCTCTAATGTAGGATATACAGGTTGATCGCCTCCGTCCCTAATATCAATAGACCTGAACAGACCGGGTGTAGTATCTTCCGTATATGTAAAGATTGATTCTGTTCCTAATTCCTTTCCCTCTATTTCTATTGTATCAGCCCCACACCCCTTTTCATTAATGAAAGAATATTCTACATTAACCTTATCACCTTGATTTAGTTGTACTACCTTACCTAATTTATTAGTAAATATAGAATTATTACTATTAATATCACCCGCCCCTATTGATTGTTTCTTATTACACTCTAATATATGTATATCAGTATATTCCATATTATATATATATATGAGATATTTTAAAATTGTATATTAAAAAATTTAATTAAGTTTCAACTGATACATTATCTCCTTTGATTACAAGTTTTTTCAGGTGAAATACCATTATCTTCCAGAGCATATTGACCGAAGGCTGTGTCTCAGCCGTGAGACCTTCATACCTAACATTAAGACGGCATGTACGTCCACGTCCGTCAAATACGGCATTATCTCCATGAGCAAGGAGACGTGCTATAACAAAATTTCTGTTGTATTCTTCATAGTTATTAGCAGGTATACCAGCACTCACTAATCCCTTTTCTAATTCTATCAAAAAATTAGCGTCCATACCGCCATACTTATTAGTTGTTTTTTTTGTAGAGACCTCGCGCGAGGGGACTTGACGCCCGTTCAGCCAGAATGAATATGAGGATAAGCAATTAGAACAGCCTTCAATCCCCGTCCTATTAGATTTAATAACTCCGTCATATACAAACGTAGCCCCTCCTGCTCCTGCTCCTGCTCCGTCAGTACCTCTATCTTCTGTCTGCATGTAAGTCCCCCCACCACACGCCTGAAGATTACCTGCGTAAATTGTAGCGTCCGTAGGGACGCATACAAGAGATTTAGCACGTGAAAACTCTAAATTGAGTGGTATGGTCGCCTGTATATCACTTGATAATGTAGAATGAGTTTGAACTGATACAGAAGGTATATCAAAATCAATCGCCCCTCCCTCCTTAACCTCCCTTAACATTTTAGCCTCATATTCAGCACTAGGTTTAATCTCATGAACTATCATTTCTACATTATTTAACTGATAGTCAGGAGCCCATGTGCTATCACCTACACCTCCATTAAGAAGGGATTCAGAGTATAAGAACCAATCACCACCTGCTATATCAGTACCTACGTTGTCATTAGTGATACCCGGTGCTTTAAGAGTAATCTTATTATATGGAGTGTCAAACTCTACCTTTTCTACCTCCGCATAAGCACTTAACGTTGAAGTAGTCTTACCACTATCCGCATTTAAACCGAAATTAAATTTTTCTCCTACAATTAGAGGACACTGCCCTGGTGACGCTTGTGAATTATCGGTAGTTGTATATATGACTGTTTTCGCACCTCCAGCCCCACTATGAGCAAGGGGGTCTCCTCCAATATTTATACCATGAAAGATAGGATTTAAGAAGGGTCTGCGGTCCTTTACGACGCTGTCGTATTGTCTAAAAACGTTCTGGGGACGTTCTAGTGTGATTTCTACGTAGACTCCGTTCGTCATACCACAGGGAAAAATCATGTCGTTATTATGGAATACTCCGTCTAGTAAGGGTATAGTAAGTTTAGCATTAATGAACGCTGGGGCTGCAGTGACAGCGTCTTCTAAATCCTCACCTGTCGCACCATTAACTGAAGCAATGGTAGAGGATAATAGGTAATTATTACTAATAGATTTAGTAGTCCCTTGATCGCCTTTTGTGTTAGGAACCCATGTCCCTGCTCCTTCAACAAGGGCTCGTTTATTCTGTATAGTATCTGTTCGTGAATAATCATAATACACAGACGCATACGTGTTGTATTCTGTATTTTCACTAATTAAAGTTTCTCTATTACCAGCATAGACCCTCAATTGACGTATGAGTGCTTGACCTCCGCACCCTGAATCGATCATAAGACGTGTAGGAGCGAGTGTCCCCAGAGTATCATTTAAAATCTTAAAATCCGCCTGTAAGAAAGTATCCTTACCTGAAAAATACTTAATGCTAGGGGGAATATAAACACCTACAACCTGTCCTCCGTTAAATGATAATCCGTTTTCAGCACTAATGCGTGTACTACTCTGTCCCATAGGTTCATTCTCCATAGCCGTCCAATACTGCGATCTACCCATATTTTTATATATTAATATATATAAAAATAACATATAGAAAAAAATTAAAAAAATGAAAATTATGAAGGAGAAAATCCCCACCACCACGTTGAAGAAACCGGGCGAGGTTGTCCCTTTTCTAGAGCATTATTAATCGTTTCATTAATTAATACTCTTGATTTGATACATGAAATATCAGCCTTAATATCTTGTGTATCGGCCTTCATATCCTTTAACATTGTTATAATGTCTAGTATGAGGTCTGTATTTTTTTTAGATATAGGTTCTTTATCCATGTATAACTTAAATAATATATAATATTTAATTTATATATTTTAAATTTTTAATTCAGTTACAGGAGATTCTAACAAATGTTCTACTAATTTTAATTTATCAGCATGTTTAGTCTTAAATAATTCTACATTATTATTAGACTTATAATAGTAAAGTATCTGTCGGGCGTTTCTAAATGCTTTATCCTTCTTATATTTTTCTTTAATTATGTCCTTATTGTTTTGATAATAGATTCTACTCCGTTCATTTCTTAAAGTCTTGTATTCACTATCAAACTTTAACTTTGTGTCATATCTTATCTTCTCCTTATCCTTCTTATTCTTGTACTGATTTATAATCTTGATAATCTGTTCATTAGTAAAAATATCCATTTATACTTATACATAGAAAAAAAATACAGATTATCCGCATTTATAAAAATATAATATCTCTATACAAGTTCATTTTATAACAATAATATAAACAATCAAAAGAAGCATTACTCTTTAAATGGGGAGCAAAGTTGATTCTCTTAGGGGGGACTATAACTTGTATATCCTTGAAAGGTTTAAAATAATTATAACATAATGTAGACACAGGCATTATTAATATGAATGGCTTATCAAGGATTAACATTCTTTCTAATATCTTTCTCTTGATACTAAATGGGGGATTATCTATAATCACTTCACCTCTATCATGTAAGAAAAAGTCTTCTTCATTATGTATGATATCATACCCTAGTTCCTTCAGTTTATGGTCTCCATTACAATAGAAGGGACACCATATTTCTTTATCATTAGGTATGTATTGTTCTATATCCTTCCATACTGATATAGGTGTAATACAATCGTCATTTACGCTAGGTTGACATTGAGAATATGTAGCCATTTATATTAAGTATATATTTAAAACTTACAACAAAATCTCATAATATAAATATACCCGTTTGTGAATTAATTATATATAAAAAATCTACAAATGGGTTTATGAATTTTTGTTGTAAGTTTTAAATATATACTTATATATAAATGAATATTGAGTTAAGCTTGGATAATCTTATAGAAGTCGCCAGCATTTATAGATTATTATTACCTTATCCTACGTTAGTGGATTTCTTTAATACTATATTAAATATTAAACAAGAAGAAATAGAAGAACTAGAAGCAGGGTTGTTTTCTAGTGATAGTGAAACAGAAGACGAGACGATATGGATTGAAGGATCGAGTGATTTAGAATTTGAGGAGGAGGCTATGGCTTATCAAAATGATTAATAGTTGATAGGATATTGTATGTAGTTTTTTTTCTTTTGTTTATCATTTTATTCAAGTGTGAATAATATTCTATATACTTGATTACTTCCCTATACTTTTGTTTTGTTATTCTTGATTCTATTCTACATAAATCCATATAATCCATTTCCTTTTTAATAATCATTCTTATATCATAATGTATATTAAAGTAATCATGTAAATAAAATAATATATCTTGTTTCATGTATATTATATATAGATTAAATGATTTAAGACTAAATAAATCAAAAAACAGCCTATTAATCTAATATAATGGTCTTATATGACCTATTTTGTGCTATTAATCTAACTACTTACCCCTGTGGGAGCATTAATTTTAAAATTAATGCTCCCAGGAGGCATATATATAGATTAATGACCTGTTTTTAGTCATATATATAGTAAAATGATAGATTAATAGTCCTATATATGACTATATACCTCATAATTCAATATTTACAGGATAAAAACTGATTAATCTTAAACTATTCTATCATATAAACACACGATAGTTATTCACTTGTAAATTTTTCCCATATTGGAGTTAAATATTCTTCTACTGCTATATTATATTTTTTTAGTGCTTCTGTTTTTTTAATACTACTCGCATTAGGTTTAAATGTTCCGTGCGGTTCTGTATATGTATTACCTAAAGCAGTTATTAAATCTAGTCTACTTATTAAACCTTTCTCTATCATTTGTAACTGTGAATTAAAAGCGAATGCTGTTGATCCTCTCATTAAATTTATATATTCTTTTGGGTTTCCCCCTGCTCCATAATCGTTAAATTGTAACTTACTTAATTTAGTTATTACTTCTTCTACTGGTGTCTTTAATGTTTTAAGCCTAATATCTAAAAGAAACTGCGACCACATACCGCAGTATCCACCTATCTCGGTTATTACTACACCCTGAAACATACGTGAATTAACTATCTTTCCCTTTATATTATAGGGTAATTCATTTAGGGTTATATCAGGGACGCTTTGGTCTCTTGATTGAACCCCTCTAAATAGTCCTGGTTCTTTGGGACATGTATCTGCGGGTTTCAAATATTCAAACTTTAATTTACTTCCCATATTTTTTAGTTCTTTATTAATAGCAGTAACACCAGTTTTTAAATTTATACCTGGTAAGGTTTTACTAATCCAGTTAGGTCTTTCCGTAAATCCCCATTCCTTAACGCCGTCAGGTCTATATATCCACCCTGATTTACCTGAGGAGTATTTACCAGGACCACCTGCGAATTTCTTTCCGTGAGGTTCTAAATGTTCTGCTTTCCCTAACCATGTATTAAATATTAGAATATTTCCGTGAGCTCCACTTGATTTTTTTAATCCTGATATAAAATAAACTGGTAATGCTATTACTTTTTTTTGTTTCCAGCACCTCACGATACCTTCCGCTATGACTCGTGAATGTTTAATTAATCCTTCATTATAATTATATTTAGCGTAACCATGTTCTATTTGCTTTGCGTTTTTCATTTTCTTAATAATATCTCTCGGTATAGAGCAGTCATTCTTATTCATATTTAATATATAAGACATACTAAATAATAAACTATTATCCATAGACCCCCATGGGAGAAATACGGGTGTTGAACCTTTTACTAAATTATTATATATATCCTCTACGGGTATGTTCCTTATATCCTTGTATTGTTCTACAGATAATGGTGAACCCTTCATATCCATTACAGGTATTAATTTTGCTTCTGTTTCAACCTTCGCTACAGGTTTCGCTACAGGTTTCGCTACAGGTTTCGCTACAGGTTTCTTTAAGGCGACCTCATTTCCCTTTAGTTTTTTTTCGCTGGTTTTACATAGGGTTTAAGTTTTACTCCTCCTGCTATTTTAATATCTTTTAATTTACTGGCTGGTTTAGGTTTCGCTACAGGTTTCTTCACTACAGGTTTCTGTGCAGGTTGTCCCTTTCTCATTTGTCTCTTGGCTACTAATTTACCTATGACTGCTCCTTTCTTAATCCCTGTCGTTTCTGCTTGTTTAAGTTGTTCTTTCTTCTTTACGTCTCTCTTATTCTTATTCTCTTCTGCTTTCTTTTTTTGTTCTTCTGTCTTTGGTTTAGGTTTAGTTAATGCTCTTGCTTCTGCTATCTCTATTTTCGGTTTTCTTCTATGACTACTAGCAGGTATTAATGATTGTTTTTCATGATTAAAACTATATCCATGTTTCTTAACTAATGTAATTAAACCTTCTCGATCAGTATTAGGGGGTATTTTAATACTCATAAGTATATTATGAGCCTTTACAAGTTTTCTCATTTCAGCAGTAGTTAATTCTCCCTTCAACTTACCTGATTTGTACGGCATTATTTATGATATGATTTATAAAATTATTATATATGTTAAATTATAAAAAAAATGATACATAAGTCTCATTCAAAAAAAGAGTTATATGAATTCATTAAAGAGTTTAAGATACCTATTATATATAGAGATAATAGAACTAAAAATCAATTAGTTAAAGTGTTACATGAAGCCCTTGATTCTAATCTGTTTAATATTATTGATAATAATAAATATCTTATAAATACTGATAAGGATTTAATGTTATATTTAAGTTCATGTAATCATAAAAAGGTTTTATCAGTTAAAGATAAGAAACAATTGATTTTAGATTGTAGGAGAATAAACCAGTATAGTAAATCTCAATATTCAATTGTGAATACAAGTTTTAACACAGAAGAAGAAGTTAAAGAATTAGTTATTAAATGTTCTAAATATGGAGACGTCCCCTCTGTACGTAAAATGATTAGAGCATACAATTGTAATCCTATGGTAAAAAAATTAATTAAACCTAGTATAAGTAAGATAGCCATGAAAGAAATAGAAGATAAGAAATTATTAAAGAAAGTATACATGAATAATTTAACTATTAAATATGGTCCTTTCAGTTTAAGTTTTGAATAGATTTATTTTCTATGTTAATGTATAAAATGGCTATTCTCTATCATGGTGATTGTTTAGAAGAAATGAAACAGATAGAGAGTGGTTCGGTTGATTTAATCTTTTGTGATTTACCTTACGGACAGACGTCGTGTTCATGGGATAAGCCTATTGATTTAGATATTTTATGGAGTGAATATATGAGGATAAAGAAACTGCATACACCTTTATTCTTTACTACTACTACTAAATATGGTGTCAATCTTATTAACTCTGCTCCTAAAAAATGTTCTTTTAAATGGGACGTAGTATGGGTTAAGAGTAGACCTTGTGGATTCTTAAATGCGAAGCGTATGCCTATGAGGTCTCATGAAATGGTATATGTATTCTATGAGAAATTACCTATGTATGATTTATCAAGTCATAAGCATAAATTTATAGATAAGGATACTCCTGTTGAACCTAAATTACCTACTAGTGTTATTAAAGAAGATAATTGTATTTATGACGTTGATAAAAATGTATATGGAGGAGGAGAACCAGGTAGAATTAAAGTATCTAAGAAGAAAGAAGACCACGAGAGTAAATATGAACCTAAATTACCTACTAGTGTCATTAAAGAAAAAGCAGTAATAAAAGGAGAGAATAATACATACAATACAGAAGGTAGACAAAAACCTATTGTAAGGGAACCTGCTGGTAAATATAAGACACCATTACCTACTAGTGTCATTAAAGAAGAAATTGATATGAAGTATAAGAATAAGGGAGGAATGTATAGTAAAATTAGTAGGAATGGATTAGTAAAGAATGAACCTCATTATGACCCTCCGCTCCCTAAGAGTGTGCTTAAAGAAGAAGCATTAGAGCCTGAACCTGAATTACCTAATAGTGTTTTAGAGATAAAATCAAAACGTGGTAAGCATTCAACACAGAAACCTGTAGAACTAATGAAATGGATATTAAAGTATTTCAGTAAGGAAGGAGACGTAGTAGTTGATAATTGTATGGGTTCAGGGAGCATGGGTGTAGCCTGTAAGGAAATGAATAGGAACTTTATAGGGATAGAATTAGACCCGGAAATATATGAGGTTGCATGTGAACGTATCCATAATTAAAATATATGTTAATATATAAAATGAATGTTTTAGAATTGTTCTCAGGGACCGGGTCAGTAGGTAAAGTATGTAAGGAATATGGTTGTAATGTAATATCAGTAGATAATGAACTGACGGCTACACATACCGAAGATATTTTAACTTTTGATTACAAACAATATCCCCGTGATTATTTCTCGATCGTGTGGGCGAGCCCTCCTTGTGCTAATTATAGTTTGGTTAAGAATTGCTGGTTAGGTAGACCCTTAAAACAGATAGGTGGTAAAATATATACATTAGAAATACGTGAAGAGTTAAGAAAAGAATCAGATAAATTAGGTATTAAAGCATTAGAGATAATAGATTATTTTAAACCTATGGCGTGGTTCATGGAGAACCCTGACGGAAGCGACTTAAAGAACAGAGAATTTATGAAGGGACTACCCTATTATGTAGTTGATTATTGTATGTATAGCGATTGGGGATACAGAAAAAGGACTAGAATATGGACTAATATTAAAGGTTTTAAGCCTCTGTTATGTGATAATAATTGTGGTAATATGATTGAAAAACAACATAATCAAGTTTTAGGTAATGGATATGAAATGATTAATGGAAAAAAGGTCTTATGTAATACAAAGGAAAAAAGGGATAAATTAAGAAAACATAAAATGGGTATAGGTATAGGAAAAAAAGAAATAGAAGCAGGACAGGTAAGCGTGAGGGGTAGTAGTACAGATAAATTAATGAGATATAGAATACCTCCTGTATTAATAGATAATTTATTATTTGCGGTTAAATAGGTAAAATTATTTTCTATGCTTAAGTATAAAAAGAAATGGTTTGGGATTTAAAAAAAGATATCGCATGTGGAACGTTAAGTGAACGTAAAGTTATATCATGGTTCAACAAGAATATATATCAAAATGACTGGATAAAGGCTTATAAGAATAATACTAAACAGGTTGATTTCTGTAACAATAGTATCATAGGTGAATTAAAATCAAGATTTAATAATCATGATTCTTATCCTGATACTATGTTCGGTATGAATAAGATTGATTATTTATTAAATCAAGTAAAGAAGGGTGAGGAGAGAGAATTAAAGTTCTTCTTCTTATTTACTGACGGATTATATGAATGGACTTATCATGAAGACCAGTATGAAGAAAGAAGTTTTAATCATAAGGAAAAGGGTTATAAACCTTATGCCTACGTAAAACATGAATACTTAAAAAAATTAACTAGTGATATTACTATGAATTCACCACTACCTGAAGATATGGATAAATATATAATTGATAGTGAAAGATTTGTATTATCCTTTGATTAGGATTGACCTTCTTTTACATAAACATTATTCATAGTAGCGACGCTATGACCTGTAATTTCACTCATTTTCTCCATTTCTTTTTTAGTATCTACAAACATATCAGAGAGGACTATCTTTCTTATCATAGTAGTAGAGATACTTTTATTTAAATATTTCTTACTTGTTTTTATTAACAATTGAGATAATCCGTTTCTTGTGATAGTAGCCCCTGTTGAAGTTTTAAATAATACTCCCATACCATTCTTACGTATATACATACGGAGTATCTTTTCTAAATCCTTAGCGATTGCTATATCCTTTTGTTTATACTTGCGACTCGTCTTATATTCGTTTAATATGAACGTGAGTTTAGTTCTATCTACAACTAAATAATTATCAGTCTTCTTATCGTCAGCACTTAACTTGTTATATTCTGTACGTGTAATAGCCTTCATGCCTGATAAATCATTTCTTAAGGGAATACTGATAAGAACACTAAATATTACATATACCTGTAGTAACGTCATTTCACTAGGGGATAATGTTTCTTTCTTCTTTAATTTCTTACTCTTGATTTCATTATCCATTGTAGTTATCATACCTTCTAATTCACTTTTTTCAACAAAATTTACCTTCTGTTTCTCGCTAATCTTACCTGATTCGTTGTCTGTTCGGTATTGTTCATTATGAGCATTTCTCATGGTGTCATATTTTTCTATTAATTCTTCATTTTTTTCACCTGCTCTTAAATATACTATAATAGCGTTATAAAAATTACGCTGTGTTGTATAATGTAAATCTTTAATTTTATCTTTAACTTCACCTACATTACTTAAAAACTTTAAATTATCTTCATTAAATAGTTTCTTTAATTTATTAAGATTAAAAATATACATTTTAATCGTATTAGGTTTTAAATTAGGTCTTGCTTTCATAATTAATTCTTTATCTTTCTCACTCATGTTTTATGTAATAGTATATATATTTATTTAGATTAAATATAAATTTTAAAACAATATACCCGTTTGGGATATATTTAAGAAAGAAAAACTACAAATGGGTATATGATATTTTGTTTTAAGTATACATGACTTCTAATTGTCCGTTTACAATCACAGCACGTTTAAGAACTTCAATCATAGAATATTGAGTATAATTACCTACTTTGGTTGCGGTTTCACGTAGGTCTGCGTAATTCATAATCAATTCTATACCTTTCGATCCTACACGCTCACCACGATTGAGCCTGAATCCTTGATAGAATTGCTTACCAGCCAGGTGTTCTCGTTGAACCCTACCCTCATACTGATATATAGCAGTATTTACTGGGAAAAGAGCGTCATTCACGGCTACACCACTATCAATACCTCCCTCGTCAGCATACGTAGAGCGAGTACAATATACAATCTTACTACTAGCGTCCTTCAGGTTATGGTATTGTCTAGCACTATTAGTGATACTCTGGGGGAATAGGAACCTTTCATTATAAAACAAATTAGACGTTAATTCTACATGTATATCCTCATTTCTCATGTTACTCTCTGATACGTATTTATTTAATATAGATAAATCACCTTTAACCTTATTAGCCACCACGTCGTCTTTGTCTGTAACGTCGCACACGACCCCAGCATATACACGGAGGGCTTGGCGACCTGCTCCACCTATATTTCTGCGGTTATTTGTAGCCGTTGTGGTAGTAACCTGGTGTTTAGAAACAACCATTTCAGTATATCCATAATCCTCGTCTTTGTGTGCTTCTCTCCATGCGTCCATACCACCCGGTATAAAGATATGGTCTGCTATCAGTTGTACGTCATTTTGATTAATTAAGAATGGTTTACCTGTGTGTGCGTCGTCTCCACTGGAGAGACATACACGGGCGTCCGTTGTAGTAGAAAAGAACAACTCAATTTGTAATCGATCGTTGCCTAGCATGAAGAGTGGGATTCTATTTCTTGCTTTAAGGAATGGGAAAAGCTCTGCGAGATTTACCACGAACGTGGGGGAAAGGTCTGTCCTCGCATTACTAATAACTTGGAAATTGTGAGCATGTAGACCAGTCCCTGCTGTACCTGAATCATACTCCTTGCCGTTGTCTAACGCATAAGAAGTTGCTTTATTACCTTTACTATCTGTGAGGAAATTGTAATTAAGAATACGTCCTGTTGAATACTGCTCTCTCTGTTTGTTAATATCATTACTTAACCACATAGCCTTTAACCCCATTTGTTCGCCCAGTTGATCCGTATCATTAATGACACGTCCTGAAGAAGTTTTAAGTACCGCCCGTTTGATAAGGGAATATACACCTACACCAGCAGGGAACGTAGCACGTAACACGTCCGCATTAGGAGTTAGACCTATGGATATAGCACTGTCAGGCGATAGAAAACCTTTCGGTTCTAATTCAAACCTACAGAAAGAATTATCAGCACTAAATACAACAGGATTTAAGATATCACTTTCGATCTCTTCAGCAGTTGTAGTATTATAATTGACTAATGCTACTTCTTGTTCTAATTGCGATACTGGTTGATTACCACTCATTTTTATAATTATAAAATATATTTATATTTTGTTATAAAAAAAATGAAAATAACAAAAAAAAAGTATTAAAAAAAGTTATAATTTATTTTTTACTGGACTACCTTAATCCCATTATCGTTGAAAAATACAGACTGCTCACTATTAACAAATAAGAAAGCACTGATAGGGTGGTCTGTTGTTAGGTCTAATTCTACGTTCATACCGAATTGTTGTGTAGAAAAATCTTCTCCTAATGACGTAGGGGAGTTTGCGTATGACACTCCTAATCCCCATACAACGCCTCCGTCTGCGACTTCTGTGTATTTAGTCTGTTTAGAACTCGCACTATCACCTACCCATAGGCGATTACAATTCATAGGGTTAATCATAGTTGAATTGTTCTTAGCCCACGGAGTCACAGCCCCTATATAATCACGTGTTAATACCGGGTCACATAGAGGAGTACTTACAGCGTCCCGAATATTATTGTTTAACTCCATATGTTTAGGATACAACATACCCCCCTTATCCCATACTACCTTACGTACAGAGGCTAAATAACCTGTCGTTTTATTTGTAGGCATGAGAGTTGCATATCCGTTTTGATTAAGAGAATTCAAGAACGTTGAAGGTACAAATGAACAGAACGCACTACGCACCTTTGAGAGACCTAATCTAAACATAACATTAGCATTAGAAGTATTAATAGTATCATAGTAAGAAGAGATAGATTGATAATTAAATACACCTTGATTCTTTAAAGCATTCATTTCGCTGGAGGAGTAGTCCTTAACCTCACATACTAATTTTAAATCACTTAATTCATAATAACAATCAGTATCCCCTATTGTTCCTCCTACAGCATGTAGAACCTGACTATCAGGGGCGAGTTGTAATTTTATTTCAAGTCCCGAAAGAGTGTCGTCACTCAATGGTATATCCCTCGTCCCCGACAGGAGACCGCATGGGAGCGAGATACAGAAAGGGTTTCCTGTAAAGGCTACGTCCTTACGGACTACGTTTGCTTGTTTGTTTAAATTCCAGTTAGGTACGTTAAGATTCACTTCGTCCATATGACCTATTGCGTCTTCCTTACGTAGACTTAATGGGAGGTAGGACTTTAGAAAATGTGCGTAATGACGTATGCTCTCTATATTTTGCTGGTGTCTTATTGATTTTGTAGTTAATGATTGAATAACTGAATGAACACCTAATCTACTATCCATAGATATATCGTGTCCTGCGGTCACAACCGCCTTCGCTCCATTCTTAAATACCTTAATTTTACCGACTATCCTTACAGAAGAAGGGATAAGAGTAGAATTCATGGCTGGGATTTGAAAGATTAAATCGCTTATACCGCCTCTATACGACATAACTCCGTCAGAAGTTTTGTTAGAACAGGCTATTTCCAGGTATCTTTGCGTAGGCTCACTCATTTTTATAATTAAATATATTTTTTAATTATGTGATAAAAAATTTAAATAAAAGTAAGGTTTAATTTAGAATGAAGATACTGACGTAGGTGTTAATTGTGCTTGTAATGTTGATTGTGTAGGTGCTATGGCTACTTTTCCTATTTCCTCTGGGGCTTGAACCGTAGCCTTTACACCTTTTTTCATATCCTCTACATGAGCGTCATGTATTTCATTTTTTCTATGGTCTCCGAATAATCCTATGACACTACCTATACCACCTATAACATTACCTAGACCAGCCACCCATTCTAAACCAGGTACTACACCTACAACGTCACTTATACCTGATACAACTTGACCCACGTTGTTTGCGTCGCTTTCCCATGAGGCTCCTTTCTTAAATGGATCTCCGTGGTTCTTAATCATATTTTCTATATCTCCTGCAGCCGTAACGCCTCCTATACCTGCTCCTACAACTGCACCTCCTACCTTACCTATTGTTTTTGCTGTATCTAATCCTACCGCCCCTCTACTCATTTTATTTATAGCATGGGCTACTATTCCATGTCCTTCACCCATAGCCTCCTCTTCAGGAGCCCCACCGGGTAGAGAAGACCCTACTGGTGTAGGTTCTCCTGCTTTTATTACGCCCGGTGCTACTGCTGTTTTAGGGGCGGGGAGTTCTTCAGGTTCCTTAAATAATGTATCTAGATCACCTCCTTCTAATGCTTCTTCAGGTTCCTGCATAGCACTCTTTTTAAATACACCCGGTCTATTAGGTTGTTCTATAAAATGCTCACCTGCTATGGTTTTACTGGCTGGTGCTTCACCTCCTAATCCTGATTTAATCCTCGTTTCTGTGTCTGTTGTTGCTAGTCTTTT
>TARA_R110000824_G_scaffold103901_7_pt1 | contig 25002 bp, 8 predicted proteins | sample TARA_R110000824 | Tara Oceans TARA_R110000824 (sample SAMEA4397747) | marine metagenome | biome: Polar Biome; feature: [MES] marine water layer (ENVO:01000295) within the mesopelagic zone...; material: water (ENVO:00002006), including particulate matter (ENVO:01000060) such as......
GTCTAGATTCAAAACTTCTGCAGAATGTTTTCTTGCTGAAAATTCTTCTCTGGGCATCTCACCAACATCCTTGTAGGGACCAACCTTTACATCATGAATTTGCACATCATATTTTAGCAATAATTTGATTATTTTATCAGTCTTTCGTTTGGCGTCAGGATCTAACGCTAAATAGACTGGAGTATCGTTTTTTACAATCTGGTGGAACAATTTTGACCGCTCTGTCAATGTTGAGCCAAGAAGAGGGACTGCATTGTCGCCGGCAGTCACTGCGTCGAAAACCCCTTCTACTAAAACCAGATCTTCATTGAAGTCTAGGCCCAGATGGTTAAAAACAATGTCTTTTTGTGCTGGAGGGTTTAAATATTTTCTCCAGTTGTCGTCGTAAGCTCTTGTTACAAAATAATTTAGATCTCCGTCTATATCGAACGAAGGAAAAACCACTCTACTGGCATATTTTCCAGTAGTACAATAACCTATCTTCCATTTAATTATATCTTGTTTGCTTATACCTCTTGAACGAAGATAATTCAAAGGGTAGAGAGCTGTTCTGGGAAGGCCTTTATTAACCAAAGAAACAAACTCATTTGGTAAAGACAAATTTGGCTTTAATTCTACTGTCTCGTTTTTCGAAAAGAGTTTATCATGGAAATTTTCAATTTCCGTTTCTTCAGTGAGGGCGCGCCAATCGTAACGGCTGTTCACGTCTCCATAGTTTCTTATAATTCTATAGAGGTTTTTCCCGGACCAATCGCAAACCCAACATTTAAAAACATTCTTCTTGATGTTGACTGATAGTTTCTTCTTGTGGTGATCACACTTCGGACAAAAAAACAGGTATTCATCAGTTTTGTTGTAAAATTGGCCTAAAGTCTTCTTTAGTATTTTTAATTTTTTGTCGACTGACATGATAACCAACCAGCTCGGGCGATCACCCAGCTGTCGACCATATCAAAACAATGTGGCTTGGGATTTCCGTGCTTAGTATAAGTTATAGAAACATCTGGTACATTGTCTATCACATATTGCATTGCGACCTGTTTGCCTTTTTGGCCTCTTGAGACTGTCATACCACAAGTTTTCCTCGCACTAGTGGCTGCTATGTATTCTGGCTCTGTCTGCAATATTCTAAATACCAGCCATGACACAACCCCATTAAAACGAGCGAGAGTTGACAAAGTTTTTGCCGACGAGAATCCAGATCTGAAACTTTGGAGAGACTGCTCGATATACACTCTTTCGATTCTGAAGCCGTCTTTGTGAAGCTCGTTAATACGTTTTTCAACATATTCCACCTTCTTAAAAAAATTCTTAAATTTACGTGTGTCCCAGGCCGTGTTGTGCACCACTTTCCCGCTAGAATCAAGTATGGTGGCGCCAGTTATGCTTGTTGAGACATCTAATCCTAAAATCATATAGACAGTATACTATATATCTAACTTAAGTTTAAATGTATATGCTCTTTCTTCTAGTTTCCGGACTGGACTTGCAATACCAGCAATTGCAATGAGATTCAAATCTTTGTCATATATTCCAACTTTGGAAATATATGTAACTGGTTTAAAACTAGCGCTGTGGTTTTTATAACTGCTTGTAACTATATTTTTGATTGAAGTTTCAGCATCTTCGTGATATATGTTACTTCCGCTGGTTGCTATTATCTTGTCTTTAAGAAATGTCGGATTATTAGAAAAATTAATTTGATTTTCTTCTGCTGTCGCAAACATTGTGAGTGTCTCGACGTAACTTGTTCCTTTAAAGTTTACTGAAAAACTGGAAGACGGAACATTGGAATAAGAACTTGTTGTTGCAAAATAATGCCAAGAAGCACTATGCTGAGCAGACGAGCCTGGCGCATATTGCTCAGTATGAACTGGTGATCCTAAATCTGTACTAGATGTTAGTATTATAAAACCTTCATTGTATAAAATAACACCAACGTTTTCGCCAGTAGTCGAACCAGATGTTTGAGTCAACACTCCGTTTTTAAGAGTGTCTGACGCTTCTGCCACCAGTGTACCGCTAACATAATACTTAAGGAATACGCTGCCCTTTTTTATGCTAGATCCGTAATATATTGAAGGAATGCTTATTACATTTAATTTCTGTGTGGTTTTATCGCCGAAGGAAGAAGAATACGCGTAATGAGGACTTAATGTGGTGTAGAAATCCAGTGTAGTTCGCAGCGCAGATAGAAAATCTTGTTTTGCGCCGACATGAGTTGTGTCGTATCTATCAACAGAAATGCTTGCAGTTAAAGGATAAGAGCCGGCTAGCTCATCACCAAACGCAAAATCTAAATTGTGCGAATCAGTGGTTATCGTCTTGAAACTGCTAAAAGAACCGCCTTTTGTGATAAAAGGATAAATCATTTGATTGTCTGTGCTAGACGAAACCAAATTTCGATTAACGTTTAACTCGTATAAGTTGACGTGGCCGTTTGGAGTATGGAAATTGGTTAATTTTTGGTTTTCGTTGTTAAGATAAATTGAACCAGAGTAGATCGTAAGATTAACCTCTGGATATACTTTTATCCTATTGCGAAAGACCTCATCTTTCTTGAATTCGAAAAAGTTTCCATACTGGGGAATGTGTGAGGGCATGCTTAACCTCGCTAATTAGTAGTCTAAGCGTACTCTCAAGGTTAATTCCGTGTTTGGATCCTTTCTGATGGGCTCAGACAATTTCGCAACTGCCAAAAGCTCGTTATCGGGCGAATAAAGTCCGATTGTTGTTATATAAGAAATTGGCAAATCGTTAACATTGTTCTTGACGCGCAATTTACTACCAGTGACGTACGTCGGATTCGAACTGTAATTGAAATCGTTGTGATTCGCTCGACAGAAGTAAATCGCTGAATTTAACTCAATGGTATTGTTGAAGTCAAGATCGTAAATACAATGTCGGAATGCATCGGACATTTGTTGGATTGTTGAACCGGTTTGGTATTTAGAGACGGCGGATCCTGTTACTGCCAGCCCACGAGTCAATTGGTCGCGAGTGTGTTGGTCGGCTACGACCAGACCGAGTCTGTCCGCCGGCGTTGAAAACTCGCCCTGGAAGACTGAGGAAGTCAAAACAACAATGCCGGCTTGATAGAAAATCAAACCACAAGACTGGTATTCTTCTCCAGAGACGACACCGGAGCCAGTAAAGAGAAGGCCATAATCTCCAGCCGGCGATGTCCGGAACTGGTTTGCAGATAAATAATCGCCAAAAGTTAATAATCCTCCGCGGGCTTCACCGGATGCAGAAACAGAACTAGAGGTGAACAGTTGCATTCTGAAAGAGTTCTTTTTTATCTCATCTTTGACTAACAGGCGAGAAAAATTAATGAAAAATACTTCGTCCATCCGGCCGGTGGTTTCGTTTGTCGCGCCTGGCATATACCAGGGGCGAGCTGTAGTACCGGTGTCGGCGCCGCCAATATTCGCGGTACCGGGGGAGGCGTTTATAAAGAAATGTTGGATATTTCCTTTTGAGTCGTAGCCCAACAAAGTTTGCGCCATTTGATTGTAAATATTAAGCTTTTTGGCTTGCTGGGTGTGCGGCCCGGGCCCACCGTCGTCGGCGGAAGAGCTAGCAAACGAGCTTAAACCAAAAGTTACGTCATAAATATGATTTGCAGAAGAACTTAAATACGGGTAGTCGTACACAGATTCAAACATTCCGTGCGAAAACGTCTTTACATTAACATCTGTCATTCCATCTGTTGTTGAAGCGCCGCCTTCCTTATATGTTCCGGAAGCGATTGTTCCCGTAATTGGAATCGCCTCATGAAGAAGCGTTCTTGTGTTAACAACGTCGTCTCCGTGAAGTGCCTTAAATGTTCTAGCCATGATTGTTACCTTTGTTTAAGCGATTTTTACGTATCGTACTGGGATATCCAGCCGGTATCCTGTGTTGGCGCCAATGACGCGCACAGTGGAGTCAATATAATAGATGGTTTTTCCGTCGACCAATGAATTTTCGTCGGACATGCCAAGTATGTTCGTGCCAGAATCAACTGTCTGAGACGTCCCTATTTGAGTAAACAAATAAGTTGAAGTTTGCAATTCTTGCGAGGCTTGGATCCTGAAGCGCATGGAAGCAGCGCGAGGGCCCTCGAAAACTTGTGTCTTGTGCACTGTCTTTAAACCAGTGGCTGACCAATCTATCGCGTTGTTTGCGGTAGTCGTTTTAACATCGCTTAAGTTTTTGATGTATTTGTCATGTGTTATATAATAAGACGCGATGTTGTCATCGTCAATAAAATTAACTGATGCTGGAGCGTCACCATGCGTGACTGTAGGCTTTACTCTGCCTAGGCGATAATCCATTTCAACTATAAAAGCAGTTTCTACGAGGTCTGAATCTAGACCGAGAGAAGCCGGAACTTCTAGAGTGTCAAGGCCCTGGTCTACACGAATGAGATCGTCGCGAGCAGAGTCTAGATCTGAATTGGGGGTGAACCCTTGAAGGTAATATACCGAACCAGCAAGATCGCTGCCCGTGTTCCCATGGTTTCGTCTCATAGCCAAAGATGTGTCTGAGTCAACTGCGACATAGAACCTTCCAGGATCAGAAACTAAGTCCGAATCGGTACCCCCATCGTCTGCACGAGAAAAGCTCATTGAGGTGCCATCTTGTATTGAGTCCGCAGTAAGATCATAGTCAATATTTTCATTGAGTTTGAGAACCGGCATGTAAAGAACATTTGTTCTAGAAAGCGACATCAGCTTCGTCTTCAAATTAGAAGTATTGTTTGTGAACGCCTCTAAAACAGGAGTCTGCATTACTTCTAAATCGAAATAAGCGCTCCCGCTCGCGTGATCTTTGTTATAAAGAGCATAATTGATTTCGTCGTCGCCTAAAGCAAATTTAGAAATTTTGAAGCTTCCATTGCCTTGCGCCAACCTCATTCTGCCCGTGTCTGTCAGGACCGCATCGAGTATGATGTCGCCTGAGTTGTCTAAAAATGCCATTTGTGCACTCCCTTTACTTAATAAGTAGTTAAAAATTTTAATTTAGTTCAGTCAGATTGTTTCTTTATGAATGAAAAATTGATGTCGATCTTTTTGCCACTTCCTTTTGAAGTTATTCTCATTTTATATTTTTTCTTCTTGTTCGGCTGAGAAAAAACGCCATCGGAGCCTAGTTCCTGTGAAAAATATAGTTGTTTCAAGGCCGGCTTAACATAAATATACTTCTGACACTCTTTTATATTACTTTTATTTTCTATGGGATCCATAGAAACGAGCCTTATAATTGGTTTGACAGCACCTTTCTCATCGATAAGCTCCACCTCATACACTTCGGTCGGGTTCGAAAGGTGGTTGTGAGGGTCTTTTGCTCTAAACGTATAATAATATTTAGTATTTGGCATTATCTTTTCTTCAAATACAAAACTATCTAGTTCTCTATAAAGAGCACCTTTGAAATCAGAGTATGATTTTGGTTTCTCTTCTATTCTAAATATTTGAAACTTTGTAACTGAGTCGTCAGAGGCAAATTCAACTTTTCCGTCAAACGATAATTGTGAGTCTTTTACTTTCTTAAACTCGGCTTTATCCGAATCTAAAATTATAACAGGTTTTTCTCTTCTTCTATCAACGTTTCCAGTTAACAATATTTTGATTCGATTGTTTATCGCTCTGTAGGGGACGATGTTGACGTCCGGACGAACGGGGGGACGATCCATAACAAGTATTTCAGGTGTTTCAAAAAGCCTGTCTTCTATAACTTGTATCGACGGATGAACTCGGACGTTGAAAGTCGCGGTAAATTCTGCGCCGGTGACGATTGTCACAAACCCTTGCTCAAGGGTTTCGGTGTCTTTTGTCGTATCTTCGTACCACACCTCCGGGATGATCTCGGGTTGCATCGAGGATCCAGGAAGTGGCGGTTGAGCTGGTCCGTATCTCGGAGTGCCGTGTGGTAACGGGTCATCATCGTGGCCCTCTGCCTCTTGTCTGTTCCAGTGATATCGATACGCGCTGCCGAAAACGACGCGCTCGGTATAAACCGTGTATTTATAAGTTGCATGAGTGGAATATTTAAGCTGTGTGTCGACATATTTAACGATATCTAAATCAGAAGTATTTGGAATTAAAACGTTTTGTACGGTCTCCCACGTAGATCCTTCATCTGTTAGTTTTCTTTCTTTTTTGATTCTGTAAAAAAGGTCCTCAGTATATGCCGGCTTCCCGTTTAAAATTTCTTGGTAAGTTCTTCCTTTTTTATTATATATATCAACAATTTTACCATAAAAAACACTACCAAAAAGCTTTTTAAACGGCTCATTTTCTGGATCGTCTAGGCTTATTGGTTCGTTTGTATCGTCTTGAAAAAAAGTAGTAAAATTTCTTACATCTTGATCAGGTAGATAAACATCTTCTGGATTGTCGGCGTCGGCGTCGAGGATCGCTTCGTCCAGATGCTCCTTATACGCATAATAACCAGAGTTATTTATCCACCCATTCACAGTTTCTGGAAAACTGAAAGTTGTTTTTGGCTCAGCGCCAGATCGATATGGAGATACAGAATATTCTAGGGACATAGCTCCGTCCAAAGTTTTATAAATGTTTTCTTGCGTATAATTTATAAATGAGTGCTCGGCCGTGTCCACGCCGGGGAAGAGGAACGCATGTTTCAGCGGATGTTGGTGGTTAGGAAAGGCTGTCACACACATATGAGACATAACTCTCGTCATGAAAAGTTTTTTCATGGAGTCTCCAAGCGAAGTAGACAGTTTTGCGCCGAATTCTAGATCCACAGAAAAAGGAAAATATTTTTTATATTTCTCAACTTTGCTCATTATTGGAGTCACATTTGGACTAAATACCAAATTTGAAAATTTGTTTTCTAGGGCAGTGATCCGACCATGAAAAGAGGCATGTGGAGCAAATTCAGGCTCTCCTAGATATTTGGCATATTGGTTGATATATTCTTCAAACAAGCCAGAGATGTCAACTTTGTCATGATTTAAAGTAATGATTTTTTCAATTAGTTTTTCTTTCTCTGACCAAACTAACCCTCCTAAATCATATTGTTCCGGAGGAGCAGCAAGAATGTTACCTAAGCCAGTGCCGACGACACCGTACAAAGTAGCCAGCGTCTCCAAAGGATATTGCTTCAATATGTCTGTATACAGGCCGGCCGGATTCACAGTGGAGGGGGCGTCCATGCTATTCTCATAAAGATTCTTTATTGGCGCCAAAATATTGTTTAAATCTAAAGATTCATTCTCCAATAAAGAAGTGTTGTTCGCTAGCTTCAAAAACCCGTACGGGGTCGGAAGAGAATTCTGTATATCATCTCGTAGTCCAGTCACATCTTCAAAATAGCCACTTCTTATCGTTTCGTTATACGAGGTTTTATAATCTGCATAATATGCTTTTCCGACTGGTTGTTTGTTTATGAGTTCGTCTGGCGTAAATGGCAAGTGTGTTTCGTGATAGTGATCGTAAAAGAACCTCTGAGTGTCAACAACAGGCTGATGTTCTACTCCGGCCGCCAAAAGACCGGTTTTTACAAAATATACCCAACTCAGATGGTCGATATTAGGCGCCATGTTAAATGGCAGCCTCGGTTCGCACTTGAGAACTATTTTATCTTGTATGCTGGCTATTTTCGGTGTTTTATACGGTGAGCCAACCCAATCTTGATCCTGGTCTACTTCATGCGTTGTCTGCTCCCCACAAAATTCTAACTCTAGAGGGAATTTTCCGAAACACCGTACGGGGTGCCATTTGTTGCTAAATATTTTTTCAGTTGGATCCTCGTTAAGTTGTGCCTCAGCTGCAGCTGCAGCGTGTGTCGCATCGGGCGAAGGCTCTTTTTTTCTGTGATCCCAGCTTTTCCCCAAAAGGGCGCGCACTTTATCAACTGCCGGGTCGAAAGGTAAATAGGTGCCATTAAATAAGCTGGCACGTGCCGCGTTCTGGGCGACAAATTCTCCGGGCCAGAGGCCTTGTTGGTTCGGCGATCGATAAATATTCACAAACGCGCTTTCGTCGACGACTACTTTTTTCTTTCCAACTAAATCTGGTTCATCTGCCATTGTATACTCTCTTCAAATAATTAGTTGCATCTTATATTAATAAGTACCGTCGCCCGGGGTGTCTCCTCCAGTATTGCCCGGGCCTGTTGACACAGGTTTGCCCGGGCCGGTTGGGTCAGGAACGTTCGCCGGGAGAATCTGGACACCTGTCTTCACGTAACCTGTCGTATGGACAGGGTCGAATTGTTGAAGTTGACGGCCTGTGTCTTGCTCGTGGCCGGGAGTTCTGCCTCGGGGATCAGGCACAGTTCTTCTTGGCTGACCGCGAGAAGGATCCGGATCTGGGCGGGCTCCTGGGGGAGGCCGCAGTGGGCCTCTCGCGCGCGCGTCTCTAATGCCCTTTTCCGTCATTGTACTAAATTCGTAACTTCTCTCATAATTGTCGCGTTCCCATTCTTTTGCGGTTGGATATATGGGCTGTGCCGGTACCGCAGGATTGAGGTGTACAGCAGATAGATCTAGCAAAAAATATTTGTCAACGATGGGGATTTTAACTTCTTGTGAAAACTTCTCGTCGTATAAAACAATTCTGCAAAGAAAACGCGCTGGGTCGGCGCCGGCTGCAGCGCTTATGTCGCCAATGGTTAATAAGCTCCAACTATCTTCATCGTTTTTAGCAAAAGTGGATCCGCGGAAAACTTGAATTTTAGCAGTTAAGTTTGCATTAAAGAAAAACAAAGGCGCGTAGTCATTATCGGATGTAGGGTCCGATCCGTCGAGGGCGCCATATGAACCGTAAGCAGATCCAATTAAGGTGTTTAGTGCAGAAGACTCCCCGGTGGCCGCGGCGTCGCGGTGCATCCAATAGTATTTAAAACTATTTGGCAAAGAGGTGCTGTATGGATATGGTCTTATTGCCGGGGACGGCATGCCGTTTGTCATCGCCGGCATATAAAACCTAAGATAACTATCCGTAAGCAGACCCCCGTCAGAAAAATCATCAAACGTTAAAGGATAATTCTCGCCAATATCAATAGAGCCGATCTTTTCTTTAGAGGCGCCAGCCTCTTTGTTAAAAAATGATGAATATTGGTTTGGATCATGCAAGGTTAAGCCGGTTTGTTCTATCATCCTTTTGTATGTGTCTCTTGTCTCCATTCTTCCTGATATACTGCCCTCGGTTCCGGCTGGCCCAGAATCAGATTTCCAAAAATATGGACTTGCTGTGTCAGCATCAATATAATTTTGTTTGTTTTTGTTATAATTTAACAAACTTATTAAAATTCTCTCATAATTCTTTAAATCATCAAACAAATTTGAATGTATCGATAGGCCCGTGGGCAGGGCCTTCCTAGCGAACACAGTAAAAGCAGTATAATAAAAATTAAACGACTTGTTATGTTCTGACGGGTCTGAATATTCTACGATAGAAGGAGTTAAGTAAGAATATCCGGTCTTGGAGAGAGAGTCATCCAATGCTCCACGACCAATGTTTGAAGCTATACTTGTTCCGTTGTATTCAAGAAATTCCTTTTCGCCGTTAAAAGTCTCCTCACTTAAAGCCAAAGGAGAAAATTTTGCAGCGTCTAAACGGGCCCTGTCTTTGTAATAGTCGGGTGAAATTTTTCTCAATCCGGTAAAATTCGAGCCCATTGGCGCGCCGATGGACAAATAATCCATATAAACATCCTCGTTCATAACCGCCTCAAAAAGCTCACTTGGACTGTCAAACGTGTGATCTTCATAAATGGTCTCCTCGGACGGAGATATAACAAAGTCCAGTTGACTATTGAAGCTGTAACCATCGGGAACAGTGGAGTTGTCTAATTCACTTCCGGATTTATTTATTTTTGTCGTTCCTAATATTTTTTCAAGTTTTTTAGTGCACGTACTTAACAATTTTAAAAAATAGTCAATTCCTCTTGGAGATCCTGTCGACGGCTGTAACATGTTTGCAAGCAGTATGGAGAGGACGCCTGTATCGATAACAGTAAAAACACCAAAAATATTGAATATCTCTGTAATTAACAGAGGCGCTTGTTGCCATGGTTTGAAATCAGGAAATTTAGAATTCGCGGCGTCGTCGAACTCTGGCTTCGCGAATGATCCATTTTGAAAATAAGAAGCAAAATGTGCTTTCTTATATTCTTCGGCGACCATATTCGCGTCGAAAGAGAAATCCGACTCCGAACCTTTTTTATATGTCGAAACAGACAAATCATAATAATCGTCTAAAAGTACTCGCATTCGTGCGCAGTCTTTTAAGCGTTCGTACAAAAACTCATAAGTCCCATCTTTGAAAGACAGCTCTACGCGGTATCGATACAAGCCGGCCGATTTTTCACCAACATCTTTGTCAGTGAACATGAAATATCTTTCTGAGAAGGGATCGCTTTTCTTTTCCGAAGAATACGATACTGTTATTTCTGTTAAGGAATCATTTTGATTTGGAGTTTGATATCCAGTCAAATCGCTTATTGCGCCTATTAATTTGGAGGGCTCTTCATATGGTCCATCATTTAAATACTCTTCATATTTCGTATTTAGAACATGTCTATCAACTCTGTCTCGATATACTTTAAGTTCAAGTAGTTTACCACTACTCATGATTTGTTGTTTTAAAGGATCTATGATGCTTTCGTCTTGGTTCGGGGCGTCGAAAAGCAAAGGGTAAAGATTTGAATTGTTTTCTAAAAGATTTCGTAAATTTATAAAAAAGACACCTCTTGCATTATTATCTATGTCGCGCGTTATGTATAGTTTAGAAAATTCTGAATCGTTTGAACTACCAACGAGCTTTCCTTCTTTGTTTATGTTTGTTCCCTTCAAAAAATATTTCTTTCTTTCTTTTTGAAAAGGACACAAAAAGGTGCCTCCGGGCCCGAGGAGGTGCGCGGCGCCTGCTTCAGCTTGAAGAAAGTCTGATAGCGCCTTGTCTTCGTTAAACTTTTGTTGATCGCCAAAAGCCAAATAACCTTCTAGATTTTCTTCAAAGAAGCTTGAACGGAAATCTGAAATCTTATTGTTGTGAACCCTTGCAAGTCGTAATTTGGGCTGGGTCACGCCATGTACGTGTTTCTCGCCAACCATCCAGCCTCTATACGGGGCTGCAGGGTCTAGACCAGATAATCCGCCATCGCCTTGATAGCCGTCAGGAGCTGGGTTGTCTGGACCATGCCAGTGCACCGAGCCTTCCCAAGCTTGGCCGTTGGGCAAGAAAAACGCCTCGCGCTTCTGTTGAACCTCGCCATTCATATAAATAACTTCAGCATTGACCGGTCCTTCAACGATAAAGTCCTCCCAAAATTCTGGTTCTACTTCATACCCCGCGTCCAAACCGGCAAAGAAATGAGGTACATCCAAGAAAGTATAAAATACAAAACCTAAGTTATTCCAAGCGCCTTGTTCGTCGAACGCCTCAATTTTGTGTTCGAAGGGAATCACATAATACGCTTTGCCTTTTATGATTTCTTCTCTTATTTTGCCTTCGGCGGCCCAGTTAAGCAAAACATCTTTTTGAGTTAGGTTTCCCAATAAAGAAGAAATAGAAATTTGGATTGCAGAATTAATATAAACAGGAGATTCATCAGGATCCATCACACCTCCAGGAAACTTAAAAGGGTTTTCAAAAGAGTTGTTGGGTCCCCACGAAATATCTGCACTATAGCGTATATCTCCCTCAAATAAAGTTGCATCGCGTGGCAAACAGCCATCACCAATTTTTTGCTTTGCTGTGTATATATTGACATTGCCTCCTGCATTATCCGGACGATTATGTTTGGCTCGAAGTTTCAACGCAGTCGAATACTCTTTATATTGTAAAATCTGTATAAACATTGAGTCTAAAAACTGATTTGATCCATCACCTAAAGAATTTAACCAAGAAGATTTTGATAGCTCATCCACCGACTGATATAACTCTAAATTAAGCGTTATGTTAGTCTCGCCAGTCTTCCCAGCATTTTCTAATGTAATTTTTTTACAGTAAACGTAAGGAAGTAAACCACCGCCAGTTATTGTGTCAAGGATCCCAGACATTAACAGACCTCCCCGGGATAATCAGCTTCGTCTTCATAAATATCAAATACCTGTTTTTTCTGCTTATTGAGTATTTCTTGACACTCTAGAGCTTTTGCGTCAGCAAAATGACCTAGCTTCTCTTGTACAGGATCGTAAGTGCATATTATTTCATCGTTTATTTCATCATCGACTAAAATATCAAAATAATATTCTGCATGTTTTTTATCGGCTTCCGGTGTTGTTTCGTCAATAAAAGTTACTTCAGAGTCCGGGTCGGGAGGAATAGAAAAAGCGAGAGGAAGAAGCGATTCAATAATCGTACCATTCTGGTTCTCTTCTTGCACCTCAAACATCTCAATATCAAAATTCTTTTTCTGAAAGGAGCCGTTATTTTCCACAACCTTTAACAAAACAGACATATCTTCGTCATCAGATACCACAACAACATCAGAGAGTGCAATGCCATCCTCAAATTCATCTGAAACCTCGTCGGCCGCAGACAGATTAGACACCTCCACGGTTACATCTGTTTCTAGTTGTGGTATTAACAAAGTATTCGAACCACCTGTTTTTTCTGTTAAACTGATATACTCAACAGACCCGGAAAGCATGCCATTTAAAAACAGCACAGACCAAGAAGGCGAATATTCTGAATTTATGTCACTCGTGCCTATAGGTTGTGGCAAAGCATAGTTTCTTTCTGGAGTGCGCTGCAGGTCAATAGAACCAACTTCCTCTTCGCCGGACAAAATAAGATTATAGTTCGTTTGAAACGCTTTTTCTAAAGAGGAAAAACTTATTTGAGGTTGCATAGTCTGAGCTTCTTTTATTCTCTCTTCACTTCTGTTTTGTTCCTCTGTTAAACCAGAGTTTTCACTGTTATAAAGTATGTTATCGTCAAAAAAAGAATAAAAAACAGGATTAAATTTACCCTTCGACAGCAAATGGCGGCCATACTGAGTTAGCTGCAAGTCTATAACATCTTCTTTTTTGTCAAAAAATTCCACTAGTTGTTAACCTCTACTTCAATATCAATCTTAATGGATTCTATCAGAGAAAAATAGTCATAAGGCCAATTTGTGCCGTATACTTCATTGAATTTCCTATTTTTTAGAACACTTACATATTCATCTGGAATCCTCAAACGGCGATTGGCGCCGTTTGGATCACCCATATTTAATTTATGTTGAATTGCTCGTGCAATTTGCCTTTTTCTGTAAGTGGCATAATCTTTCTCTCCTTGTTGCTTTACTTTAAATACCATGAATTTTAGTTTTTTGTAGAACAGCTTGGGAGAAGAAGAAGCCCCTGTTAACCAATTTGGTATAATTTGCTCCTCAGAATTAGCATCAAAATTTCCTCTTTCGGACAAGGTATTGAAAAAAGTATTCTTATCCACGAGGCAACCCATCGGAGATAAGAAATTTGCCGCGTGAAGCACGTTGGTGACAGATGTTAGATTCTCCGAGTTAGCGCCTTGGTCGCCACTTAAATCTGCAAAAGCATGCCAATCGCTTTTTTCCATGTTGAGGCTCGGGTTGATACTAGTTGGGTTAGACTTGATTTTCTTAAATTTCATGCTAGGATCTGGCATAACTCCTTGATATATATCCAGCAAATCTTGTTTAGACAATGTGTCCGTCATGGGCATGACAATCATCTGGAACGGCGCAACAGACTTGTTGTGTATAAAATCGAACTCCGGGGGAAGCTGGTATCCCTTTCTAACTTTTCTAGTTGCCGAAGCCGCGTCACGGCCAAGGAGCACGTCTATCATCTTTCCAACATCGGTCGACATAACTTCACGTATTGAGTTGGCGCCCAAGAAAGTTTCATTTCCTTTATAATAGCGGTCGCTTAAAACAACGCTAAGAGCATTTTCGAACGTGTTGGAGTGTATAGGTAAAAAGTATTTTCCTGGTATTATGTGGCGTGTTGAATATAATTCGTTGGACGACCCTGGTAAGACATCGCCGGTCGCTACAATATGAATCGGCTCTTCAAAATAAGGTATTAATACGATGGCTTCTGACACGGATTTCTCCTTCGCCATCTTCCCTATCTCATATTTCCGTTCTTCGAAGCCTAATACGTCAGTTAAGGATCCGGTTGGGCTAAGCAAACTAGATAAGTGCGGAGATCGATCCATTGAAAATTGATCAATTGCTCGACTATCATCGATTGAAGTTATGGGGCTTTGCAAAGCAGAATTTCTCTTAAAAGCTGCTTGGCGTAGACCGGTCGACTGTTTGATTTCCAGATATATTCCTTTTTCTGCTAAAGAAGTATCTGATATTTTGTCTGCATCCCGGACGGCCATAATATCGTACACTGTTTGCATCGCATCTAAATCGTATGGATCAGTACCATACCCACCCCACATACCCTTTCCGGTCGTATTGCCGTGATATGCATTTTCGACGTAGGAGAAATAAATTGTCTCGTTTCCGGTCGCCTTGTATTTTGTAACAACCGGCTGTTCTAGTCTTACAGCTGATATGGAAGAAGAAAAGTCCAGGACAGGGCAGACCCACTTGGGAGCTATATACCACATATGCTTATTGCTGCCGGCGCCTTCGGTGTCAACAAGCGGAACCGGGGGATTGAAGATGTCAACGCTAGCTTCAATACTCATTCTCTCAGCCATTCCATTAGAAATGGAAGCAGTATGTGGAGATGTTTTGCATAAACCAATTAAATCCCTGCCGTAGCCTGAACCGGTGTGATAAATCGCGGAATTAAATGAATTTGATTCGGCGTGCTCGAAGATTTCCTGTAAATTAAGATCATAAGGGCTCGTATTGGTGACGTTATCAAATTTATATGATAAAACCATTTTGCTCTCGCCATAAAAATAAGGAGGAGTGTATGCTTGATACGCGGGGTCTTGCAGGTTTGCAGCAAAATAGCTCTCGTAATCTCTGACCGGGACAGACGCAGTATTTTTGGTTACTGTACCGTCGGGCAGCCAAAACGGGCGCGCGTTGAGCGCTTGTTCAAAATATGAGGTCCGAGTGCCGGAGTGTCCGAGCGTTTGTCCTCCGTCCGGATGATGAATTACGATCTCTGTTGGGGGGCCGTAAATATATCCCCTCATCTTCGCATTTTTATAATCTCCGGCGAAGTCATTATTAATTGCTTCACCGCCGCCTACGCCGGCATCGCGTGGGCCTTCACACATTACTTGATGCAAGCCCATGTTAAGGGAGACATCCATATAATAATTCATATTTGAATTAATCTGCAAATCATCCTTATTTCTTATCTCAGATGTTGCAATAGGCAGTTTGACGCCCGGGATGTGAGTATCATCTAAGAAAAAGTCCATTGTCTCGCAAAGAAAATTGTTCATAGAAGAATAATAGGTATTTTTGTTTGAACTTGCAACTTCTGACATTCTTCTAGAAAGAGTAGCTGCAGGGTGGCCGCTGTCTCTTGTGCCGAGGACGACGCCCGGGTGGTAATCACCCAGTTTAGCCGCTTCAGCTGGATAATCCGTCGCGAATGAGCCGGCGGTTCGGCCGGATCCGGTTACAATTGCGCCACTTATATTTGGATAAGAAGTGTTTCTGTCTAAGTCAACAAAGTCAGTCACCAAACGAAGATGCTTGTCCTTAAACTGATCTAAATGAACTGCGTTGTACAAAGCTTCAAATGGAAGAGTTGTGTCTGGCCTGGAATTTAAAATAGAAGGGATACATCTTGAGTTTCCAAGCATCTGGAAACCGCCATAAGGGAAAGATTGACTTGCTTCCAAATGAAAACGCATGTCTGTAAAAGGGCCCGCCGGAGAGTTCCAAGTAGGGCTTGAACCGGTGTGCATTCCATGAGAACTTGATATAAAACTATGAGGCGCATAATAATAAGGATTTGCGGCGGTAAACACAGGATATTCAACAGCAATTCCTGATTTAATTGAATTATAAAGAAGGCCCGGGCCAAAGAAGGGCTCTATGTAGGCCTGCAATGACGGCGCTAGCTGGTTTGGCTGTTCATTTGTAATAGACGATGTGGTGTAGGATCTTTCGATATAGGGCGAAATGAAATCAGTAAAATGAGAACCAATCTGTGTGGTTCGTGTAACTGGATAAAAGCCGTTGTATGGAAGAAGCTTTCTCAATCCATGGCAAACAAATTTAATTGTACTTGGGATTGTTTGATCTTTATTTTTAAAACCGCCGGCGACGTCCATTACGTGTGTGAAATCAACTAAATCATCAGTATGTGAATATTTCTCGTAAAACGAAACAGCTTCAGAGCTGTCTGCATAACTTAAAACATACTGGTTCTGTAAAGTAGTTAGGGCCGGGCCCGTGATGTGATCATAATCATATATATTGTTCGTAAATTGTTTATCACTAGTCTTCACATTATCAGAACTAGACGATGGGTTCGCTCCGTCAAGTTTCAAGAAGTTTAATTTATGTTTTTGGTTATTTTCTAAAGCAACTTGGAGGGAGCCAAAATTTCTAGAAATCTTCTTAACTGGGCTGGAATATGTAAAATCTTGATGCGTATCGATAATAAACAAATCTGGATTATCAACAAAGTTTTTTGGTCCAAAAAAGTGTTTCTGGTAATAATCAAAATTATCTGAAATTCTAAATTCTGGTACTATGGAATAATCTCGCCCTAAGTACTTTAATCCTTCTTGTGTAAAGTCTTCATAGGAATTGTACATCGGGTTGCGGCCGCGGATTTTATGAGCCGCATAAAATGGACTGTTGTAGGGGAACGTATGTCTGTGATACTGCAGAGAAGCAGTTGCAGACGGATATCCGTCGTAGACGAATGATCCGCCGCTTCCGGTTTTAAAGAAGAAAATAGTCGGCTTTGTGCTGTAAACCAGCTCGCCGGCAGATCCAGTTAGCATTCCAGTTGTCGCGGCGTAGAACGCGTGGGCAGTGGTGGACGCGGCGGAATCATCATTTTCCGGGGAGCCGAAACTTGTGTCGCTGACAGAAGCGCTCATGCCGGCTTTGTGCGGCGTCAGCCCTATTTGCAAACCGGCTCCTCCGAAGCTGGAAGTTAGGTATATGGGTTTATCGTATATATCTTGTCTTGGATCTAGAGGCCACATACTCAAAAGAGCAATGTTGTAAGGCTGGTAACTCTCTAGTTGAGCGAAACTAGCTGCAGTTGGGCCATCTACATGTAAACCACCAAGTGTTGTGCCTCTTGTGACACTACTAGACAACGTATTTTGTTGGTTTGAAACAACACCGTTTTCTATAAACTGAGACGGCGCCAGCGAAGCCGTGAAATAGCCAATTTGGCCCACTGCATTTGTAGGGCTGCTTCCTGTGCCAGGAACATTGGCCACATGTAAGTGACCACCAATTAAAACTCTAGAAGTATACGACGATCGAGCGGCGCCGGGGGCGATTTGCATAAGTTGTATCATGTCCGCTGAGTTTTTTGCGCCGGGCGCGCTGGCGGCGCTTCCCGAAGCCGGCGTTCTGAGACGTGTTGAGCCTGTTACCGCAGATGTAGTTCCGCCTCCTTGGTCACTTCGCCAAAAACTTCTATTAATCTTTCGATCAAACCCATTTGATGAGTGGCCGGCTTGTTCTTCGTAGTGAGCCTTCTCTAATTTAAAAGAACGATACGCGTTGACACTTCGTGGGAAAATGCGCTCAGAATATATAAATCGCGAGGCATTCGCCTCAGTTGCCCTTTTCAATACATTGTAGTAAAAATGTTTTTTGGAATTCCAATGTTCATCTATCCGAGAGCCGCTAGCAACATCGCCTGATGTTATCTTCATCAAATAATTAAGCTGATCGTTTGTAAAAAACTTAATTTGATTCATAAAAGAGGCCCGGGCTATGGCAAACGTGTGTCCGGATAAAGAGTCTACCTGCACCGAATAAAGAAACGGCTTGTATTTGCTAATGACAGAAGGTTCATAAAAACTAGTCAAACTAGGCGCTTTTAGCGCATCTCCAGTTAGCTGCTTGTTGTCCTCGGCTGAAGCGCCAGGGTAGTGGAAGTAGCCTTCTGCTTGGTTTGGCGCTTCTCTGCGTATTTGCAGCAAACGCTGCTCTTCATGTTTGAGTAGTGGGTCCGGACGAGTCTGCTCGATCGACATGGTGTTGTTCAAGCGAAGACGGCTTGCTACGGGGTGCTCTCCTCCTCTGTATTGCTTCCAAGAAGGGTGTTGATACGGACCGTTGCGATGCAGCAGAACAGAATTCAATATAAAAGCAGTGCTACATGCTTCGTCCGCACAACCAGCGACTGAATCGGCTTGATAATTTACTTGTATGAATCCACCGCCGGTTTGAGCGGCGCCGTCTTCTACTGTGTCTTGGCCGGCATTTCCGGCGTTGACGTAAGCTTGATCTTCGTATGCGTGACTATATCCTAAATTGTTAGCAGAGGAGAATCTGATTGGATCGTAAATATTAAGGTTCATTCCTGCGAAATCAGTTGGCACGTGCTGATTGCGCGTGCTACCGTCCAGCAAAGAGCTGTTTCTGGGCAGGCCGAATCTTCTATTGTTGTCCTCTCCGGGCTTCATATAACTCCCGAACTCACTACAACTCACAAAATTTAATGATCCGCTAATAGCCATATTTTACCTCGTGCTCACCATATAAATAGATTATACCTTAAATTAACGATCCTGTTATCCATCTTGTTTGATTATCTGTTCTCGGGATCATATGTGTCACAAAAGCATTATCATAAACAGAAGCTGTAACCACCGATTGGTGCTCGAAATCAGAGTCTGCGTCAAGAGAAGAGAACTTTAAACGTTCTATATTATTTCTGTGTATCTTGTGTTTTGCCGCATGACCAGTAATTTCATAATTGTCTATAGTAATCGCGCCGGCCTGGGCAGCCCAATCATGGCCGGTACCGTAGACTCTTGCAGTCGGAGTGGCGCCGTTAGAAAAAGTAGTTACAGTTAGTTGGCTTATGTTAGTGTTAGCAGAGCCAAGACTGGTGTTACCCCCGGGTCCCGGGGCGGTTTGAACCAAAGTAATTGCCTGAGCGCCGTTTGCAGCAGTGGGCACGTCCAATACAGTAATTTTGCCGGCATGGCCATTCGCGTGCTCTATCGCAGCTTTAAGCTCAACCAAAAAGTCATTTTGTGTAGTAGCGCTCGACAAATTAATACTCACTGCGATGCCCCCGTCTTCGTCTGCGCCGGCCGTGCCGGCGCCGGTGTCTGTGTTGTCAGCGTCAGAAAGCACAGTTCCGGTAGCAGTACTGCTGTCGCTTGCTGCATTTGTGATCACATATCTCTTGGTCGTGCCATCTGTGGAAATTAGTGTAATATGCTCTAGTTCTGTCATGCCGTTTGCTGCATCACCGTCTGCCACAGCGATCGTAGCTACGGCGTGGCCAGGGAACCGTGTTAAGTCGCCGCGGTGTGTGCTAACGCCAAATTGACCACAGTGAGCTTGCATCTCAGTACTGTGTACATTCCGTGGCCACAGATTTCTGAACGTCATCGCGTTATTGGGAGAATACGTTTCATGGGCTGCGTCTAGGAAGCCGCGAGACAATGTTTCAAAGCCTCCAGGAGAACTAAACCTCGTACGTATTCTTGTTTTGTTCTTAACAGTGCCGGTCAGATAAGTTCTGTCTGGTAGTGTGTATTCTGGGCCGGTCGACTGGTTTCTAGTTATCACAGTCAACACAGACGGAAGAACCTCTCCAAGGGCACTTGAAATGTGTCCTCTCACATACCTCAATTTATGGTCTGCTGCCAAACTATCAACATTCTTAACAAACCACGGATCATTGACCTCTGGGCTAACTGTATTGACATACTCATATCTATTGAGATAATTTCCTGCTACAGTTGGCGAGGATCCGGTCATGTGAATATTGCGAATATTGACCGGTCTTTTTGCTATAGTGTTACGTGTGCGAGTTGCATATGGTCTATGGTGGCTGTCGTATGTCGGATGCAGTAATTTAAATGAGTTTTGCTCGAATGGATCATCGGCTGATGCTAATTTATATACTATAACGTCAGTTATTGCACAGTCGCCAAGGTGTGTTATCCCAGCTGTATAGAAAAATCTAATATAAAATCTAGTCCCGTGATGCTCTGATAAATCTATACCGTAGCTAGATCCAGAATTATCTGCTAACGTCCACGCATCTGTAGAGAGCGTATGTTGCTGGCCAGATATAGTCCACAAATCAACAACACCAGTTTCAAACGTCTTGTCTTTTGAGATTTGCACCTTTAAATTGCCCATGCCTGTTCCATGCATGTGATATCTAAACACCACATATGATTTTCCAGTTGGCGAAGAAACATCAGCATCTAATAAGTCAACTAGCGGCGTCACCAAACCGAAAGTTTGGCCAACTCTTGCCGGCAAAACCTCACAATATGCGAACCCTCCGCCTAGGCTGGATGATAAGGACGGCTTTATCCCGGGGCTTGTGTCAGGGCCAGTACCTGCGGAGGGAGTCGACCCGCTCAGAAAATCCCACTTGTGATCAGCATTAGTACCATTTTCCCAATATTCATAAGGACTTGGATCTTCATTGGGGTTTGCAAGAATCGGCCAGGTACTAGCGTACGGGCCGTCGGAGTTGGGCGGGTTAAGCAACGCGGAACCTGTAGTTGTCGGATCAACTGTGTTGTCTATCTTCCAAAAAAGTTCATATATGATATAATTATCCCAATCGATTGGAGATACAATGTTTAAAAACTTTTGTAAAGACCACCCTTCCGGTCTTGTCGTTTGAGTGTCCGAACCTTGATTGAGTTTGGTGTGTCTGTGTTGCATTCCTCCAACATACTTCTCCGTAAACGGACCTTGAAGTGGTATTTCTGCATGTGGGCCATATTTGTCCTCATGTATGTTCGCGAACTCCAACCCAAATTGACTAGCGTAAACGCCTTGATAGCCACTGTTTACAGAGGAGGTATATGCACTAAACGGCAGCAAAAGTGTACTCTTTGCATCAGTATATTTTAGATCATTCTCTCCGCCTTGCCCAAAAGCATCCGAGTCGGTGGTCTGAGGCGCCTTCATAGTTAAGGCTTTCATGTTGAAAACTTTCTTATTCAGCTCATCAGGAACTTCTTTGTCGTCACATACTGCGCCTTTTACCTCGTTATCTATATCCAAGTAAATAAAATCATCATCGCTGGCCCATTTTATAACACTTTTATAAAAATCATGTATGTTGTTGTTTTTAGGGTTCGCGCCGCCTTTGAGCTTCAAAGACTTGTGAGTTACTAAATCAATCGGGCGCGCGAGGCTTCTATTGTAGTAATAAGGTCCAGAATATTTGGTACCTCCGGGTGTCTTTAACGTCGTTTCTGTTCCGGAAACTTCCGTAATAGCAATCTTCAACAAAGAATTTTTTTCTGTGTCAATGCTCGTGTTCCCAGAAGACAACACTCCATCTCTATCTGCTCTTTGTTTCCACCAAAGACAATTTATATTTTGGTTAGTGTTCTCTTCCGCAGATACCGGCGCGTGGCCAAACTTCCAATTATATTTTAATTCTTCGATAGCCTTAAGAGACGCTACTGGTTCTTTCGGTTTAATGTCTAAAGTGGGGAACTTTGTCCAATATTTGTTTCTTTCAAGAATGTGACTCTCAACCATATTTCGCAACAAATCAACTTTATTAGAAGATAGTGGAATGAGTTGAGCTATCATTATGGATACCGCATCGTCTATCCATTTAAAGTACTCAATAAACTTTTCCAAATCTAAAGCGTCGTTTTCTACAGTTAGAAAAAACAATTCTCTAAGTTTTTCTAGTTTTTTGTAGTTAGGTCGATATCTGTTAACCGGTTCGCCGACAAGATTGTTAAAGTCTACAACAGTGGCAAAGAACCTGAGCATTTCTTCTGAAATGGTCTGATACATACTCTTTTCCACTGATAAAAGGTGCTGGACGTATGTCGTGTCCCGAGTAAAAACAACATCATCTTGCTTGTTCAAGATTTTAACCATGTCGTCACTATTAACCACCTCTGGAAGTTTTTGCTTCGCCGATGGAACGAACTCAATATCGACTACTTGGTCTGAATATTGGCTATTTGTGGTAAAAAAGTCACCCCTACCAGTGTAGTTGTAGGCGCTTATAGGCCGGGACCAATCATCTCCAAATTTGTGACTCTGGAGGGTAGATCCGGAGGTAAAATCCTCTATCAAAAAACGGCCGCTGGCGTCAGAGCCAGTAACATTGTCCATTGTCCAGTTTAAAACTAAGCTCTTTATTTCCGGGACGAATCGGCTGCCGAAAGAGTCATCTGACGTCTTGTGCGGATGGAGCGCGCCATAAGAATTTGGGTCTCTTGCGTGTGCGCGAATTACTTCGTCCGAAACATAATCCAGCCAAACCCGGGTGGAGGATATCTTGACATCAGAGTGGTCTTGAATGCTGCCGGTAAAATTTTCTCTTCGGGCGCCGACGTACAGCCTCTTTGGGTTTGAGAAGAATTTGGCGGCGTCAGTGAAGCTCATAGTTCCAGAAAGAGTGAATTCCTCTCTCATGACGTTAGACAAGTAATTCACACCGTAAAGTTCATATGTGTAGGCAGACGCGGCGGGGCTGTAATAGTCGTCCAAACTATCTATTAAAATAGCGCCATCCGTGGGCATCTTGGTCGGCCGCAGTCTAAACGCCAAATTCCATTTTTCGTTGTTATATACGGCCGGGAAGGAGTTGGCATTAGATAAATTAGATGAAAAAACCGTACTTCCGGTTAACCAAAATTTTACACTTCTTAAATCGTCATCTGGTTTTGACGCGTATACGTTGAAGCTTATGTCGTCTGTAGCTGTATAGGTTAAATCAGTATTCGAAGCACCGACAGGATAAAGTCCAAATATAGACGAGGACAGAGTTGGGAACGATTTATAATTACTGTCGCCAACTATTGAACGTTTAGGAAAGATAACCTCAGTTTCAATAGTCATCATCGCCCCAGTCATAAGGGTTTCGCTTATCGCTGGAATGTATGATATTGAGTTCGAATCATCAACGTCGTAATACTGGTATGCAGTGGCCGTATAAGCGCCCGAGGTACCAGAATCAGCTGTTTTCCTTGTTTCTAGGTCGTCAAAATCAATATATTTTTTTCTTACTGATATGTTGGTGTGATTTTCTTTAAACTCGTATACGTCGTCGACAGCATACAAATTTAACTTGATTAGTTCCTCGTCTACACCAAAACATCTCAAAAAGTTTCTTAATGATTTGAAGGTACCTTTTGATTTTTGGATATAAGAGAGGTTATTATATATGTTTTGATATATTGTATTTTTTACTTCATAGAGCTTCTTTTCAAATAACTTTTTCTCACCGCGATTTAAAAATTTAGCTAGCGCGCTGGCGTCGGCGAACAGTTCTGGCGCGTCGTACCCTCTAGAACAAAGAAGCCGATCGGCGAATGGCAAAGGTTTTTCATAGTTCGTATCGTCAGGATAATTTATGTCTTTCAGTCTTGAAAGCTTCTCAATTTGCATGTACAGATCATCAAAATAGCTTGCCAGAATTTGCGTTAAGTACTTTAAATGATTGGAGTTTTTTTCGTCATCTTCGAGGATCCACCCAGGCACAGATTTATATAAAGAAACAGAATTTTCATGATCGTGTGCAGAGCCAGACAGTTGTTTGTTGTAAGCCAAGGCAACAACGTCTGGGTGAGCCGAGTAAATAATAGGATCTTTAAACTCTTTTGATGCTGCGCCGCCGTCGATTATCGCAGACCCGGTGTTTCTAGATTCAGCTGAATTATAATTTATAAAGGCGCCGTTTGTTATCCGGCCTGAATAATCTAATATAGTTGAATCTGTTTCAGAATTTCCTGTTATGCCTTCGTTGAATTTGAAATAAACACCCAGGTCGACCTTGTTGGATATGTCATCATATTTGATGTTGTCCGTATTCGTACCGCCGGCGACCTGTGCTCTGTGATATCTTCCGATTTGTTGCGCATCTCTCTCTGCTTTCCAGTATCTGAATTCATCAAAAGAGCAGCGAACAGCGTTTCCATAGCCAACCTCAGCATAAACTCCCGTACTGGAGCCGGAAAGTGGGCCGGCGAGAGAACCGAGGGACGCGATCATCTTGCCGTCGATGGCATTAATGGTGTTGGCATTTTCAAGTACTGATTGGTGCACACCGTCGACATACAAATGACCAATTGTTACTGATCCTGTTGTTTTCGCCGTCAGCGCGTAGTGATGCCATTTTCCATCGGCGATTCCGTCGTCGTCAGTTATCCCAGTTTCGTGCTCGAAATTTATAGACACCGAGCCGGACTGGATATCGAAAAGCAACTGTTTTTTTACAGTTGCAGAAGAGCCGTAACTTCGGATGCTTAAGCTAGCATATTTGCCCGGGTTCGCGGTGTCGGCTGCTGTTCCGGACGCTGCTAAATTGAAGAAATACTCGTGTTTCGCTGTAGAACTGTGTGCCCAGGCGTCTTTTTTCATCCAAAATTCGATGGTCACACCTTTTGTGAGATCAAGTTCTAGATTGTTCGTTCTCTGACTTCCGGTGTGATATATATTTGCTTTAGATACCCCCGTGCCCGATGGACCAGCCGAGAAACCGCTCTTATAATCTTCGCCGGGGTCGGCGTTGGGGCCGCCTTTAAAATATATATATTGTGGCGCGCTACTACTATAAACGCTGTTGGCTGCTGTTGACGTATAAGTGTGCGAGCCGCTGTTAAGCGTAATAAACCCATTAGTTCTAGGATATTCGTTCTCGAACATAAAAAGGTCCAAGTAGGTGCTATTGCTTTCCCACTCTAACTTCTCTGCTGAAGAACCATCATACGGATAAGTTTGATATATGCGTTTTATCGCAGTATCATAATATTCTTCTGCTAATCCAAAACGGGCAAAATTAGACGCTGTTGTAAAGTCTACATCAGGTATAAAACGATTTCGTTTTTCGACATATTCGTCGATAAACCTAGACGATTCCAGATCTTCTCGTAAGTCCTGTTTTGTTTTATTTTTGACAAATTTTAAAGAATGTCCTTTGTCAAA
>TARA_R110000824_G_scaffold176239_1_pt1 | contig 24948 bp, 31 predicted proteins | sample TARA_R110000824 | Tara Oceans TARA_R110000824 (sample SAMEA4397747) | marine metagenome | biome: Polar Biome; feature: [MES] marine water layer (ENVO:01000295) within the mesopelagic zone...; material: water (ENVO:00002006), including particulate matter (ENVO:01000060) such...
CTCTCTCTTCTTGTCGATTTTCGCGCGCGAATTGGTTATGTTTTGGGCAAATAGGAGGCAGCATTGGCAAAGAAACGACCCGGGGCGCGAGGGCGATCACGTTATTTGAGTGAATCACTACGCGAGGTTCACAACGACATCGACGCCGCGCGGGCGGTTAATAGTTGGTCAGCAGTTGCGGCGTTGCGGCGTCAGGCTTTGCAAGTTCGGGCCGAACTCGACGAGATCAAACGCGCAGACGACGCGTCAAAACTCGAAGAGCACCGATTGACCGACGCCGAGCTAGTCGGGGAGATTGTCGCGGCGTTGGAAATTCTGCCGGTGTCAGTGGTTGAGGATATTATGGAGGCGTGCGAGCAGCGCGTCGGGCCGCCAAAGCTGCGGGTCGTTGAGTAATCTACGAGGCTTGCGCGAGGCGGCGCGCGAGCTTCAGATCAAAGCCGACGACGGGCTATTACCCTTTTTGAAATGGACCCCCCCTCAAGATCAGTTCTTGCGTTTAGAAAATCGGCGAAAATTACTTAGGGCCGGTAATCAGGTGGGCAAGAGTTATGTCGGTTTGGCCGAGTGCATTTATCGGTGCATGGGAAACCACCCCTACAACCAAACGACCAAAAAGCCCCCGATCGAGTGTTGGGTGGTAACGACCTCATGGGGGCAGGGTGTCGCCCTCCATCGCAAATTCTTCGAGCTAGTGCCGAAGAGCGCACTAACGCAACGAAGCCGGGAGTCGTTCGACCCCCGCCGGGGATTCGGCAAAGACAACCCCGCTGTCAGTTTTTTGAACGGGTCGATCTTGCGATTCCGCACGACCAACCAAGGCGCGGCGGCCCTAGCCGGGGCGACCATAGATCATGTTTTGATAGACGAGCCTTGCGACCTCGGGACATATCGCGAGCTAGACCGGCGCTTGTTGAGGTCTAACGGGTCGCTTGCTTTTTGTTTGACTCCAATAAATCGGCCGTGTGACTGGTTAAAGCAGCTTGTTGATGAGGGGATCATAGCTGAGATTCACGCGCGCATGGAGCCGGTTAACTTTGTGCCGATGGGGTCGCACCGGGCGCTTTGTTTGCCGGGCGGGATCCCACTCAATGAAGCATGGATCGAAGAGCAAAGACGCACGACCCTCAAGCGATTCGCGCCGGTGTTGCTTGACGGCGAATGGGAAACCCGCGCAGAGTCACCAGTATTTGAGGCGTTTACGCCGGATGTACATGTGACAAGCGAGATCCCCCGGGGTGATCTCAAGATCGCCATCGGCATTGATCACGGCGGCAAAGCCTTTAAACAGATCGCGATCTTGGTCGCCGTTGACGCATCAGGAGAGCACCCTAAGATCCATGTGATCGACGAGTGCGCGGGCGATGGCTCAACCACCCCGGACATTGACGCCCGTAATTATTTGAGAATGCTCAAGCGTAATGGGTTGAAGTGGCGAGATCTTGATCAGGTCTACGGCGATCGAGCCTACGGCGGCCGGGGCGGGGTTGGCCTCGGGTATAAGTCGAACAAGTTATTAGGTAAGCACTTGCGCCGGGCGCTCGGTCTAAAGCAGGGCCACCCGTTGAACCCCGGCATTAGGCAAGCGAAGACCGGGCGAGGCTCCAACGCGGGATCGGTCTGGCGCGGCTGTGTTTTCATTCACCGCGCGACACTGCGGCCAAATCATTTTACAGTGCACCCGCGATGCGTTAGGGTTATTGAGTCAATGCAAAAATTTGACTATCGTGATAATGAGTGGAAAGACGCAATAGACTCTTTGCGCTACTCGCTGTGGGCGTGGAGCATGAAGGGATCTAAAAGACCGGGGCGGGGGCTATATGTTTACTGATCAATTTCCACCAGTGCCAAAAGACCCCGCAGAATTTAAACGATGGGAGCATACCCGATTAAGGCGCCGCATGCTCTACGGGGCTTGGGAAAAAGATCTAGACGCCCGCGTGAGGTTGCAGATCGGCAATGTGCGCCGCGAAGCGTACTCAAGCCCGGACATGAGCAGTAACATATTACGATCGGTGGTTAGTCAATTGTCGGTGTTGTACGACACGCCCCCGTTCATAACCGGGCCGCCCTTGCTCGTTGCGTCGGTATCTGCGGCGGGGCTGTATTCGTTGATGTGTAGAGTTCAACGGGATACGCTCGGATTAAGGGAAATGCTGCTACGGGTAGACATAGCCAACGACGGCGGGCTAACCTTTCGCCCGGTGTTTCCTGATCTGGTCATTGCCGAATCTTACCCCGACCGACCCGGCGAACCGATCGCCATCAGGGAAGCGCGCCAGCGCGACGGACGGTGGACATGGGACGTGCTCGACATTCGCGACGGCGGGAGCTATCGCGTTTTAGCTATGGACGGATCGGATCTATCTGGTGAGTATTTGCCGGGCGTGACTTCGTACCCGTACATCGATCAAGCCGGCCGGCCTTACTTGCCGTATTCTATGTTTCACGCCGCCGAATCTGCGACCCTTTGGGATCCATACGAGGCGCGCGAACTGGTCGAAGGATCTCTAAATTGTGCGGTGTTGTGGTCGTTTTTCGCCCATTGCACCCGGGCGGCTAGTTGGCCGCAACGATGGGCCGTGGGCGTCGAAGTACCCGCCGCCGGTTACTATGATGAGGATTCTGACGGCGTGGGCCGCACTGAAGTAGTCACCGACCCCGCTACGGTGTTGATGTTGCGAGCCGCCGAAGAGGGGATCGGGGGTCAACCTATGGTCGGACAGTGGCAACCGGGCGCCGATCCTGCGGTATTGCAGGAGGCTATTGCGGCTTATGAGCGCCGCGTAGCGACCTACGCGGGGATTAGCGGATCGTCGATATTACGAAAGAGCGGCGACCCGCGCAGCGGCTACGCGTTGAGCGTATCGCGCGAGGCTCAACGCGAGGCCCAAAGACGATACGAACCAATGTTTCGCCGGGGCGACCTTGCGACCCTGCGTATCTGCGCGGCGTTATTGGGGCTGTCGTCTGAAGGTATAGCGATCGAGTATGCCGGTGTTCCGTTGTCGCTCGAAGAGCAGAAAGAACGCCGCGAAAGTTTGTTGGCCGAAATGGCGGCGGGCCTGATCGACCGCGTTGAAGCTTACCAAAGAGTACACCCCGAATTATCAAGGGAGCAAGCACAGGCGCGGCTCGTAGAAATCGCCTCTTTTGAACAGGTGCTTGATGCGCCGACCGCCGGCAAAGCTCAAGACACCGCGCTCAACGGCGCGCAGGTCGTAGCCGCTCAAGAGATCGTTCTTGCCGTTGCCCGTGGTGAGTTGCCGCGCGATTCGGGGATCGGTATGTTACAGTCGTTTTTCAATATGACAGAGGATCAAGCGTTGGCCGTCATGGGTACAGTTGGCGCGGGGTTCTCAGCACCTAGCGAGGAGGCTAGCAAATGAGTGATGAAGAGAAAACACCAGAACCAACAACGCCAGCAACCCCCGAACCCGCAGCCAACGAGGCGGTGCCCTATGCCCGCTTTGCCGAGGTGCTCGAAGAGCGCAACCAGCTACGCGAGGTCGCAAGCGGGTTGCCGGATTTACAGCAAAAGATCGAAGGGTTCGAGACTGAGCGCAAAAGTTGGGCCGTTGATCGGGAGTTTATGACGGCGGGCCTAACTGACACCGAGGGGTTAGATGTCGCCAAATACCTTTATGGAAAGATCGAGGGCGAGGCCCGGCCGACTGTTAGCGACTGGTTAGCCACCCCGCCGAAAGCGTTGGCCGGGTATTTTAAACAGACCGCACCAACACCCGCAGCGCCGGCACTAGTACCCGACGCAAACAAGGGCACAACGGCCACCAGCGCCCCCGCCACCGGCGAACCCATTAGCGCAGACATGACGCGTCAGATCGTGCAGGAGGCCGTAAAGACGGGCGATTGGAGCAGATACCGTGAAGCCCGAGACGCGATACTAGCCGCCGCGCGCAAAGTGGGTTAGGCTATTTTTGATCGTCGGGTCGTCCCTCCGTTAGTGGCGTATTGATCTCAAGATTTAAAATCACCACACTTTTTGGAGGGACTAAAAATGTCCAATGTTTATGCAGATATTACCAACCTCAGGATCACCGAGGCGCTCAGCGCCGAATTTTTGCTTTTGCTCGCCGATCGCGGCTCGCTACCTAGCCACCCCGCCCTAGTATATGCGGGCGATTGCGGGGGCAGCGGCTCAAAAACTGTACGCCTTTCACACATTGGGTTGATGGGGTACGATCGGCTGGCTTCGGCTGTAGACGGTGCAACAACCGCCTCGACTGATTTCACAAATTCGTCCACGGATCTGAGTGTCGGACGCTACGCTAAGAACTACTCAATCACGGATCTCGCTTCAGCAACAGCCTCAAACGGTCTAATCGATCCGGCGTCACTCGCCGCCGATGCCGTCGCCAGCTACAACACCACACTCAGCGATCTGATCGCGGCTTTGATGGGTGGCTTTGCAACAACTGTAACCTCAACAACTACGCTTACCGTTGCTGATTTCTTAACCGCCGTCTCAAAATTGGAACAGGCAAACGCTCAGGGGCCTTATATGTGCATCTTAGATCCAAAGCAGTACGGGGATCTGCGTTCTGATATCGCCACCACCGCCGCCGGTTCGGTTCAATGGTCGGAAACCTCACAAGAGCAACTGATCCAAATGGGCAGCAACTATAAAGGCGAAGTATTTGGTGTAAGCGTTTTTGTTTCAAGTGCCGTCCCGGTATCGGGTGGAACTGATCATAATGGCGGCATGTTCGGCCGTGGCGCGATTGCGTGGGCTGACATGAGCGTAAGCGAACCAGACGCGATTAACATCGGCGGAAAGGTGCTCTTTGAGAGGGATCGTACAGCGGCCAGCGGGACGACAGCATATGTCTCGTCTGCTTTTCTCGGTGTTTCCGAGGCGATCGATCTTGCTGGCGTGACCCTGATCAGCGATATCTAAAGGAAGTCTGAGGGGGCCGGGGGTGGTTTGCGCCTCCTCGCGCCTCCCCGGTTTCCCTCTTTTTTCCTAGAACTAGCGAGGAGGCTATATAATGGCAAAATTAACCGATCAATTTAACCCGCAATTTGCGACCCTAGAGACAGGGCCGAAGCCGCCGCAGTTAGCGCCGGCGCCGCCTTTCATGTTGAAGCACCACCCCGAACGGTGGGGCGTTGAGCATGGGCGCGTGTTGCCAGTGTTTGCAAAACTGCATTTGCAAGCGGGGATCTCCCGTGTTGAGCAGATAGGCGGTAAGTTCGTAATGGGTGAAGCAATCGCGCAGACCGAGCGCCGGGGCTGGAAAGTTATACCGATGGATGTGCAAGGCGAGGGCACTAGCTACCTAAGAAAACCCGAGGGCACAAACACTCATTTAATGCAATGGGAAATAGCATACCCCGGCAGCCGCCAACGCGGGCTAGATGTCGAGGGCTGGATCAAGTTCGTTGATCTACTGATCAAAAAAGGCGCGATTGAGCGGCCCGCGCTTTATGTTCTTGAGCGCATGTTAGCGAATAAAAGAAAAGCCTATGGCGCCGCAGCCGATCAAGCTGTGACCATGCCGAGCGCGAAAAGCCGGGCCGATTCAATCGCCGCAGACATCAAGGTGATCGAGGCTGAGGTCAACAAGGCCAAAAAGAAAACCAAGCCCACGAAATCAAAGCCGATCACATTGGGAGATCTTAAAAAATGAGTTCAACCACCCGCGATTATTCAGCCCGGTTTATGTTGCCAGAACTGATCGAGCGCGGGCGGGATGAGCTTATCAAATGCCCTGTATACTACGACGGCGCCCTTGCTGCGCCTTCGGCGGGTACGGTTTCCCTCTACAAGCCAGACGACACAAAAGCCGTAGACGGCGCGACCGTTACGATCACGGGGTCCGTTGCTCAGTACACGATCACAACCGCGACGCTCTCGGGCGAAACACTCGGCGAGGGCTGGCGTGTTGAGTGGTCGTTAACCATGCCGGATAGCGTGGTACATTTATTCAGAAACACCGCCGCGCTAGTGCGGGGCCGGTTGTACATGCCGATCACAGATGACGATCTGATCCGGGTGGTTAGCGGGTTGGACCCGTCAAGCTCAACCGCGCTTAGTTCGGTTGCGAATTGGCAAAGCTATATTAGCGAGGCTTGGCTAACTATTGAACTTCGGCTAATCAATCAAGGCAACCGGCCGAACCTCATATTGGACCCTAGCGCGCTGCGTGAGGCGTCTTTAGCTTTGACCCTTGCGCTGATATTCGACGACCTTTCAACGCGTCTTAATGAGGCCTACGAGACACGCGCCGCGAAGTATCGCGACCAGTTCGAGGGGGCTTGGGGCCGGTTGCGTTTTGACTACGACACCAACGACGACGGATCAGCCGACCAGACGAAACGCCCGGCTATGGCGACAGTGTGGCTTTAGCACTTTCAACCATACGCACCCGGGTAGCTACGGCGCTAACTGCGGCGGGCTTTCGCGAGTCTCGCTTTGGCTATGAGTTGTTTGGTAGTGACCCGCAGCACGTACAACACAAAACCTTTTCTGTTGGGCTGACCACAACCGCAGCCGAACCCCGCCGCCGGGGCCAATTGGCCGTACACACTGTCGTGTCGATCAAATGGTCGGCCCGTGTTCGGGCGGATGCTCAAGTGAGCGACTACGGCGCGGCGCTTGACCTCGAAGAGACGATCGTTGCAGCGGTTCGCGGGGCGTCTAAGGTTAACATGTTCTCGCTTGATTATGTCAGCACACCACAACGGGAGATCGCGCCTACTGGTGATTGGTTTATTGGTCGTGTAGACTTTCAAGCACAACACTTTTACGAGGTATAGCGATGACCGACCCGAAGAAAATACTAGATCAAGCGGTGCCCGGCTGGGAAACAATGACCCGGCTGGAGTTCCGGCAAGCGACCAAAGAGACAAAGCACCACCGCGCTTGGCATGTTATGCAACTTCAACCAGTGACCAAACCCAAAAAGAAAACCCCCAAACCCAAAAAGGAGGGCTAAACAATGGCCGCCTCTAGTGTAATTAAAAACCAATTTGGCGCCGGATCGATCACGATCAAAGATGGCACCGGCTCACCTTTAACAGTTGCGGTTGACTTCGATCAGGGCGACTTTTCTGTTAGTGGCCTAATGGCCAACCTCAAAGAATCGGCCGTTTATCAAACTCGCGGTGTCGTGCGTTCAGTGCGTCATACCGAGCGATCGTTCCCGTCAATTAGCTTTACAGCGCTCATGAGCGAGTTCAGCGACGCGTCAGGCGGTACGATGTTGAACATGATCGCAGGGACTGCACCCTTCGCGGCGCGCGTTAGCACGCTGGGCGCTAATGCCGATGTGATAACATTCGATGTGGTGATCGTAATAGAAGGCACCGACCTCGGCGATAGTGCCGATGCGACGCTAACCTTTGAAGATGTGGCGCTTTCGGTAGACTATACAGGCGGTGATCCGTCGCAGTTCAGTGTATCCGGTACGGTTTACGGGGGGATCACAGGTGACCTCACGATCAGCTAAAGTCGGCGACCGTGAGATCCAAATGGAGCCACCCGGTTCTATGACGATCAGGCACGAGATCGTAGCCGCAGCGGCTAGTAACTGGCGGCGCGCTTTTGGCGCTGCGCTGGGTACCTGCTGGCGCGGCCCGGGTCGGCCCAAAGTTCGCTACAGTTCATGCGATTACAACCCGCTAAAATACGGTGGCGAAGTGCTCGACGAACTCGACGCACGCGGCGAGGCTATGGAAGAGGTGTTGGCCGCAGCGGGCGAGGCTTTCGGCATGTTGGCCGAGGGTATGATCAGCGAGGGGGAAGTCGAAAAAAAAGCGGATATTATAGAAACGCCGGGGGGCTAGATTGGGCAATTCACGAGATCGAGGCCGCGCGCGGTTTGCCGGTTGGGGGGTTTTACCTGTTACCGCGCGAGGCTCAGATCTCTTTGCTGGCTTGGTGGAGGGTGCGTCATGAGCAAAGATGAGATCCGCGTGATATCAAAAGACAACCTCGCGAAGTGGACCGAAACCACAACGAACCGCACGGCGGCGCTTTTGCTCAATGACTTAGGCAAGATCGGTGATGACATCATTTCACAGGTCAAAGGGGCCGAACCGGCCGGCGAGAGTTGGGCAACCAAAAACAGGTACAACCGCATTACTAAAGAGTGGGAGACTTGGCAGTATTCAACTGGCACTCGTACTATTAAAGAGTGGCCAGTCGATACCGGCAAAAGCCGCGACGGTTGGCGATGGTACATGCGACACCAAGGCGACGAGATCGAACTGGTGATTACTAACTCCGTGCGCTATGCGTTCATGTTGATCGCCAACCACACCTACAAAAGCCAACGGGCCTACACCTACTTGATCCGCAACCCGTTAAAGAAACAGGCGAACAAGTTCGCTGAGGTGTTCAGCGAGATCCTAGCCCGTGGGGTTTCATAATGGCCGCCGTCACCGAACTAACCGTCAAAGCTAACATTGCTGAACTGCGAAAAGAGCTAGGCAAGATCCCGGGCATAACCGCGACCGAAGCGAAAGCGATGGCCGGGCAGCTAGTCCGGGAATCAAAGAAGGCCGGCAAAGCCGCAGAAAAAGCCGCCAAGAAAAGTAAAAAAGCATGGGGCGGCAACACCACCGCGATTGGCAAAGCGGCCCACAAAATGAAAGGTTTTGGCACCGCAGCGAAAGCGGCGGCAGCACCGATCGCCCTCATAGGGGCGGGGCTGATTGCAACGAGCGCGGCGGCGTTTAAGCTCGCACAGGCAAGCAGCGAAATGATCGACGAGTTGATCAACGGGGCCGCGCTTGCTGGTTTGTCAATCCAAGATTACACCGCTTTGGGAGCGGCGCTGAACGCCACCGGATCGAGTTCCGAAAAACTGGCGCCGGCGATGGGCAAAATGATTGACGCTATGCAGAAAGCCCGCGAGGGTTCTGTTGAGGGCGTGCGGGCGTTTGGCAATTTAGGCGTTGAGGTGCTCGACAGCGCGGGCAACCTACGCGACGCGGGCGAGGTGGCGCGCGAAGTTGCGGCGGGGCTTGCCGGGCTTAGTAGCAAGACCGATCGATCGGCTGCGGCTCAAGCGGTCTTTGGCAAAAGAAATGCAGAGGTGGGACTGAAGCTGGCCGAGTCAATCCCGTTGCTAGATGAGTTCAGCAAAACCGCCGACAAGATGATCACCGATGAGGCGCTGGCGGCGTCTGCGGACTTTGACGAGTCAATGGCCCGGCTCAAACTGAACGCGCAAGCGGCCACCGTCACACTGGGCACGCAATTAACACCGGCGATCACTGGCGTTATGGATGCGATGTCACAGGTAGGCCCGGACATTATCAAAGACCTTAAGCCAGTTATTGAGATGTCGATCGCTATTGGCAAGTCCTTTGTTCTTTCGGCGGCTGTGCTGTATGATTTGGCCGAGGTCGCAGTTGCCGCCGGTCGAATTATGACCGACAGTTTTCTAGCGCCGTTGCGTAACACCTACGCCATAACGCAACAGATCGCCAAGCTGTCGGGTAAGATATTACCAGACCTTGAATTTTTGAATGTGACGCCTGAGAACTCGGGCCTTACTGCGATGCGCGATAAGCTCGCAGAAATCAACACCGAGCAAAACATAGCGTCAAAACTGGCGGCGGTGCTTTGGCCTGATACCGCCGAAGGCGTGGCCGAAGTCGATAAAGAACTAGCCCCCCTACCCCGGCGGCTTGCTCTGATCGAAACCGCCGCCAAAAAAGCCACCAGCGCAATCAAAGACAACACCGACGCACTGATCAAACAATGGCAAGGGGCGAAAGCATACGGCGACGAGATCCGGCAAATGGTGATCGATGACGCTCAGGCGGATCTCGAATCACACGCCGCGTTTGTTGATAATGTACTCAGCCACACCGCGAACGCCGCTGGTGAGATCTCGTCTATTGCTGGCGAGTTTTCGCAGCGCCTCGCCGACGAGGGCACCGAAGCCGCCAAAGAGCAAGCCCGGGCGGCCTTCGCAATATCGAAAGCGGCGGCAATGAGTCAGATCGTGATCTCAACGGCGATCGCCGCTATGAATATACAAGAGAAATTCGCAGCGGCGCCACCCGTCGCAGCGGCTTTGACCGCTGTTTTAATGGGCACCAGCGCGGCAAACATGGCGCTAGTCGCCAGCGAACAACCTAGCTTTCACCGGGGCGGCATGATCTCACCTGACGAAGTCTCGATCACCGCTCAAAAGGGCGAGGCCGTATTGAGCCGATCAGGCGTAGCCGCTGCGGGCGGTGAGTCTGGCGTCAACTCGCTAAACTCAGGCGCGGCCGGTGGTGGCGGCGTTATGATCATCAATCAGGTATACCGACACCGGGTATTTGATCGGGTGGTTTCTGATTCAATCAGGCGCACTAACTCACCACTGAACAAAGCATTGAACGCCGGGCGGCGGGTAGGTATGAGCAAATGACAGTATTTCGAGGCTTAATTATACCCGACACCCGCGCGATCTTACTGGGCGCAGACACGACCACGACCGAGCGGGATCCCGCAGTCGGCACCCCCGAAAAAGTAAGCGGCGAGAACTCGCTAACACTGATCGCAACCGGCACCCCTTCGGGGTCTGACACGATCCTAACCAAAGCGACGCAATCAGGCGCGCGAGGCTCTGCGGCGATGGCGTGGCAGCGCGACGGCGACGCGCTTTATCGAGGCTTTAACCCGCCGAATGTGCCGCAGGGCTGGCGCTCTTTGCTTTGGACTGATGGCAGCGCGACACCTTTTAAAGCAACCGACCCGAACGCCCTGACGCTATCCAGCGGCAAGGTGTTGGTAACCTTTGAACGCGAGGTAACCGGCGCCCGTGAGGTCGTCGTGAGACAATACAGCCCCGATACTGACACATGGTCAAGCGCGGTAACTGTGCAAAGTATCGCCGATACTGCGGCGGTGTTGCGGCCTTGCTTGCTTCAGCTGCCAAGCGGGCGGGTGTTGCTGTTTCACTTCTTGCCCTCGGGAAATATCAGGATGCACTTTAGCGCCAACGACGGCGCGGCGTGGGCTATCGGTTCGCGGGGTATATTGGCCGACCCGATCCCCAATTCAACGGCAACGGCTGACTATGTATTAACCCGGCTTAGGTGCGTATGGTCCGGCGACGGGATCGCCATCGTGGCGGGGGTGACTTCTAACGATACTTCTTTATCATTTCGCGAGATGTTCGCTCAGTATTCATCGGTCGATCTTGGCGCCTCGGCTCAGTTAGTCGGGGCTATTTGGGACGGGCTGAACAACGACGACGGCGGCTACCATGATTTGTTAGCCTTGCCGGGTGAATTGGCGTTGATTTATATCAATCATTCAAGACTGAGAAAGCCGCACATTCGGCGTGTTGGTAGTATCCATGAACCGTTACAAGACGCTGATGATGTGGTGGTTTCGCCTGATGTTTGGGGGGCTGCGGCTGATGGAGACTTAGCCGCGTGGGTTGAGCCTGACGGGCGGGTCGTTGTGGTCGGTCGTGATATAGCCGCAACTCAAAACATAATAGCCCGAACAGCAACCGGCCCCGATTACGACGGCTGGACCTATTTAGGCAACTCAGCAACTGCAACGAGCGCCGGGCGCATAGTCGCGACAGGCTCAACAAACGGCTACTTTAGAAAGCTGGCCGCATGCGGGGCGCATGGCCGGGGTATGTTGTTTCATTCATGGTCAGCGGCTGCGGGCAACGAAGACGACTCTTTAGCCGTGTTAACGCTTGGCGGGTGGTCGTCGGTGCCTTTGCCGTCTTTGGATTATTCAGATGACTATGATCAGGCGGTCGGCTATTCGTTGCACTATTACCCGATCGAGTTGCCCGGTGGGGTGGGTTGGACCGCAGCCGGGGCCGGGCCTCAAGCCCTAGCGGCTGGCGCGCTGGCGTTGACGGCTTCAGCGGGTACCAACCGACTATACACAAAGACCGATACCGAAGCCGTAACACACGGCGCGTTATTGAATGTTGTGTTCACTCAAACCGCCGGGGGCAGTGCTGCGGCTCCCCAGATAGGCGCCCGGCTGCGCTTGGCCGATGGCGCGACAGAACGAGAGGTTGAATTAAGAGCGACCGCGATCAAGATGGTGTTGTTTGATGTCGTTGCGGGCACTCAGGTAGGCGCTGATATGGTATCACACCGGCCAGACGCCGGGGTTGATGTTCTGATCGCCTTGCAGGGAACTAGCGTCAAGGTGTGGTTTAGGGCTGCGGGGTCTGGACCTGATACACAATACAAAGCCGGCCCCGCTTCGGCTTCGCTTTCGGTTGATTCATCTACCGCCGCCGCAACTAACCGCGTGCAGTTTGGCCGGATCACCGCGTCGGCGTCTGCGGTTGACTGGATCTCTGTGGGGTATTTGTCGGGCACCTTTGCCGGGATAGCCGGCGACAGACTCACCAACGCGATCAACCTTCGCGGGCGTTCTTTGCCCTCGTACTTGGCCGACGGAATCACAACCGACCAAAGAGGCGTAGCGTATACAAACGACCAATGGCAGATCCCTTTAACGGCTGATTACGCGCTCTCTCGCGCGCTACCACTAGCCGAACCGGCTAGCCCTCGCGTCGAGTGGCGGTCAAAGACTGAGGCCGAAGCCAAGATCGCGATCAGGTTGAGCCGGGATAAAACAGAAGTAACCGACGCGCTAGGCGATATGATAGGGGTGGGCTTGTTCGGGTCGAACTTTTCGGCGGGGTCAATCGAGGGTTACAACGGCTCGGCGTGGGTTTCTCTGACCTCGTTTAACGCGTCAAAGGATCACGATTCTTTAGACTGGGTACGGCGCGGCGACACAGTGCGCCCCAACACCCCCGGCCTATCGGCGCCGCCGGTGTTTATGAGTCATGCACACGAATGGGCGGGCAGTTATTTTAAGTTTTCAGCCGATGGCGCTTGCCGCAAGATCCTAACCAACCCCGGCGGGGCGTGGGATCCTGCTTCAACCGTTCGCCGCGTGGCGCTTTCGCTTGAGGGCACCGACGGCACTGAGGGCACCCTCGGCACGACCGGCGCGATCTGGCCGGGTTCTTTTGCTGTTCTGGTGCCGTTAAAGGGCGTAGATTATTCAGCGTTTCGTATTGTGATCGACGCGTCGCAGGGCACCGCCGAGGGCTACTATAAGATCGGCCAAATAGTGATCGGGCGCGTGGCCTTACTTGCTGATCAATATGCATGGGGCCGGACGATCGACACCATACCCGGCGCCGAAATAGTAGAGGGGCGCGACGGCAAAGACCGGCCCGACGTATTCGCACCCGATCGCCGGGTGGTGGAGTTCGGGTGGTCTGACGGCGTCGATGAACGCAAAGTTGAGGGCGACAACCCCACGCCCGTTTATTTAAGCGGCTCTAGTGCTTCGGGCGCTTTACCCCTTGCGGCTGAGGGCGGCACCGTACGAGCCGCTGAGGGTATCGTACGGGCAATTGAGGGGCCACGGCGGGCGCTCGTTTACTTGCCCCGGGTTGAGGTTGGCGCTAATGCTGTTGTATTGTCCCGGCGTGACTCGCTGATGTTGGCGAGGGTAGCCAGCCCGATCCGGCGCGAGGTCGTAGTAGGTGACGAGCTAGAAAATGAGGTGGTAAGAACCGCAGCCGTTACGCTGCGCGAGATCATCTAATGGCGATCCTGCTCAAAATCGAATGGGCTTCGAGGGTCTTTGAGTTCGACAACCCCGGCGACCTCGAAGATGAGGCCGGCGATCTGTTGTCGCCGTCTTCGACGGGTCGATCGGTGTCGTTTTCTGATCTGTTTTTCCCGGTCGATGTTGCCGAACTGATCGAAGCTGGCCACGACCTAGCGGCGGCGGTTGGCGAGGTGTCGATCGATGGCCGGGTGATCGTGCGGGGCTTTGTTAGTGAACCCGTATACGGTGGCGCCGATGAGCCGGTTAGCCTAACCGTAGCCGATGACCCCTACAACGACCGGGGGCTAATCCCGGGCGCGACTGAGGTTGTGCCCGCTTGGGCCTATTCTGAAAAGTGGGGTGATGTTGACGCGCCTTATCCGATCATATTTGGCACGCCGGGCGGGGGCACTTCGGCAAAATACCCCGGCAGCCCGGCGCCTATTTGGGATCGAATCTTTGCAAGCCCTGATGATACCGAATCACTTTTAATCGCAGGACACCGGATAAGCGCGGCGGGCACTTTTCGAGTGTACGACACCGAGGGCGCGGGGATTGACTTTGCGGCTACTTATCTTCGCGAAAGTATCGACCCGAGCGGGCGGGCAATAACCGCTCTTGATATCTCGCTGGTTGCCAGTGCGATCGATCTTGAGTCGTCTGAGTATTACATTGCTTGGGGGTCTGGCTCGGTTGGTTTGCCGGGGGGCGCTGGCGATGTGATCGGGTATTTGTTGGAGCGTTCAACGCTTGCGGTAGATTGGGATCGATTCAGCGAGATCCGGGGCGTGTTGAATAACTACGAGTTAGCGGCCTTTATAGATGAACCCGTAGCCCCTTGGGAATACATAGACGCGCTCAACGAGTGGTTGCCGATCTCGTGGGTGTCGGGTGCTTCGGGTGTGTTCCCTGTGTTGTGGAGACTAGACGCAAGAGCGCACAACTCACAGCACGCGTTTAACAACGAAACGCGCGCGGGGTTGGTGAACTATGAGCGCGACCGGGGCGACATTATCAACGAGGTTCAGATCAACTTTGCGCGTAATATCCGCGCCGATACTTACACGGAATCGGTAACCGTTCGCGATGAGCTATCGATCGACCGTTACGGGCTGGCGTCTGAGTCGGTCGATCTAGATGTGGTCTACGACAAAAAAACCGCCTACCAAATAGGGCGCGACAGGCTGGCCGCTAATGCTTGGATCCATCGTGTTGTGAGCTATCAGATCAACGACGATCGAGGGGTCCAGCCCGGGGACATTGTCAAAGTGACCGACGATGATCTGCACTTGTCTGAGGCGCCGGGGCTGGCGCGCCGGGTCAAGTTCACCGGCGGGGGCGTTTGCTCTGTTGAGGTGTTATTATTGGCGCGGGGTGTTTGATGCTGGAAGAGATGATCAAAAGCAATACAGCGCGGATCTCAACGCTTGAGGGCGATGTTAAAGACCTATCGATCACACTAGAGCGCGTGGCTACTGAGCAAAGCCACCACACCCGCATGTTATGCGCTATTGAAAAAGCCACAGCGCGGCGTCAAGGCTTGATAAAACAAGCCCTAACCCCTCAAAGCGTGTTAATCGTGGTGGTGTTCCTGTCTTCATTATTCGGGGTTAACCTCGTTTGGCCTAACGCGTCGCCCGTCGCGTCGGCTGTTACAACTACTGCGGGCGAGAAATAGGGAGATGAATATGGATAAGTTGAAAAGTCGTAAGTTCTGGGTCTGCGTTTTGGGGGCGTTGGCCCCGTTGGCCGGCGATGCTCTGGGCAACCTGTCAGGCGTTGACCCGGCGACGCTGATTATATCGGCGGCGGGGATCGTGATTAGCTATATCTTCGGCCAGTCGTATGTTGACCGCGCGGGCATGATGACCAAACAAGCCCACGATCTGATCGAAGCCTTGAAGGGTCAAGCCCGGGGTTGAGGGTTAGCCCCCGGGATTCCGGGGGCGTTGGGGCTATTCGTATTTAGCTTGCATTTTCCAAAAGTCGAGACGCCCCAATTCTTTTTTGAGGCTGTCGCTTAGGTTCAATGCGTCGGCTATTATTTCTGCCGCTCGGTGGCTTTCGTGAGGGCTGCCTTTGCACATTGCGACAAAATCGCCGGTGGTGTTGTCCTTACAACCCCACTTGGCAAAGCGGCCGGAGCCTTCGGCGGCGGGCTGGTATCTTTTGTTTTTGGTTGTCTTGGTCATTGTCTTTTGTCCTTTGTTCTAGTGGTTGAGGGTTAGCCCCCGTTGCCGGGGGCGTTGGGGCTAGTGTGTCCAGCTAAAAAGCCGGAAAGAGCGGGATCGATTTAAAATAGCGATCAACTGTTTTGGTGTATTCCGTGATCGCCCTTGCCATTTGCCGCCCCACGCTTTTTTGTATTTGCTCTCTTTCCCTGTTTTATCCACTAAGAGTAGGCAAGTATCGATCGGCGCCGCTTCCATGTACGCGGCTACGCGTGCAACCCAATCATGTGTGCAACGATGCACGCGGGAAGTCATCCCAGCATCTTGGGATTGTAAGCGCAAATGCCCGGCAATTTTGTTGCTGGTGTATACTTCCCGATCCCCGTCTCCCGTGTTTACGATGATCCGACGGATGGGATCTCCATATTGGATCTCCATTCCCGTCAATCGGCACACGCTTTTGTATTTTGCTTTTGTGTATGCGTGCCCAAAATCGGTAATAATTAGCGTCGCGCCGGGTGGGGGGGATCCCAAGTTTTTTGTTTCGTTTGTGTTGGTCATTGCTTTCGTCCTTTGTTCTTGGTTACAAAGGTAAGGTAACATCGCCGCGTTACAGTTTGCCACAATTATTTTGTTTTTTTTGTCATGTGCCGAGCTAGTGCTCCTTTTCGTCATACACGATCACCGCCATTTGCCGTTCGAGTAGCTCCAGACCGAGGCGCAAAGCGGCGCGCAATACATGGGATCTGCGGGTTACGCCGGGGCGGTCGAGTGATACCAGCGGGATCAGGTCGTCGGCCCGTTGGGTTGTTTCTTCGTTGAGTCTAAAGCTGAAGTTCTTTAGCATGGTAATGTCTCCCGATGCCTACGGCGTCGATCGCGTCGTGGCCTTGTTTCTCTATGATCTTAACCTCTGCGGGCGACAAGTCACGGAGCAAGCGCGCCCGGGTCACATGCTTAGGGGTTGAACCTTTCCATTGTCGGGGCTGGTAGCAGTACCAGCGCGGCGCCGTTGCGGCCCCTACTATAAGCCCCGCCACAAATTGCACCGCCAAAGCCTCGCGGGGCGGGCGCCCGTCGATCTGCATTTGCTCAACCACCAGCACATCACAAACCAGCGGCCCCAAAGCCGCCAACATTGAATCCCACGCCACCGCGCCCCGTTGCACTTGCTCGGGGTTGTGTACGGTTGCGGCCCGGGTCAGTATGCCGTCAATGAATACCGCAACGCCGCACTTTCGCACGCCGGGATCAACGGCGATCACTTTGATTTGTGAAGTAGACATAAGGCCGCCGCGTGGCGTTCGGGGTCAATTTCAGCGCCGATATAGCGCCGGCCAGTAGCCAAGCAAGCCCGGGCCAAAGGGGCCAAACCTGCGTAGAGGTCGAGCACTAGATCGCCGGGGTTGGTCCATTGCTCCAACCAAACGATCATCCAGTCGGTTGGTTTTTCACTGTGCCTTTGGCGGGGGCTGGCGTATCCGTTTGAGTGCTGGCCCTTTGGCGGGCGGCCTTTGACCGCCACCAACACCGGCTCAGTATCGCCCCGCCAATGATAGCCAATGCCCGGGGCGCCGGTCTTATGCCAACACCCGCCCGTAACATAGCGCCACGGGGTATCTAAGAAGGGCGGTAAAAAGTCGTGCAGCGTTGGCCAAGTAGCCCAAACAACTAACCGCGCGTCAGCCGCCGCGAGGGCGTGCGCGTGATCTAGGTTGGCGATGATTGGGCCGGTGCCAGTGGTGCCGTAGTGGTTGCCGGCTGCGCCGTTTTCACTGTTGCGATAGCTCCACGGCGGATCGGCTACGATTAGCGCGGGGGCTTCGGTTAGGCTCTCAAGCAACGATTCAACCGAGCAACAGCGAAGATCGATCCCGTCTATATCAGGCGCCGGGCCGGGGGTGAATAACATCATTTTTCCCAACGCTCCATAGGTGCCGAGGCTTCGGCTTTTATTGTGATATCAGGGATCACGGTTTGCATAGCTGCGACCATGATTAACACGATCGCGTCGATTGCTGCGGGGTCTGAGGTTTCGATCAGGATCTCGTCGTGTATAAACGCCACGGGGTAACAATCGCCGGGCCTTGAATAGCAATAGCGCGCGACCTCAAAAACGGCCCTTTTTGCGCCGCAAGAGGCCAAACCTTGAAAGAGGGTGTTACACGCGCTGGTATAGCCACACGCCCCGCGCACGCGCTCGGATCTGTGCTGTTTGATGTCGCCCTCGCCGGCGTATCCGATCAGGTTGTTTATATGGTCGAAGTATTGCCGCATTTCGGGCCAGCGTTCAAACCATGCGGCCCGGATTGCGTCGGGGTCTTCGACTGTTACGCCGTAGCCCCGGGCATACTCGCCAAAGGTAGCCCCCGACATGCCGCCCGGGTAGCCAAAATTGGCCGCCTTTGCTACCTGTCGAGAACAACCAACGAGATCGGCCAGTGATTGGTGCAGATCTTCGCCGGCGTTGATCGCCATCGCCATCGCCGAAGAGCCAAAGAGGTCTAATTGAATCTGAGCAAGGGCGCACAGTTCAAGCGTTGTATAGTCGATTGAATAAAGACGCATACCCGGCCGGGGTATGTAGCACTCACGGACCCCGCCCGCTCTGGGCAGTTGCTGTATGTTCGGTTTGCTGGCGCTGGTGCGCCCTGATTCTTTGAGCAAGTGGTATCGAGGGTGAACGCTGCGCGCTTTGAGCGTGGGTAAGTAGGTGCCGAGCAACTTATCAACCCGGGACAATTCACCGAGCACACCTAGCCCGGCGGCCTCAAGTGTCGCGCGGTCGGTGGCTACTTTGCCAGATGCGGTCAAGGGCGCGGCGTCGCCTAGCGCCTCAGTAACCGCCGCCCGTATGGCTGCGAGGTTCTTTGCGCCTGTTTTTCGCAGGTAGCCAGCGGCCCCGGCTTTGGCTGTTAGGGTTGCTTTTTGTGCGGTGAGGCTTTCGGCGAGGGCCGCCACCGCTTCGGGGTCCGTTCTCAGGCCCCGCAGGGTCATCAGGTGCAAAGCAAAGGCCGCCCGGGCTTGGTTGTGCTCGTCGGGGTGGTCGTTTTGCGCGGCGTACACGCGGGCCGTTGCTAGTGCGTCGTCAATGGCGTACTTTGCGGCGGCCGGGGGATACTTGTCAACGGGTACGCCGTCAAGTTCTGCGTATCTCAGGCGCCAGCTATCGGCGCTTTTGTCGAGGGTCAAGCCGCAGCGGTAGTGCCCGGTTAGGGCTTCGAGCGTGTAGCTCGTGCGGCGTTTGTGTAGGGGGTCATAGGTTAATTGACCGATTGCAAGCCGCGCCAGTTGCTCGCGGATCTTGGTGTCGGTGATTCGGTCAGCGGCTAGAGCGTCAAAGACCAGCGGCAAAAAGCGCCCGGGATCTTCAGCGCAAATAACCCCGAGATCATAAGTGACCGAATGACCGACCAGCCCAACCGACTGATCGGCCAAAAGCCCCGCGAGCCGGTCAAGGCCGGCGTCACGGGTCATCAGGTGGGGAGCCTCAGAAAACGAGACACAAACCAGCGCCGGCGCAGACATGCGATCGGCTATTAGATAAGTCTCAGTGTCGAAGGCTACCCAACGCATTAAAACGGGATCTCGCTGTCAGCCGCTAGAGGTGGTCTAAAAGTATGTTTGCTGAACACCCCGCCGCGCTGCGTTGGTTTCTCGGTTACGCTACACCGAACCTTAAGCCCGGCGATGTCGGCCCCATCGTTTTCGACCATGGAGTCAATCAGATCGTCTGTGATCTCTGCGTCGGTGGCGCCTGTTGCGGCCTTTACAAAGTCGTTAACGTCCCGCAGCGCGCTTTCGGGGTATTGGCCCCCCATCTTACAGACCCACGCAGCCTCAGTGCCGGCGGGGGCAGACTGATCGCCCCGGGATTTGGTCACGGTAAACTCAACTATAAAAAAGTCATCATTAGACTTTTTGCTATTGATCAACCTTACCGCTCTGAGGTCAAGTTGGTATTCACCCTCGGTTAGGTATTCGCTTTTGGCGTCGCTGGTTACGGCGCTGATTCCTGAGAAAATAGACATAATTTTTGTTTCCTTGTTCTAGTGGTTAACACCGGGCGCGAAGTGCACCCGGCGAAGTGTTGGGCCTTTCACCCGTCCGAAGATACCTCTAATTATTTTATTAGTCCTGTGATCTTTAGTCGGACTATCGTTTTTAGTTGGTGGCGTGTTTTCTGACGAACCGTAAAGAATGCGGGCCGATCTCCGGTGGGAAACCGTCCTGATCTGTCATGTTCGTATTTCTCAAAAAGTTGGCGATCTTTTCTTCGGCTTGCATTTGCTTGACTATGTCGGTGCCTTGCCAATCGGCCTTTAGTCGGTCTAGTGTCATTTGGGCAAGTGGCAGCAAAAGTGCGTCTAGTTCTGTTTGGGTTGGCTTGTTCATTGTTCTTTTTCCTTTGTTCTAGTGGTTAACACCGGGGCGAAATGCCCCGGCGAAGGGTTGACTAACGGGCGATCCCGTTAATATCTGTTGATTGAAAGCGCCGATCAATTTTTGAAGAGCAGCACCGGCGGCCAATTTGCCAGAAACCGAGATAACCCGCGCCGATTGTTTCGTGTTGATCGAGGTCTTTTGAATGTCCGAAAACGGCGCGCCGCACTTTTTGATCGACGAGATCGCCGCCGCCGTTGAACAACTCGATCCAAATGGCCCGGCTGTTGTATACAGGGAGATCGGTCCCGCAAATATAGCAAAACTCGCCCCATTTTACGACGGCTTGAGCGTACCACTCTTCGGGGTAGCTAATAGCCGCCGCCGTGAGTATTTCGTGTTGTTTGGTTGGCTTGTTCATTGTTCTTTGTCCTTTGTTTTAAGTTCTGACCCTATCTTAAATAATCCGCGTTACGAAGTCAACCACAAACCACAATTTATTTTCGTTCTTTGCCCGGTGGTTTGCTCTAAATAGCGCGCGTCTCGCTTGAGGCTCTTGATCTCGCGGGGTGTTTTTTCTGCGGTTAGATAGTGCAATTCAACCACATCGGCCGCTTGGCCGGGGCGATGGGTACGCCCGATCAACTGCTCGAAGACCGCCGCCGATGGGGGCAAACCGATCGTGATATTGCGGCTAAAGTGCTGCAAGTTACGCCCGGTGCCGTGTGCCCGTCGTGATAGCGCCACGGCCCCCGGGGCGGTCGGTGGTTCAGTTCCGGCGCCGTAACAGGGGATCGTGAGTTGCTCTAATATAAAGGGCGATTCTGACCAAAGGATCGCGGGGTCCAGTTCACGCGCCAGCGCCTCGGCTTGTTCTATTACATGAGTTGTCAACCACACCGCTTCGACCGGCGGCGGGGGTAGGTGCCGCACCGGTGCCCAATCAGCCCACGCCGCGCGCACTATGGGCGAACACCCCCCGCGCTCGGCTGCGTCAGCTATCAGCCCCAAAGAGTCAAGCCCTTGACGGTTGGCGATCAGGTATTGGCGCGCGGCCTGTAGCCATCGCGACCGGGCGGCAAGCCACCGGGGATCGGGTTGGGGGTTCCAGCGGGTATAATAGCCGGTCTGAATCTGGCGCCGGACCCGGGATAAGTCAAGGTGATTTTCGAGGTCGCGACCGTCCGGCGCTCTCCAGAGGTCTTCGAGGTTGTCAAGCGCGGCAACCTGCGCGGGGGCTAGGTCATAGGCTACGGGCTTGAAAACTAACGACCCCTCATAGGCGCTGGTTTCAGTGCTAACAACGCCCTCAGCACTCTTAAAACGCGCCCTAAACGCTTCCCGGGCTGGTAGCCCCCCGGCCCACGCTCGCAACGGGGCGATCTCGCGGTAGTCTACGGCGGTTGGAGGCTCGGCGGGGTTCACATCTATGCAAGCCGACCACGACCTGACCGCCCGGTAGCTGCGGGGCAACGGTGAAAGCTCACGGAGGGCTAATTCTGCGAGGTGGTCGAAGTCGCGCAGCGCCCGCGCGGTCAGCGTACCAGACAAGGCCACAAAGCGCGCGCCGGGGTTGGTTTTGTAGAACTCGATCAACCTCTTTGTGCGGGTGCTCTCGCGCCTTCTGAGCGCGTGGGCCTCATCGGCTACGATCAGATCGGGGTTGTAGTCGAGCAGCAACCGCCGCCCGCCCTTTGATGAAAGTATCGAATAAGGCTCGACCCGTAGCCCGTTAATAATGGGGTAAACCTCGCGCCATCGCCGGATCTCTTGGTGGGTCTGCTCGATCAGCGCGTTCGGCACCAGCAACAAAGCCCGGCGCGAATTGAGCACCGTAGGCGCTAAAACGCTGATCAAGAATTTACCATGCCCGACACCCGCCGCAATTAGCCCCCCGTTCGCGGCTTTGATGCGTGCGAGGGCTACCCGTTGCACCGGCCGCAGCCCCTCGAACTCGGGCAAGTTATCAACCGGCGGGGCTAGGTTCACGACCCGCAGCGTTTCACGCGAGGCCACGCGCCGCCCTGTCAATTGTCGCCCATTGAAGGCCGATCGGGGTCATTTCAAAGCCTCGCCGGGTATGCGCCAACACCCCGCGCCGAATTAAAGACCGGAAAACCCGCCGGGGGTGCTCGATTCCGAGCCGCTGGGCTACCTCTGCGGGCGGGATTGGCCGGGCCTCGCGGGCTGCGAGCCGTAAAAACTGGCGTTGACGAAGGCCGAAAGCCGGAAACCATGCCCGAAAACGCCCGGGGGGCTTTGGCCGGTAGTCCTCAGGAGCAAGGGCCAACCATTCGCGAGCGGTTGGCGTCAGGGTTACAAGCCCTTTTTTGTCCCAAGTCGCGAAGCCGTGAACGACCAAAGAACGCGCCGCCCGTTCGACGCTTTGGCGGCTTTGGTCCACTGCGAGCCGAAGAGCGAACACCGACAGCGGCCCGGCTTCGAGTGCATACACAACAGCCCTTTGCGTTAGCCCGAGTCGTTTAAGCGTGGCCGCAAATTGGTTGTGGGCGCTCATTTTACAGCCCGAATAACGCAGATCGACGCGTCGTAGATGGATTGGGAGAACCTGCCCCAGTACGGGCTATCGCTATTCACCAACAAATAGCCCGAGGCCGGGAGATCTTCAGCGGCTGCGGCTACGACCTCGGCGATCCCTTTGCCATAATCGACCAACTGTGGATCGGTCGGGTAGGCGGCTATAACTGGCGCCAGCACCTCGGCAAGCGTTGTGCATTGAGCGCCGGGGCTAGTGGGCAAGCAATCAACCAGCACAACCAGCCCGGGCGCCATTGGGGCCGGTTTTGGGGCTTTGGGGGCCTTCGGGGCCTTTGGCGCGGGTGCAGGGCTGGCGGCCTTCATGACCTGATCGATCTTGCTTGAGTGCACCCGCTTTAGTTGCATTTTATCGGCTATGATCTCTTTTACCGCAGTCAGATCCATGTCAGGCGTGACCATTGCGGCGACCTCTTCGATCGTCAGCGGGATCACCTGTTGCGGGTCGGGTTTGGGTTGTGGCGTTTCGCGTGGCGGGGCTTCGGGTGCTATCACCTCGGCTTGTGTCCGTCGCGCGGCTAGTAGTTCCTTGAGATTTGCCATTTTCGGGCCTCCTTGCTTTTTGGTTGAACAAAACTTGATGAATGAGCACCCGCCGAAAGCCCCGCACGCGCTGAGCCGCCCGGGAATCGTGAACGAGTCGATCGATTTGCTCGCTAGTGGTTGCATTTGAGCGCCGATCATAGCGTAGATTTCTTTGACGCGTCGGTCAATTTCTGACCGGGCGACCACAACCGACACCCGGACGCACTGCGGGCGCTTGGTTGAATAGTAAAGGTGCGTTAGGCGTACAGGGTCGCCCCCGTGGGCGTAGCCGTAAAGCAACATCTGAGGGTCACGCGCTAGGCGCTCGGGCGTTAGGGCGCGGGCTAGGTCTGATGTCGTTTTATGGTCTATCACTTCGTCGGGCGTGAGTATGTCGATCACCCCTACCACTGGCACCGGGCCGTCAGTGAGTCGAAAAGCGTGCTCAGTCTTGCCGCCTTCGGGCCAGTATTGCCGGCCGGGGGCTACTAGCGGCGAGGGCGCGGGCGTGCCTGTCGTGATCTCGATCTCGATCTGCTTGTGGAGTTCTTTGCCCAGCGCGGCGGCTTTTGAGCTTTCGGGCGTGGGTAGATCCGTATAGCGTTGCAAGTGCCACTCACGAGGGCACCGGCTAAACTGCTTGATCTGGCTGGCGCTGGCGTGTTTCACATCAGCAACCAGCACACGAAGATTTCGATCACTGCGATGGCGGCGAGTTTATCCCGGCCGGTTACGACGCAGATCCCGAGAGCAATACACAGCCAAATTCCGATATAGGGGATCATTTTTTCACCTCGGGGCGTTTGAAATTGGCAGGGATCTTTTTTGCACAAGCCGGTCCGACAGGGTAGGCGCCCATGTGATCGGGTAATTCGGGCGTGTAGGTAAAGAGATTATAAATATCTGAATCCCCAAATAGAGCCTCTTTTTTAACTCGATCCACCATAAAGCCATCTAGCATCTCAACCCAAACGGCGCGATCCGATACGATACCCCGGCCGCAAATGTAACAATCGTTATCGCACTTTGGAGATCTTTTGCGGTTTCGATTTTTTTCCATTTTTTCGAAACTTGGTTGGATTTCTTCAAAATGAAAGACCCTACTAGCGGTCATTAGCTCGTTTGCTTTTTGTATTTCGGTTGGGTTGTTCATTGTTCTTTGTCCTTTTGCCCCCGTTGCCGGGGGCGGTTGGTTGGTTACTCTGCTTGCTCTTTCGTGTAGGCTTTCACCGCTCTTTTTTCAAGTTCTGGCATTCCTAGCCGGGCGGCCCGGTCTGCGATTGCATCCAAAGCCACACATGGTGCACATTGCCACACATCTTCGATGCTATCCCGGCGGCCAAATGAGACGGCAGCAAAAAGCCAGTTCGCCTCTTTTTGAAGGGCTTTTCTTTTTCGTCTGACATCCCAGATGCCTTGAGTTACAGTAAGTGATCCCATTAGTACCATTTCGTGCTGATGGAAAGCCCTTGCATAAGAGCCATAAGCGCCCTCTATCATGCCCTTGCCTAAATCATAAGAGAAAGCGAGGCGCGACATTGCAGCAAGCGCGGATCGTTCTTTTTCTGTTAGCGTGGCGCTCGCGCTTCTAAGATAGGTGGCCGTTTCAGACGACAGGTGTTGAGCCAAGAACAGATACTTTATCTGTGCGGCGGCCCCGCCGTCTCGCATGGCTTGATAGTGTGCGACTTTTTCTTCGATGTTTCTGGTTTCGGTTGGGTTGGTCAT
>TARA_R110000824_G_scaffold232791_3_pt1 | contig 24853 bp, 31 predicted proteins | sample TARA_R110000824 | Tara Oceans TARA_R110000824 (sample SAMEA4397747) | marine metagenome | biome: Polar Biome; feature: [MES] marine water layer (ENVO:01000295) within the mesopelagic zone...; material: water (ENVO:00002006), including particulate matter (ENVO:01000060) such...
AAAACACGCGCAAACCCCGAATCGGGCAGATTCACATCCCGGCCCGCAACATGCCGCACGCGATGTTTCAGCACGCATGGCTTCCCGACGGCTCGCAGGTCGCTATCGCTCGCAGCAACGACCGGTTTATCTGCGGCCACTTCGACGCGCAAGAGACTCCACTGTGCAACGCAGTCGTATTCGACGGTGGCAACGCCGAAGACCGCGCCCTGACCTGGCTCGACCGTCAGAAGCGAATCGATGCCAGCCTCTAGCCCGCAACCGGGCGACCTCGTGGCCCTCACGGGTTGGTCGAAGGTGGCCCGGACACGTCCCGGCGTGGTCCTCAAACTCGGCGACGAACTCAACAACTGGGCGTATGTTCAGTGGCACGAGCCCGGTCAGACCGGCGGCGCAGAGTGGACTCAATGGCACCCGGTGGCCAATTTGTCTGTAATATCAACAACTTAGAAGAAAGTTGAAAAAACTACAAACTAATTCGCCTGCAATATCAGCGACTTAGAAGAAAGTTGAAAGAAAACGACATGACCCCCCTTGTCTGGGCTCAAATGGTTCTTACTTTATATATATGACGACGACACACCCCGACCACGATATGCCCCGCACGACGATTGCCCGTTGTGATTCCGATGACTACTGTGTGACCCCCGGCCAGCGCCGAAAGGTCAACGTACACTATGACCGAGGCAACCCGGTGCTGTACGTGTGCAAGGGCTGTGCCCGTCGCGCTGCCAAGAACACCCGCCTAACCCCTTGATATTAAAGGTGAAATCATTTGCAATGTTCAATGATTTCAATGAGTTAGCGATGTCGATTTCTCTTGTTTTTACCCCCTAATCCGTGCTATACTCTATGTATAGAGTAACCCGTTAAGCCAAAGGCAAACAAAATGATGAACCCCAAGAATCTCCTTACTACCCTCGCAGCCACCTGCATCATCCTCGACCGCGCAGACCAGATTGCGCGCTGCCGTACCATCCAGAGCGCCGAGAGTACACCGGAGGAGGTTAGCCAGGCGACTCATGACCTCGTTGGCGCTAACGTGCGCCTCGCTCACAAGGTCGCGAAGAAGCACGTACGCAATGGCGTCGATTTCAATGACCTCCTGGCTCAGGCGTGCGAGGGCATCGTCTATGCCTCGACCAAGTACGAGGTCGGCAACCGGGCCAGCTTCACGACCTACGCAAACCAGTGGATGCGCGCTAAGTGTCAGGAGTTCGTTCAGGCTAACGCGGGCATCTTGCACTGCGGTTCACGCACCTCTAAGAAGCTCTGGAGCAGCCTCCAGAAGGCTCAGAAGGCCCTAGGCCCAGAAGCGACCCCCGAGGCCATCGCGGCCCACCTCTCGCTAGATGAGCGCGATGTTCGCGAGTGTCTTGCGTCGATGTCTGCCCGCGGTGTGTCGATGGATAAGCCTATCGGCGAGGGCGGCGCAACCGTTGCGACTGTTGTCCCTGACCGCGGCCTGCGACAGGATACGCGCATGGAGCGCACCCAGAACACCGAGAGCATCGCTCAGGCCCTCCAGTCGTTCGCTGGTGGCCTTAACGACCGTCACCGCGCTATCTTCAACGGTCGCGTCATCAACAGCGTTCTAGGCACTGACCAGGCTTGTGCTAAGTCCTTCGGCGTCTCCAAGCAGCGCGTCGGCCAGATTGAGAAGCAGCTACGTGTCAAGCTAGCTGACCACTTCACCCGCTCGTTCGGTGCGGATGGCGTCGCTTCGATGCTCCGCGCGTCCTTCTAAGATGGTCGAGGCCACAAAAAAAATGAACGCAGAACGAACAACCATTGACCCTAGGGTCCGGCACGCTGGCAAGGCTGGCCTGCATCACACACGCGCACAGGACGTGCAGAGAGGACGCGCGCGTAAACCACGGCGGCAACCCGCCAAGCACCTCAGGTGGAGGCAAGAAAATGAATGACCGACAACGGCTTATCTCTCTTTTAGAGACGATGGATATCCCAGAGCTACGGCTAGACGTGTCCAAACCCTCTAACGTGCGCTGGTTGCTCCGTAACGTGGCAATCAACAACTTCAATAACGCAGGTCTGCGCGAAGCTATGACCCTGCTCAAGTCGGAGGCCAGAGGACAATGTTAGTTGAATGGTTCCTAATCGGTATCTGTTTGGGCCTGATTTTTGGCTATGAAACCATCCCCGAGGTCGAGGCTAATGATGAATAAAGATATTATCGATGTTCTAGCAGACGCTCTACTAGGGACAGGAAGCATCAAAGCGCCCGAGGTATCACAAAAGTGGTATGTATGTATCTCAGACGGTAAGGGAGGTTATAACCAGCATGAGACGACGAGTTTGTTTCAAGCGGAGGCTTCTGTTAAGGACTGGTTAGCCGCCGGTTGGCCTGCATGGATTCAAGACGCCAACGGTCAACACCTCGTGCTAGCGAAGAAGCCGAAAGGAAAGAACTAGGTGGCTGGTGTATATCCAGCAGTGACCCCTGATATGTACCTGTACCGCGTCCATTGGATGGAGGAAGGGGAGGTAAAGAGATCACACGCCCAGTTCATCAGAATGGCCTTTAAGCACATGGAGAGCTTGCTAGCAAAGGGTATACCCTCTTGGATGGTACCGATACCCTATAGCGAACTAGATGATGATATCCCGTTCTAATTTGGGTAGAACAATCAAAATTATTCACTCATCAAGTGTATAGGTTAGGGTACGACAGCCGGATATACATATGTACACTAGTGCATAGCAAAGTGATAAGGTGTACAAATAATACACAAAACACAGTTCAATATAGTATATGCACGACGTACCCATAGTAAACCCTATACACCGCCTAGCATGTTCCTATATTGTCAATATGACAGGGAGATATACCGAATATGACAACGTAACAGATTTCATAGAGTACAAGATGCTGCGCCTCATCCAGCGATTCACCGCGTTGCAACGTGTTGATATCGTTGATGCTATGACCCTAGCTCTAGACGAGTACCTAGCAGGCAATATTGATATTGTCTTTGTAGAGGGATGGCCGAGTAGCTACGAAATCGCTCCTGATATTTAACATTCTCAGCGTATTATGTTAAACTAATTAGTATAGCGATTACAGTACGTTACGGTGTAGAATATATGCACACGTGTGGTGTGGCATAATTCACCATGTGGTGATACTGCCTTCACACACTGTGTAATATCTCTACACTCTCGGTTACATGTGGCAGCGCCTCCGAGCAGAAAACTCTTGACAGAAAAACTTTATGATTACAACGACATAGGGGGGGGCCGGGGGCCGGAAGGTAAGTCCCACCCGCGGGATAGGTGGCTATATGTGGACTAGATGTGTTTGCGATGCGTAGGTGATTTTCCAGATTTTGAGTTTTGCAATGATTTCGCGTACTTAATTTAGCTTCTCCCTAGGGGGAGGCAAAAAAAGTACACAGAAATATTTTTCAGATATTCGAATTATAGCATAGCTACTCCTAGGTGAGGGTAAGGTAAGGACTGCAAATTCTTCTCTTATAATATAAGAGCATTTGTATGAAAATAAACTAGTTATAGTACATTAAAGGGGTGTTTCATATGAAAATTACGAAGTCAATGCTTAAGCAGCTAATCAGAGAAGAGCTTATAACAGAGGGCGTCGATCCTATGGACATGTTGAAAATGCTGTGCGCGTCTGAGATCATTGGTGCTAAGATTCTAGAAGAAATGATGGAGGCTGTGTTAAACGATCCAACCAACTTATTAGTTGTGCTGGGCCCATACAGAGAGAAGATTGAATCAGTAATCAACATGAAACTAGAAGATGCTGTTAACTTAGCTATGAGTTTTTCTATAGAACTACCTATGATAGGCGCGGTTTCACTTAAGCAAGCGCTCGACATGGCGGCTAAAAACCCAATGGTAAAGTCTTTATTGAAAGGAATGATCCCTACAGTCTTAAACGCGGCGTGTCAAGGCGTCAAGCAACTTCCAGAATCTAAAAAGATTACCAAATCCAAGCTTAAGCAGCTAATCAAAGAAGAATTAGAGAGCCTTCGTGAGACAAAGGCAAAGATAATATGCCCGAACTGCGGCCATCTTAATGAAGGCGACGTCGATGCATGCGCGAAATGCGGTCATCCCCGGGGCAAGAAAGGCCCGAAAGATGGTAAACATCCAGGAAAGCCATGGCAAAAGGAAGAAGAATGAAAATTAAAAAAAGCACCATAGAGCAAATTATAAAAGAAGAGATCGCTAAAGCACGTGCTAGCCGGCTTACCAAAGCTAAGCTTAAGCAGCATATCTTAGAAGAGCTTAGCGAATACGATGTAGGAGGAGCGCTTAAAAGAGATGTAAGCGCTTTGTTTAGCAAAGATAGGCCTAGTGTGCGTTCTTACGCTACCAAAGGCCTGAAGAAAACCGGAAAGCTTACCGGCAGCGCATGGAGAATGCTTGTTGGCGACGGTCCGGACGCGGATATGGATGGCGATGGCGAGGTGTCGACACAAGAAGTCATTGATAGAATTATAATTGAAGTTGCTGCTCTAAAACAAAAAGTAGAAAAACTTGAAGCAGAAATGGAAGATCGGCCGATCCCTGTAGAGGATGAGGACATCATTAGTTCCGAGCCTGTGCCTCCGCCTCTTCCACAACCATAAATTTTATATGATTATCGCGACAAATCTATACAATACACTCACGAACGATCTACCCGCTGTGAAGCGCAAGGAACTAAAAAAATGTGCCTTATATGCATTGAAATTGAGAAAGACAAACTAACCACAAAAGAAGCACGTAACAACTTATCTGAACTTCGCGACGACATGTCTAAAGAACATAGACTTGAAGTTTTAAAACTTATTTGGAAAAAAGAAGATGAAGAACAACAAAAGTACTTTGATGAAACCATGATCGATCAAAATATCGACGAATATAAAGGCATGATCGACTTATGGAGATCCTTTGGAGGGGATTAAATGAAAATTACTAAATCACAACTAAAACAAATTATAAAAGAAGAGTTAGAAAACGTTCTCTTAGAGAAGCACGATTGCGCCAAAGATCATCCTGACATGTCACATGATGCGTATATTCGAGAGCAACAACAGATGATGCTTGAGCAAGAAGGACTCGATCCGGCGGACAATCCTGTTTGTGCCGGTGCACGATCTTTTGTTAGTACTCTTGAAGAAACCGGGCAAATAGCAGAAGCAGAAGGCATTAGAGAAATGTTTCCAACCTGTTTCGGGTAAAAAATAAGTCCTCGCACTCTTAAAAGATAAAAATTTTTTTTTTGACGCGCTTCGCGCTAATTATTAATATGAAACTTACGAAACAAATTCTTGAACAATTTGTTCGAGAGCACATCAACGAAACATTTGACGCTTTGGGCCGTCCTCTGGGCCCTGTTCATAAAACATACGAGCCCGGGTACCTCCGCGAACGAGATTTTGCCCCTGAGGGATCAAAATTGCAGGCGCCCCACGTCGAGGAGAAGATACCTTGTGACTGCCGGCAGCCTAACGTCACCGTGCCTCACTGGGCAAAACCAAAATCCGGAACAACTTTTTGTCCGGCGCCCAAACACCTGTATAAACAGGGCGCTGTAGGTTGCAATCCGTACACAGGAATGTGGGAAGCCGACATTGATCTGCCCAGAAGAACAAAAATAGGCCCTGATGAACCAAATCACAAGTATCGAGGAGAATATGGCTGCACCGATTGTTTGGAAGAAAAAGATTTAATTAAAAAACTCTTGACAATGCGAAAAGTTTTTGATGCGGATCCGAAAAATAATAAAAAAGTTATTGACAATATAAAAGATCTGATATATTATTTAACAGGTGGCATGCCTCTTGGTAAAGGTCTTTTGGCTGCATGGGGATATTGTAAAGGCCACAGACGAATTGTTAGCTTGATTAATAGGGCAAATAGACGGTTCCTCAAGAAGAAAGGTCCTGTTAAGCGTTTAATTCGTTTTGCTCACATGAAAATTTGCAAACTGCCAGAAGTGTCACTCGTACGAAAAAACGCGGAAGCATTTGGACGGCCTATGTGCTCGGGCAAGGAATACAGAAGAGCTTACCGCCTGGCGCGAAGAGCCGGCAAGAAACGTTTTAAATTCTGTGGAAAGATTTACTCCACTGCGCTTAAAAAGTAAAATAACTGACGCTTTCAATACTTATTATTATGAAGATAACTAAATCACAATTAAAAGAAATTATTAAAGAAGAGCTTCAAAGTGTCTTAAAAGAACAGAAGATCGACTTTGAAAAGATGGATCACCGTAAGTCTGGACCTTTCGTCAATAACAACACCCAAATGTGGTTAGTACAAGCTAAGAAAACCAAAAGCCTGTCAGAAAAAGTAAACCTTCTTTTGCAAGCGCTGGAGAATTTAAACGGAAAAAACAACGGGATATACCCAAGGATACAAGAAATCATTTGGGGTCATGAAGATCGTATTTCCGATTTAGAGCGTAGAGAAGAGGTTCGATTAAAGGCACGTGGGGCGAGCGACCCAACAACTGCTAGAGGCGCAGTCGTCCGAGGCGCTGAGAGCGGATTTACAAAAGGTATTTGTACACCAGAAAAGTTCAAAGAAGAATTTCGGAAGGCTAGAACTGCAGGGAAAAAGAATTTTACATTCTGTGGTAAGCAGTTCTCGACGGAACTAAAATGACAAAACACCTACGAGATAATAATGAATCGTATTTAAATCATCTTTTGTTCGCAGGAAAGATAGGTTTACATCTAATGTTTCGTAGTATAGTTTTTATAGGACACGCAGTCTTTCCAATTTGTAATATACCAACCAGATGGAACCTTGAAGACTTGCAAGAAAAAATAAGTATATGGAATAAATATACTGTTGATAGGGTTAGTAAAAAATAAAAGGAGTTGTATTATGAAAAATTTATTAGTTAATTTGATAGGTACTGTAAAGCGCTATTGGTATGTTGCAGCCGGAGTGGTTGTTGCGTACGTTCTTGTTAAAGGATGCTAGCTTTTACTTCATAACTTTTAGTACCGTGTGGAGGGGTCTCACTGCTTTTAAATCAAAGTAAAGTGTGGCCCCTTCTTGGTATAAATCGATTGCTCTGATTCCGGGCCGGCACCTTTTAATTGCGTTAGCTAGAGCCGAATTCGTTGCGTAAAAGCCGATAACTCCATCTTCTTTAGCCTCTAACTTATTCCAGTTTACAATTACCTCTGCGTCCGCATCGCCGCCATTATGAAAATATCTTTCCCTCAACATTTTTAAAACAGAATCAAAATTCTCGTCTTCTCTCTTATAATAGCCTGGTTTCATTTAGGATCTCCCGTGTTCTGCGCATTTTAATTGTTCGCTATACTTAATATAGAAACTAGTTACTAGTATGGAAAGTGCATTTATCGCTAGTTCTGTTATGGCTGTTTTTTTCTTTGGGTTTGTCGTAGGTTACATTGTAGGCAGGGCCGTTCAATGAACAAAATACGATTTAAAAAAATAGGTCAAACAGAAGAAAAAATATTTGTTGATGACAACTTTTATTTAGGTAAAGTAAAAAAAAATATTTGGACACAAAAATGGACGTTACATCCTATTTTTAAAGCAACTATGGACCTCCGCTCACAATCTATGTTGGTAGACAAATATGATTCATTTTACAGCGCGGGCAAGGCCATGGTACAATTATATAATATGGTGTTTGATCTAAGCGAAAAAAAACAATCTGACCCTTTCAAGGACACAGACGAATTTGACATGAGAGGTGTTTTGAAATCTTGGGGTCCATGAGGTAAACAAATGAAAAAATTGATATTGGTTTCTGTATTGTTAATGACATCCTCCGCATGTTCTGAGATGTTTTTAGACGATCCAGTGTCACCAGTATCTCATAATTCAGATGTACCTCAAGCTATAAACGATGTAATTGTTGTTGAAAAAGCTGATACCATCAACCCTTCTGATACTTATCCATTCCTCGGAAACTCTTGTGTACAATGTCAGTGGTATTTTTGTCCTCCACTAGATTCTGTCTGGCAAAAGCATATATGTATTGACTACTGTGAGGATCCTCCGGCTGTAGTACACGAAGGCGAGTGTGCAGAATATCTAGAATGTGATCCAACACAATATCATATGGATTATATCGATTGTGTAACAGACGATGGCTACCCGGGTACTCAAGAACAGGTGTGCAATAAGGGGCAAATTCAATACACTAATTGTGAAACGGAATGTACGGAAGAGATGTGCAACGGGTTAGACGATGACTGTGACGGAGATATAGATGAGGGTCAGCTAAACATGTGCGGTGGGTGTGGTCTTGAACCAATAGAAATATGTGACGGAGTTGACAACGACTGTGACGGTACAACAGATGAAGACTTATACCAACCATGTTATACCGCATGCGGAACAGGTGTAGAGTTTTGCAACGATGGCAACTGGACTGGGTGCACCGCACCACCAGAACTAATGGAAGTATGTGACGGTCTTGATAACAACTGTAATGGACAAGTTGATGAGGGCTTAACATGCGAGTGCACCATACAAGACATTGGTGTGTTGTTCCCATGTATGGAAGAACCTCTTTTGTGTGGCCAAGGCTTTAAAACTTGCGAGTGCGTTGATGATGATTGTATCATCATCAATACAACCGAATGTTTTGCGTTTTGTCATTACTTCCCCCAGCCAGATGAAGTATGCGACCCTCATGTTGGGATGATCATAGAGGATGAGTTGTGCAACAACTTTGATGACAACTGCAACCAAATGATCGACGAAGATTTATATGCTTTATGTTACTCAGGGCCGGCAGGAACTGTTAACAACGGCATATGTGAGCCCGGTCAAGTGACATGCAAATATGGAGTTTGGGGTGGAATCACTCCGGATGGAGATTTTATTTCTGGCATGTGTCAAGGTGAAGTCACGCCTCAAGAAGAAGTTTGCAACGGCATCGACGATGACTGCGATGGAATAACGGATACAGGAGAGGACCTACAAGAAACTGATATTTTATTTATTGTTGATTGGTCAGGATCGATGGACACTGAAATATCTGCTGTTTTAGCGGCTCTCAACTCTTTTGCCTCTCAGTATAGCGACGAAAAGGTCTTACAATGGGGCCTCATAATAGGGCCCAGAGTACCTCAGCAATATTATGGGAATCACAATTATCTAGACATGATAAGCAACTTATCACCGTTTACAGATTTTATGTCCTCGTTCGCTGGGTTAAACGGCACTCCAATGTCTGGACAGTACGAAATGTTATACGACGCGATATATATATCAATCTGGAACATCGCAACAATGTTGCCTTACGGAATGGGAGACATAATGTGGGCTACTGGAGTAGGTACGGCACTAGACGAGTCTAATCCTCCGCTAGAAGACTTCATTGTTAACTGGAGACAGAAATCGAAAAGAGTGATAGTTGTTTTTAGTGATGAGATAGGACAAAGTTACATGCTGCCGAATCCTATACCCCCAGGCGGATGGAACACAAACGATACAATTACACAAGATCTTTTGGCTACGACGGTTGCTTCCACACCAGATTTAAAAGTATATACTTTTTCTCCAAAACAAATAAAAGAAACCTGGAACAACGAAGGTGGCTGGGAGCCGATTGCCGCGGCTTCAGGGGGGAAATGGTATCCGCTCTCGACAAACGTAACAGAAATGTATAATTATCTTATGGAGATAATTGACGAAAATGCTTGCAACATAAACTAGGTGTACCATGGATGAAATAAAAAAGTTAGAAAAAGAATTAAAAAGACTTAAAGAAGAAAATAAAAAACTCACCGACGAGGTTGAATCTTTATGGGCAATGATGGACGAGATGACCAAAGCAGATATTAAAAACTGGGCTCATCTTGTTAAAGATTTAGAAAAAGATGTGCTGGTTCGAGCACTTATGGTGACTAAAAAGAAAGCTGACGCATAGGAGGAAATATGGTTGATTAAAAATATATTAATAGTAACGTGTTTTCTATTTTTATATGGTTGCACAAGTGTGCAAAAACAAATGATCAATCTTCCTCACTCTAAATATTCTTGGCAAATACAATCAGATCCTGAAACTCCCAACCCGGAGCGGGTTTCACAAGCAATTATACTTTTTTATCGGCAATGGCAGTTAAAGTTCGGAGACCGACGCGAAAAGGTCAAAAAAAACTTATATGAATTGATGATCGAGTGGTCACCAGAGAAAAAAGTTTTTGAAAATGTAGGCAGGGATAACTCCGGACGCGTCGTGAAAAAAGGTATTGTCAAAGGCATGACCGTCGGGCCAACGTACGTCTGGTTACGAACAAATCCGTATAAAAGAGTATTTGCTTCTTCTCTGGCGCATGAGCTGGTCCATGTTGCTTTGTGGGCAGATGGGTGTAGAGGCGGGGATCCAGACCACGAAGGCGACCAGCCCAGGTGCTGGACAAAAAAACATACAAAGTTTATACGTCACTTAAACAAATTATTATTTAAATTCGATATCTGAGGAGGGCACAATGAATGAAAATAATTAAAAAAGTTATACCAATTGTTATATTTCTAATTATAATCTTAAGCATAATGGGGGCGAGTCCACGGTCTAAATTCTATGATTTTAACGACCAACTCATTGATGGCCAAATTAATAAACCAACAACACTTTACACCGATGCTAGACAACAAGTGAAATTTGAAAGACTGTTAAAGCTTAAAAAGAGTTTTTTAAATGATTTGTTTGATACCGCTAAAGAAAGAGTTTTTAAATAAGAAAAACTATTTATATAGAAACGGAGTCATATATGAATTTATTATTTGAAGGCTGGCGTGGGTTTCTACTCGTCGAGGGCCGCAAAGAAAATGCCGCGGCAGTGCTTGTTAAAAAGATAGATGATCCTGAACTTCGCGATATTTTGCAAACTGAAGTTCTAGATGGAATCATCGCGGCTGATCCTACCCCTAATAAGAAATACATCGAATGGGCTGCAAGAAGACTTGGTGAGCTTGCGCGTAAAGAACTAGACGATGGATACCTGCAAAAAGTTGCTGCAGCGCAAAGGGACCCTGATGGTTTTACGCCCGGTGGTCCGGCGCGTGGTGGGCCCTTGGATCCAGAGGGCCGACAACCTTCGACTTATGATGCAGAAAAACTTAAACGAATTAAAAGCATGTCTAGACAAGATAGATTTTCAGCAGGTTATTTAACAAATGCTGAAAGACTAGATAGCGACAGGGGCGCTGTGCGAAGCATCGTTTTTGCAAAACTTCAATCATTACAAAGCCGGCTTCCGGTATACCATAAGGCCGCGCAGCGTGGCTTAATAGATAAAAATATTGACAAGTTCAAAGAGCTTTATGACTGGGAACATCAAGTTTATAAAGCTCAGCAAGAAATGTATGAACGCGATCATATGAAGAAGATTGAAAAAGATGCGAAGGAACAAACTGATTATCTCCATGATGACGATGACTATATGATTGTGCGACCTAGATCGGCCGATTCGTCTTGTTATTACGGCAAAGGCACCAAGTGGTGCATTTCTTCAACTCAGAGTAGAAATTACTTTGATCAGTATACTGGCGAGGGCGCCGGTTTCTATTTTGTGCTTTTCAAGCACTTAACACAAGAAGACCCTTATAAAAAGATGGCACTAGTGTTTCGGCCTGGAGAAGAAGAGCCAGGGGAGGTTTATGATGCTGCTGACGATGACGTCGGAGTTGATGCAGTGCGAGATGCTGTTGAGGCTAATATGTTTGGGCGCTTTCTCAAGACTGCTCTAGCAGATAAAATCAAATGGACAAAGAAAAATGATTCACCGCGAGCTGCGCAGCAATACTTGGCTAACAATATTGAAGCTGCTCAGGGAGCTTATACAAACTTGGAAGAGTTGTTGGACGGTGATCAATGGAGCAAAGCAGAGTGGGGTCAAGCAAAAGGTGGCGAGGATTGGCAGAAAAAGCAAGTTGAGCGTAGAGTGCTTGGCCAAGCTCTGAAGGAGTCGGGTTTAGACGAAGGAAGTTTGGACGTTGCTGAGTATGACGACATCCGGGAGCACATAGGTGAGTTAGTCGACGAAAAGTATTATGATGTTGTTGGCCAAGGATCCAGCCACTTCGAAGAAAATCCTGCTGGGCCTACGGAGGCTGATTATGAAGCTTTAAAGGAGAAACATAAATATGATTACGTATACGTCAGCTATGATGAATATGATGAAAGTAGATATTATTGGGATGGCGGTTACTCATTGGATGTAACCGATATTCATGAAGATCTAGACGGGGCTGATTTAGAAGAAGTCGAGAACGTTTTAAGACAACTGTTCGATAACAATCATGTATATCCTGACGAATTTGATGGTTACGGTAATGATTTGTCGATGAGGTTCTCTCCTGATTATGATGAGAACGAAGGATTAAACGGTTTTGAAAATTTCTTAAATAGAATGGACGACGTCGATCAAGCGCTTCATGCTATTCTTGAAACAGAGTTAAGAGAGACTCTTGACGCTTTTAAGGAAGCTGGCCTTCTGTCCGGTGATACTGTAAAATCGCTAAAAGAAAGATTTGACAGCTTAGAGCTTGACAACTTTGATATTGATATTGAAGAGAACGAATTATCTATTTATGCTCGTCTTAATGTTACTGTTCCGATCCCTGCACACTTGTACAGAGGACTTACGGTTGGCGCGGCGGATTGGACAGCTGCTAATAGAGCAGATATATCAAAATCCAAAGCATTGGAAGCCTTCGATGCGATGTTAAAACAAAGGTCGACTGAACATTCTGATCAACTAATACAACACATACACGATACTTTTGATAAAGTGTTTGAGCTGTACGCCAACAAGCTACAAAGCGCGCTGCCTGGCTTTGAGAGAGAAGTTCCGGATCGTGGAAAACTGGGCCTTATAGTACCTGAATATAACGTTGGTATCTATCGAACAGCTCATAAAACACAAGTTGGTCCAAGTGGTCTATTAACTCCTTACTTCTTTGATGTTAGAATTGAGGCGGATGAAGAAGAATCCTTAGAGGAAGCAAACTTGAAACTAATTGAATTGTTTCTAAAAGCGATTGATCGAAAAGATATGCTTAAAAAAATTGGGAACAGACTTGAGCAAATAGTTCAAAATGATGCTATTAAAAATATAATCCCTCAGTTTGAAGAAAGCGGTGAGGCACCAGAAATGGATCCCATTTCTGGCAAAGTGTTATCTAAAGCCGAAAGAGAGAGCGAGGAATACAAGAAGCAAAAATCAGTCGATGAACTTGATCGACAGGCTTTTAGTGGTAGATCCGCGGTGTCGGAGCATAAGATTGTTTTCGATAGTTGGAGAGAGTTTCTCAATGAAAACGTTGGCACCAACATGTCCCGCGCTAACTCTGTGTACACCACTCACAATTGGCCGCATGCTGCCGAGCCGGCTGCCGGAAAAGACCTAGATAAATCTGCAAAAGCTGTTTTACACAGAAACGGAAAAGTTTTACTTCTTAAGAACGATAAAGGGTGGGATCTTCCCGGTGGTCATATAAAACAAGACGAAAACATTACGCAAGGGTTAAAAAGAGAAATCTTCGAAGAAACTGGAATAACTATATATGAAATTTCAGATATAAATATGTCTCACAATAATAAACAATTCTTTTGTGGAGAGTTTCCTAGAGACGATGTAAGTTTAAGCGAGGAACACCATGATTATGGCTTCTTTACAATAGAAGAAGTAAAAAATCTTGAGGAGCTTAAGCCACATTTTAAAAATGTGATCCTGAAATGTCTTGGAGAGCCAGTAGAAGAGCCGGCCAAAATAAAAACATTAAAGAACCGCATAGTTGTAAGAATAGGTTAATAAGATGTCAAAAATTATTGAAGAAGCAAAAAGAAAAATAAAGCTAAATCCTCTGGAGAAGTGGTCTAAAAAAGAAGACTTCTGGGGTCATATACTTTATACTATCGGTCTTTCAAGCTCTAGAAAAAATAGAGCCGCAATAAAAAACGCTGTTAAAAATAAAACAGGAAGTCTTCTTTATGGCAGAGACTATAGTTGGTTAATCAGCTGGGCGAAAAAACAAAAAAAATCTGGTAAGGGTAAAAAAAGAAACAGACAAATTGGTTTAGATGGTATTTTCATTTGGCGTTTTCGAAAATATAATAATGACAAGGTGTGGAATATACCAAAACCAGCGGAAGGCTTAAAAAGTAAAAGCCCCTATAAAGGAAGATACTTTTGCAAAGAAGATGCAGAGTGTGGTCCAGGATTTCATTTTGAAACATTTTACGATGAAATAAGAAAATGTTTTGGTGAGAAGTGGCAAGATAGTGTACTAGTGCGGCGAGGTATGGATTACAAATTCGGACCGGAGCATGCGTCTGCTTTGGCAGATTTGCTAGCAGCTAAGAAAAAAGGATGTTCAACCGTTACTGGGGAGCCGCCTGAAAGTGTCAAGAAGAAGAATTGTGAACCATCTGGTGGCAAGTGGGACGGAGAAAACTGCATATGTCCAGAAGGTAAAGTTCTTGACAAGGCAACTGGTAAATGTGTAGACAAAAAGAAAGTAAGGAATAATGAGCTTCTTCAAAAGCAGTGTGAGAATTCAGGTGGTGTGTGGGATATTCCAACTCAAACATGTAAATGCACCGAAGGAAAAGTCTATAATAAAAAAAATGGATTTTGTGAAGATCCAAACGAGCGCCCTGGCGGCCCTCGAAAGAAATCAGATCTAGACAGAAGTGACTTACTGGCTCCTGTTTCGGACGCAGAAAAAGAAAAATTTGCTACATCACCGTCGCATCCTGACCTGGTCCTCCTTAGGAAAGGCGCTACAGGAGAAATAGTAATTGTCTATGGAGAAAATGACCCACTAGGTAAAAGAAGCAAAAAAGTTTATAATGCCGATGCTAAAACAAAAGAATGGTTTGGTGTGGGTGTTAGAAAATACTTGGCTGATAACAAGTCAGATACACAAAGGCCCATGACGGTCAAGAGAGCCGACGGTACAGAAGTTCAAGTTCGTGACGACAGAGAATATAAACAAAAGTATGGCGGTTTTAAAAAAGGTGACGAGGTAACTTCTGCTGCTACTTATCATCCCATTCATGTCATGTTCGCTGCAGAAGAGTTTGCTTCTAATTTTAAAGCTGATAGCTATCAATGGGTTTTCATAAAAACAAAAGTTAGCGAAAACGATCTCAAAGCTATTACGCTAGCAGAACAAAGAATGGCATTTTGGGGTACCACCGCAGGGATCGGGCCATCTCTCGGCAAGGGGGTGAAGACAAAAGGTGTACAAAGTAAAGCTGGTAGCGGAACATTACGTATTGGTCTAGCACACCCGCCAGAAGGACTAGACAATAAAGATTTAGCTTTAGATTCTTTCGATAAGTATGTTGAAGAGACTAAGCAAGTTTTTTCGGCGCTTGCAAACATGCCCGGACCGGTCGATGTAGATGGTAAAGCGATAGACGGTATAAGTTCAGTCAAGCGACCAAGTAGCGATTCAATACCTCACGTAATTCCATCCGGGGTTGAACCAACAGATTACGTTTTCAAATTGTTGCTGCCGAAAGGGTGGAAAGAGGGAAAAGCATTAACAGATGCAGAAGCGTTATTAGCAAAACGAGTTGGCGCCAAGTTTTCTGGTGAGAGGCTTAATATTTTCACAGCTTGGCCTAGTTGGATACCTAAGAAATATAAAGATCCTGAATTTTGGCCGTGTGATGAGGGGTGGCCACCAAAGCCTTCTCTTAGCTATTCTCAAGCAAAGGACGATCCAGAAAAGTTTAAGCAATACAAAGTTGAGCTGTATCGTAGACTGCGATATCAGTGCGAATGCGTAGCTAAAGGAGAATGGAACACTAAAACAAAATACTGCCGTACACGATCAAAGAAATCACCTCCGATGGAGAAAAAACCGGTCGACCTGAAGTTGCCCTCTCGAACGACAGCAACAATGGCTGACGAAATGCGCACGGGAGGAATTGGTTTAGACCAAAAAGAGATGGATAGACTCTTGAAAGCGTTTCCAGAGACACAAGCTTCTCGGGCAGGGCTGACCAGTCAAGGAATGGACGCGGCAAGAAAACTTAGAAAACGCTTAGTAACTGCAGCAAAAATTGTTAAGGCTCTAAAGAAGTTTAGATACCCTGGTCATAAAAAATTCAAGAAAGCTGACGGTGGAGATACTGTGTTCACAAGAGAAGCTTATGATGCCTTAAAAGCTCGATACAACCAGCTTTTTGGAGCAGACGTTATGAAAAAAATTGCTCTGAATGTCTTTAATTGGGGTAAACGCGCGCCGTCCGTAAAAAAGGAAAATTTAAATTTAGAGGATTTAGAGGGTATAATAAGAGAAAGAGTAAAAGAAATACAAAGAATGTCTCAAGATGATACGCATCTTGAAGAAGAGTTTGATCTTGAGGAGGGGTTTTTAGAAGAAACGTGACCTGATTTGCAAGATTAAGCCGGGAGCTTGATAAGATGAATCTCAAATGGAAAAGTTTTTTAAAAGAATCCAAACTTCGTGTTTTTGATTTTGATGACACGTTAGTCAAAACCGATGCATCTGTAAAAGTGACGCTTCCAAGTGGAGAAATTATAACTCTGGATGCAGAGCAGTTTGCAAAGCATAAAATGAATTCAAAGAACAAATATGATTTTAGTGATTTTAATCATGTGATTAACCCAACTGAGATATTCAAGGTGACAAACATTTTAAGAAATATGCTCAATGCCGGCGGCGACAGAGAAGTTGTTATTTTAACCGCGAGAGACCCGGAAGCTCATCCAGCTATTGAGCGTTGGTTAAAAGAAGTGAACATCGATCCAAAAAAAATAAATATTATATGCCTAGCCACGTCTGACCCTAAGGCTAAATCGAACTGGATTGAGAATAAGATTGTTGATGGTATTAACGACGTTCTATTTTTAGATGACTCCGGAAAAAATGTTAAAGCAGTTAATTCTCTGAAAACTATTTACCCTGAGGTTAAAATTGATGCGCGCATAGTAAAATATGCTAGCGAACTATAGGAATTTAAATATGGGATGGAAACGTAACAGGTATAATAAGAAGTCCTCTTCTAAGCTTGGGTGGCACCCTGGTTGGTTTGCACAACACTTAAAAGAATTTAATGATGAACTAGCAGTTTATGTTCAAGGATTTCAATTTCGTCACAATTTAGAGACAGATGGTTACGTTGGACCTGCGACATTTCGCAGGATGACGCTGTCTAGAGAATTACAAGAAGAAAAAACTAATAATTATATTTTAATCGATGGAAAAAGACAGCCAATTGATTGGGACGTTAAGATCGATTTGATTAAGCCGGGCGCTTTTAAAAAAGTGCGCAACACTAGAAAGCCAACCATGGTTGTTACTCATTGGGATGTTTGCACTAGTGCAGAAAAATGTAAGCGCGTGTTAGAAGCTAGAGATATATCTACTCACTTTTGTATCGATAACGATGGAGTTATTTATCAGTTTCTCGATACAAACGATGTAGGTTGGCATGCTGGTAAAAGAACGATCAATAATAAATCTATAGGTGTGGATTTTAGCAACGCTTATTACCTAAAGTATAATCCTATATACGAGAAGAGAGGCTTCAGTCCGCGCCCCATACTGAAAGACAGCGTGGTGCATGGAGTTAAATTACGGCCACATCTAGGATATTATAAGGTGCAAATTGAGGCATACAAAAAGCTTCTAAGCGTTATATGTCCTCATTACGATATTTCTTTTTCTGTGCCAGAGAATGACGATGGAAGCTTGCTAACAGCCGTGCACAACGAATCTGTCAAAGGCAAGTTTAACGGGGTTGTTTGTCATTACCATTTAACTAGAAAAAAAATTGACACAGCGGGGCTAGATCTCAAGGAGATTGTTGGTTCGCTTTGCTAACGATTTCTAGTTTACTAGGGCTTACTATATTTGTCACCGCGTAACGTTTGGCTAAATTTTCGTTTAGCCAGAAAATTTCTAAATCTTTTGTAGCCCATTTTCTCTTAACCATTCCAATAGGTTTCTCTTTTGTTTTAAGCATACCTTTAAGAGTAACCAGGTCGCCAAGATTTATATCTGTCATAATAAGCTTCATCTGACTATTTAAAAGTGTAATAAAGAGAGGACTCGTAGATGCTAGCATGTAGCAAGAAAATTTTTAATAAATTTTTATTTGTTTCGGTTTTTTTCTTAATTTTTAGTGTGGTGTCTAGCGTGTTATTAGCTTCAGCAAAACAGAAGTGTGTCAAAAAAACGTCGGATGTGAATTCGCATCAGGTGCAAGTTCAACAAAGGCAAATAATTTATCATCTTGAAAAGATTGAAAAGCGAATAGTTTCAAAACAAAGTGCAAGGGAATAATATTTTGTCTAATACATCCAATATACAGACCATTAAAGATTGGTTTACCTTCGCTGCGGCCGTAGTGGCGTGCATAGCCGGTGTAATACTCTGGGCTCAAACTAGCAACGATCCTAAATTTGCAAAAATAGAATCAGAAATTCAAACATTACGTAGTGAAGTTACTAGTATTAGAGAGAACAACCATAAAATACTTCGTATTGTTGGTCGACTCGAAGGAAAATTAGACAATTAATCTTCAAAAATACTTTTTCTAATCTTACGCGCAAAATGGTCTGCCTTAGCAATATCTCCGGCTTCGTTCAAAGCAAGAGGAATGCAACACAATACGAACAATCCTACAATAATTTCAATAATTTCCATTTTTTAACCTCATAAATAATATAAAAACAAAAACATTTTAGTAAAATTTTCATACTAATTACTTTGTAGGAGTACAAAAATGGAAGTTGATAATATTTTAACGCTTCATGATACGATAAATCCAAAATTTTGGATTAACAACGCGTTGAACGAACAGGTCAGAGAAAAATTAGTTCTTATAGCAAACGATTTTTTTCAAGATTTAAGTTTAGAAGGTGGAGGGATCGAGGATATCACGTTTACTGGATCTCTTGCTAACTACAATTGGACAAAATTTTCCGACGTCGACCTTCATCTGCTGGTGAAGTTTTCAGAAATTGATGAAAATTATGACTTAGTCAGAGAATATTTTAGTGCTAAGACCTCGAATTGGAATAAAAATCACAATATTTCAATCTTAGGACATGAAGTAGAGATATATGTTCAAGATATTGGAGAGGAGCATCACTCTACCGGTGTTTATTCCATAAAAAATGCTAAATGGCTAGCAGAACCAACCCGAGTTGCTCCTAATGTAGACGTCTCAGCGGTTAAAATTAAAATTGAGTCGTTTTCAGACATGATCGAAAGGGCTGAAGATCTTCTTTTTGACCAAAAACATGAAGAAGCTTACAACTTCTCGCTAAAGCTTGTAAAAAAGATTAAAAAATTCAGGCAATCAGGCTTAGAGGACAAAGGCGAGTACTCAAATGAGAACTTAACGTTTAAATATTTAAGAAATAATGGAAATATTAAAACTTTATTTGATACTAGAAACGAATCTTATGATAAGATGATGTCTATTGAAGGTGATTTTACTAAAAAATTCAAAATTTTCACTTCACAAGAGGAAGAAGACCAAAAAGCCGGGTTTCATCGGATTAGTGAGTTAAAAAAATATCAACAAAAGGTAAAAAGGCGTCATAAACGCTTGAAAGTAAGTCTTTTGGGGCAAGGTAAGCAGAAAACAGGTGTAGCTTATCCAAAAAAACCTAGTTATAGAAGAGGAAAGTCTGCACCACCGGGTGTTGGGGGGAGTTGATGAATAAACTTTTTAAAATAAATGGAAATCCGGAGAATTTTCCGCAATTTCAAGAATTTCATGATTTAAGCTCTAAGTTTATACCCTTCGCACAAAAAAAACTAGGCTTTGACAAGCCTGTTGGCATAAATTTACTATCAGATCCGAAAAATGTTAAAGATCCGCTTGGGAAGACCGCTTATTATGATCCGAACAAGATGGAGATTACAATTTTTATTGATAAAAGGCATGTGAAAGACATTTTGAGATCATTGTCTCATGAAATGGTTCACCACACGCAGAATTGTCGAGGAGAATTCGATAATATGCAGCATACCGGACCTGGATATGCGCAGAAAGACCCACATTTGCGAAAAATGGAAGCAGAAGCCTATTTAAAAGGTAACGGTTTGATTTTTCGTGAGTGGGAAGATAACTTAAAACAGGAGGCCAAAAAAATGGCAGAGAACAACACTAAACTTAAAGAAAAAGAACTCGAAGAGAGAACTAAAAGAGATACTCCGGATCGGGTCGGAGGCAGAGATACTGCCGGGCGGCGAGTCAAGCCTTTAGAAGAAACCGACGAAAACACCGAAGAGGTGGTGGAAGAGGCTGGGGGGGAGAAAAGAAATAAATGGGTCATTGACGGTCAAACGGTGATGTGCGATGGCGATGGGTGCACCAAAAGAGAGGCTGAAAGAAGAATTCAGAAACAGAAAGATCGCCGGTCGAAGAAGAAGGACAAGATAGAAGAAGAGCTTCCAGCTGGATTAAAAGCTTACCAAGACAAAAAGAAAGGTAAGAAGAGCAGTGACGAAGAGGAGGAAAAAACTGAAGATCTGAAGGAAAAAAAGTTTGCCAATTCCGATGAGTTGGATGGCGACGGAGATGGAAAGCCAAAGTGGGCCGATCCGGATGATCCTGCAAATGAAAGCTGGTTTAAAGGAAATAAAGATGACCTTCTTTTCGAAAGACTAGTCAAAAAATGGTGTAAATAAGGAGTAGATCTATGGGTGGGGCCGGCGGACACATGTGGCATCCCTTTGATTGTCCTGATGTAAATTCAGGGCAAGATTTAATTAATTTTTTTCAAAAGTCAATTGAATCTATCAAAAGGAGTCCAGCTGCATTAAAAATTGATGGTGTTAACCTTAGTTTTCGGTTAAGAGAGAATCCTAATACTTCTACAGGGTTCGAATTTGTTATAGACCGTGGGTCTATGAAAGATCTTGATGTACAAGGAGTTACAGCTGATAACGCTGATCAACGTTTTGTAACGAAAGACGGCTCGCCTCATGGGATGGTAGAAGCGACGCGCATTTTATTAAGTATTTTCAACGATGCCATCCCAGAAATCATGCCAGAATTGAACCGGCTTGGTATGACACAGGATATCGGACCTTTTAGTTTGTATTTCAACACCGAATTTGTTCTTAAAAAAATAAACGTTAAGGAATATCCTTTTAATTTTATTGCTATTCACGGTGTAAACAGATTTGAAAAAAAAGGAGCCAGGAGCCGGCACGGTGTTGGCACGGAAGTTGATCAAGCTTTATTAGATCAAATAAAAGAAAAAGTACAAACTTTTGCAAACAAAGAAGACTTTCGTGTATATACAAAAATACCAGCAGTCGTTAAAAAAGATGTTTTGTTGGAAAGTGCTTTAAACGAAAAGCTAACAATTGTATACAAAAGTTTCGCGCGCGATCCTGAAGATCCAGGAGAGATGGGCGCTGGTGAAGGATCCACAAAACCAATTAAAGCATGGTTATCCGGTGTTACAGAGAACCCAATAAACAAAGTTGTTAATATTTCAGAACAAATGAGGAAGCTTTATCCGCAAATGGGCAGAAAGCAGTCGGCATATGCAAAAAACATATATATTGAGGCCCTGAAAGGTACCGCCGTCACAGATATCGCAGCCGGGCCAGAGGATGTAGAAGCGTTGGTCGATGGTATTGTGGTCATGCATGCTTCTAGAATATTAGGAAATGCAGTTTTAGATGCTTTAGAATCTGAAGAGTTTGGATCAGCTAGAGATCAAGAAGGTGTTGTTGTACAAGATCCTGAAATATGCGGAGGTACTCCTTTTAAATTTACAGGAGACTTTATTGTTGGTGGGTTGGCTACCACGTTTAGAGAGGCTGAGTATAAAACTGGTGAATTGATTAAAGAGTTCAAAGAGCAATCTGATCAGAGACAGCCCAGTCAATATGTGATTATGATTCCGGGCGGATTTAAGCCTCCGACTGGCGGCCACTATAATATGATCCAATACTATGAAAAAAAGCCTGATGTTATGAAGGTTTTTGTAGTTACCGGCAAGAAAGCAAGGGAAGGGTACACCCAACAACAAAGTATGAAAATTTTTGACGTATATGGAGGGTTTTCGGACAAAGTCGACTTTATTACATCAACGGATAAAACACCTTTGACAACTTGTTACGAACTTATGAAAAATCAAAAGTTTATTAATCAGTTTCCAAATGCTCAATTTTCTATAGGCGCCGGAGATAAAGGCGGGGATCCTGCTAGAATAAAAGAGTTTGTTAATTACTTTGCAAAAAATAGCCAACTTACGAATGCAAAAATTGCTGTATACGCTCCGGCGCCTACGTCGAATGTTGGCGGACAACCGACCAGCGCTTCGAGGATGAGAAAAGCCTATAATGATAAAGACTGGGAAACGTTTAAAAGCCTATTACCTCATGAATCTCTTTATGATGATGTTGTCACGGTTCTCATGACAGGAGGAAGTCTAGAAGAAAATTTTTTTACGATGGGGTCCCTATTTTCTTTGGTTGAAGAAGTGTTACTAGAAGAAAAAACCAAAGTTAGTGACCCAGGGCAACAGCGCGTATCCAAAAAAATAGGCCATCTAATTGGTGACGAAGGAAAAGACCCGAAACAAGCAGCGGCCATAGCTTATTCCATGGAAGACCGAGGAGAACTAGTCTCAGAAGGAGAAGATGAGCTTAGGTCTGATATAAATGCTAGATTATTGCAGTTTATGTTGAAGAACAAAGAAGAGCTTTCAGGGTTAACGGACGACCAGAAAAAAGAAATTATACAAAGTATGACAGACGAACTTGTACGTAGTGTTAGTAAAGGGGAACAAGATCCTGAAGATGAAGCAAAAGATATTGATCCTTTTGGGCGAGGAGAGATCGCAGTGCAGGGAGAAGCACCCCCACAAATAGAAGAAGCTTCCGGTGGCGCCGCAGGCGCTGTTTCAGGGGGTATGACGAAGAGTCCATGGGTAAACATAGAAAATGAAAAAAAACGAAAGGCGAGGGCATAATCATGGATATGGAAGAATTTAAGTTACGACGCTTAGTAAGAAAAGCTATTAAAATAAAAGAAGCAAAATTAAAACAACAAACTGTTTTGCAAGAAGAAAAATTGCGTAAGATTATTCGTATTGTGCTGACGGAAGGCGATGCCGACGCAGACACAAACCCGGCTCCATACCCAACTACAGCAATGAATGTTCTAGCAACCTCTTTAGAAGAAATTTTGCCTACTTTAAAAACAGGGCTGCGAAGACTGAAAAAGCCGGAAGAAAGAGCATCATATAGAGCACATGTTTTAGAAAAAATAAGAAACATACTTAACACTATTAATTCTTTAGGAGGCCCTGTGATGGCTTCTACAAAGGTAGGAGAGTCAGATGTTGGGCTGTTCGAACAAGAGGACGAAGATGATATTGAAATAACAATTGGCAGTGGCAAGCCGCCTGAAATGATTGTTCCGGATTCGGAAAAAGAAAGATTCGAGCCAAAAAAGTTATCCAAAGAAGAAGAAGAAGAGGAGAAGTTTAAAGAATTTGCAATTTCCGGGCAGAATCCTACAGGTGCAAGAATTGCTTTTGATACAATTGACTCTTCTAATGTTCAACAGAGCATTGTTGATAATTGGAAACTTTTATACGATGCTGCTGACAAGAAAGAATTTGAAGAATTTGCGCTTTATAATACTGATTTATGGCTGATAACTTATGAAGATGAGGTAGCAGATGAAATGGGGCAAAAACCGGCGTTCAACGAGCCTGTAACTCCAAAGCCGGAAGCTGCTAAAGTTTCCGCTAAGGGCGCCGAAGCAGAAGGTAGCAGCGCTTCGGCAGGAGGCGGTGATGAAGAAGAAATTGATATCGACGCGCTAATGAAAGGATTACCAAAAGTATAGTTATGTGGGAAAAGAAGAGAAGCAGATTCAAAAGAAAAGACCAAGATTATTATAGTATCTCTAATAAGCTAACGTCAGAAGGGAAAATAAATGAAAGATTTGAAATAATGCTTTCTTCTTTGACGTTGGAAGAAATTATAGGGTTGAGGTTAGAGCTAGCTGCTAGATCAGTAAACTACAAACTTTATGGATTGAATATTTGGCAAACGGTTCCGGATATTGTTCGCGACGGTATTTTAAAATATACCGCTTCAGCAGCAAGAACGAAGGGGGAGATGGCTAGTTTTCTAGGAATAGACAAGTCTAGTTTAAAAAAATTATTAAAGAAGTATGATGTTTCTAATTATTTTAGTAAAGAGGAACAATTATGAAAGCAAAATATAATGATTTAATCTTGCTTTGGCTAGCCCTCGGCGCAATGTTTGGAACTATTATTTATGCAGCAATTGTAGGATGTTAACAAATGAAAATTACAAAATTAAAATTAAGACAGATTATCAAGGAAGAACTAGAAGGCGTTTTGCAAGAGGCAAGATTCCTGGCCTTATCTCGTAAAGCAGCACCAGTTCGCCGTACTGGTCGTTTCGGCTCTTCGGGCCCTGAAGATCCAGACTCTGACGCAGATGATGCAGCAGAACTTGAAGCCGGTTTGAACTTAACAGGGTTTGAGTTGAAAAAAGAGCGAGGGCCCGGGCCACCTCCAAGCAACTTATATTTTATTGTCGATAAAGAAACCGGTGAAAAAGTATTAGGTCCCTTTGCAATTAAAGCATCTGCAGAAGAGAGGATGAATGACCCTGGTTTAAGAGGCGATTATGAAGCTGCAAAAAAAATATTAGCCACTAGAACCGGCGGATACAACTATCCAGAAGATACCGGGCAGATAAGAGAAGGCGGAGCCTTTGCTAGCGACGAAGAGATCCAGGATATTGTTGATGTTGCTTCGGAAGTAGACCCCGATATCCAAGAATTTTCTGAATTTTATGAGGCAGCAAGAATTGC
>TARA_R110000824_G_scaffold78664_4_pt1 | contig 24713 bp, 31 predicted proteins | sample TARA_R110000824 | Tara Oceans TARA_R110000824 (sample SAMEA4397747) | marine metagenome | biome: Polar Biome; feature: [MES] marine water layer (ENVO:01000295) within the mesopelagic zone...; material: water (ENVO:00002006), including particulate matter (ENVO:01000060) such as......
CCCAGTAGGCGGCCCGCGATCAACGGTGCCCCCCAGATCCATAGGACTGCGGTAGCGGCCAGTATAAGCCCGGCCAAGATCTCCTCTCTGGTATCAATCATGGGTCCCTCCATCGGTGTTGAACAGTGCGAGCCGGTCCAGGGCTTGGCGGTGGCGCTCCACCCGGACCTGGCTTGTGAACATCCTGCCCACTGAATCCACGATCCGAGCCCGGGCGATGTCCATGTACTCCGGGGTCCGCTCGATCCCGATGAATCGGACCCCTTCAGCCATTGCAGCGATCCCAGTCGTGCCAGATCCCAGAAACGGATCCAGGACTACAGGCGCCACCCCATCGAGCGCGGGCGGACTCACGAGGCGGACAAGCCAGCGCATGAGCTGAATGGGTTTGACTGTCGGGTGGTAGTTCTTCACATGGTCAGCAGTCCGCCCGGCTCCCGCCCTCGGATTGTCGAGTCCTGCAGTGCCCTCCTTGCGCTCTACCGCTTCGGCTCCAGTCCTGCCGGGTAGCTCCTCGCAGCCCTGCTCCCGCTCTGACCGGCTGGGCTTCGGGCATGCGTAGATATTCGCGGGCCATCTGCCGAGGTCGCTCGGCGGGTTCGTTATCTCTCCGCTGGTCAATTTGTGCCCGACGTTAGACCGGATGGACCCAACCGACCACTCTGGCTTCTCCCCCGGCCCAGGCCATGCCGGGTCCCCATACGCATATCTACACTTGTCAATGCTCAGACAGCCCGTCCCCCACTCCAGACAGTTAGCCGCGACTGTGCTCGGAGATAGCGGCTTCCGTGCCAGCACTGCGGGCTCGAATGCAGGCTTGAGCGCTGTCCCGTAGCCCTCGAAGCGCTGAGCGTCTGGGGTTGCGGGTGCGGTCTGGTTGCCGTTGGATTCGTTAGTAAACCGTACAGGGTTTCCCTCTGGACGCGTTCGGCCTCTCAGGTTCTCGTTATATCCTACCACCTCTCGCTCTGCTCCATGCAACGCGTCGATCGCCTTTGACGCGTCCAGGCTCTTCGGGAATCCTTGCCATTGCACCCAGCCTATCTGGTCGCGCACCTCGAACCCTGCGTCCTCGACTGCCACGGTCAACCGGTGAATCGTCCGGGTAGCTGCGAAGGCTATCAGATGCCCTCCGGGTTTCAACACTCGCAGACACTCCCGCGCCCACTCCTCACCCGGTACGGACACATCCCATTTGGCGCCCATGAAGCCCAGGCCGTACGGGGGATCGCAGACTATCGCGTCTATGCTGTTCTCCTCCATGCCTCGCATGACCTCGATGCAGTCGCCCACGATTAGGCGGGCCCTCATTGCTCGCCCCAGGTCCAGACCGTCACCAGGACCTCGGAGAGCTCCCCCCGTTTCTCCTGGCGGTCGAGGATCCGGGTGTATTTCTTCGAGACCGAGCCCAGGACCACCTGGCGGTCATCGGTGAAGAGGATCCGTTGGAGCCCATCGCCGATGGCCTTCAGGATATTGTCCCCGTCCACCCGGGCCCGATGGGCCCAGATCCTCTCGGCCGAGTCCTTGCGCCGGTAGAGTCTCCGCGGCCGGGTGAAGAGGGCTTCTATCTCCAGGCGGACCGGCACATCAGGCCCGAGCGGGAGCTCCTGGCCCTCGAAGACCAGGGCCGCGATCGTGGCCACCCGGTCTTCATAGTGGAGGGTCCGGCTCGGGGTATAGGCTCGGCCCGTGGCCCGGACGAAGCGCGGCCGGCCCTTGCCCTGGGGCTCTCCGGGGACCTGGAAGCGGCCCAGCTTATGCCAGGTCATCGCTCCAGCTCCACCCGGGCCTCGGCCTGGGTCCAGCACCAGACCGCCAGGATGTAGAGGTCGGTGGGCGCCAGCTTGTAGAGGTGGACCAGGTTGAGCAGATCCACCGCGCTCGGTATCCGCTCCCCGCTCTCCCATCTCGTGATCGTGTTCCGGTGGACCCCGAGAGCCTCCGCGGCCTGGCCCACGGATACCCCGAGCTCCTCTCTGGCCTCCCTGGGCCCCTTTAGTCTCGGTGTGCTCATTGCTGCCCCCTTTTGTCCGACCATAGCAAAGCACCCGTATAGGTGCAACCGGATAGCAGTCCTCGGATAGTGGCACCCGCTCGTGTTAGGCTCCTCGGGTGATACACGGAGGGACCGGTGGACGAAAGCAAACGAGGACTAAGCCTGGACAAAATGGAGGAGCTGATCCCCTCGGGCGTGATCATGCTCAAGGGAAAGCGGACCCCGACGACACGCGGCCTGATCGCGATCATGGGCCTGTTCGGTGTCGAGAGTGTAGAAACCGAGCTCCTGGAGCATGATCCGGAGAAACCCTGGGCCCTGTTCCGGGCGGTCATCCAAGGGACCCGGGGGATGTACACGGCGCATGGGGACTGCGGGCCGGACTCCACCTCTCGGATGATCCTCCCGCACTATGTCAGGATGGCCGAGACTCGGGCGATCGGTAGAGCTCTCCGGTGGTATCTCGGAGTCGGGGAGACCGTAGCCGATGAGATGGGAGAGCCGGCCAGGCTCCCCGAGCGGACCCCATCGGCGCCAGCTGGCCGAGCTGGAGCAGGGCTCCTCGGAGATACCGGTTGCACCGTGGGCGAGGTCGAGGGCTTCCTGGCCTGGCATTCGAAACCGAAATTGTCGAATATGGAGCCCGAGGGCTATCTGGCCCTCCTCGATTGGCTCAACACTGAGGAGGGCACCCGGGCTCTCCATGACTACCACCTCCGGGCATCAAAGGGACCACCATGATCGCAGCTACAATTACTGGAAACCTGGGGCGAGACCCCGAGCAAAAGGGAGAGGGACCGGTCGTTATCGCCGTGGCCAGCTCTCACGGCTACGGGGAGCGCAAGTCTACCACCTGGGTCCGCGTGGCCCTCTGGGGCAAACAGGGAGAGACCGCTCTGGCCCACCTTCACAAGGGAGACCGGGTAGCCGTTGCGGCCCTGCTCTATGTGCGGGAATGGGAGCAGGATGGCCGCTCGGGGACCGTGCTCGAGGCCGATGGCCACCGGTGGGAATTCGCCGGTGGAAAGCCCGAGGAGACCCGTCAGGCTCCGCGCCAGGAGCCCAAGACTCCAGCCAGGGCCGAGACCCCGAGGAGTAGCCATGGAGATGGCCTCCCCTTCTAGGCCCTACCTGTCACAATGGGCCGAGCTCTGGGGCACCCGGGAGACCATCGAGCGGAGGACCGGGCTAACCCCCCGGCTCCGCCTGGAGCTCCCCGCCGTGGAGCTGGAGCATATGGGCCAGACCTCGGGGATCCTGGTCGAGTGCTCGGACAATTGCCAGGGAGACCTCCTGGCCCTGGTGGCCAGGTTGGACGGGGCTACCCGGAGGGAGTAGCCCCCAGGGTCACCGAGTTCAATCCCGGGGGGGATTGGGAGGGCTCGGTGGCCCGCTCTTCTTCGGGCTCTTCTTCGCCTTCTTCGGTTTGCCGAGGAGCTCCAGGACCGCGGCCGCGATGGCCTGGCCGAGCTCGACCTCTGCAGCCTCGGCCATGAGCTCGAGTTCCACCGGGGAGACCAGGACCGCGGCCAGGTTATCCAGGTCTCCGCCTGGACCTCTGAGATACCGATAGTCCTCGAGCCCAGGCCCCACCGGGTCCGCTACGCTCGGGACCTCTCCGAGGGCCTTGGCGATCTCCTCGGCCGCTCTTCGGCCCTGGATAGAGCTCTGAGCAGATACCACCCGCGGCCGGCCCACGGTGGCCACGAGGTGGACGGTAGGCTCTCCGCCATCCTGGGCCAGCTCCCGAGCTCTCCGCCTGCAGTGGCTGGCCCCTGGCTCTCGTAGCCAGATCACAGGGTGTCCCACCTGGCCCACGATCCGAGCCACCTCGGAGGCCCAGGCCCCGGCCAGCTCGGCATCGGTGGTCCGAGTGTCCCCGGTAGTGATAGCGGCGCCGGTGGCCGCGGTGCTCAGTATTAGAAATCCCATGCTCTCTCCTATCGGACTGGTCTGGCGATGAAGCGGATCACATCTTCGACCTTGAGCCCCAGGGCCTTGATATCCTCGAGGACTCGATCGGCCTGTTCTTTCTTCTCGGCGTCGATCTTCGTGATCGTCGCGTCATAACGATCCCGGAGGTCCCGCTCCCGCTCATCATATTTGGCTATCATCTGGTCGATCTGCGCCTCCCACTGCAGGGAGAGCCGATCGATCTGAGCCTCCGCCTTCTCCTGGGCTATGCGCCTGGCCTTCTCTCCGCTCCAGTGTAGCCAGAGGAGGAGAGGGACCAGGCCGATAGCATCGAATTGGCCGGCCAGCTCTATCGGGTCCACTATTTAGGAGCCTCGGCCTCGACCCACTCCCCGGACTCGTCGAGCTCGAGATGGTCCGCACCTGGCGCGGGATCAGGTACTGGCCCGGCCTCGTCGGGCTTTCCCGGCTCCTCGTCGCCCTGGGCGGGCTCCTGGGCTGGCGGGTCCATGGCTACCCCCGTGATCAATTCAGGGTGGAGCCCTTCGAGCGCTGCTATCCGGCTCTCCATATCCAGGAGCTGGGCTCCTCCATAGATGAGGGCCGCCACCGCCGCGCCAATTCCGCCTTTCATTTTCTTATTCATCAGTCCACCAGGTCTTCAATTAGTTCGATCACGGCCGCTATAGCCCTCTGCTCGGCCCGCTCTCCGAGCAGAGGGATATCCAGGTGAGCGGCCAGGGTGGCAGCCAGCCAGGCCCGGCGCTCTCCCTCGTCCTCGGGCCAGAGCTCATGGGCCAGGCGGACCGCGGCCTTGAGTACCCGGCGCCGGCGCTCTCTTCGTTGTTCTCGGTTGAGTGCCATTAGAGGCCCTCCTCTCGGATCAGTGTGTAGGTAAATTTGTCGCCCATGCCGGCCGCCACCTGGCGATCTGCGAGCTCCACCAGAAATGCAATATCATCCGGGTGCGCAATTTGGCACCCGGCGGAGAAGCGGCCGACCCGGCCGGCCCCGTCGGCCACCTCTGAATCCTCCCGGGCAAACCGGCTGCCACCGTGGATATTTAGGCCCGCGTATCCCTCCTGAGTCTCGGTGTCTGGGCCGAGCTCCATGATCTGGGAGTCCCGATCATTGTCGCGATACCATCGCACCGGGCCGGCCCTCTGGACCAGGGCCCGCCGGCCCTTATGGAGCCCCCGGGTGTAGGCCTGGTACTGACCCGGAGCCATGATCGCGCATCCCTCGGCCGGCCTCATGGGGTGCTCGAGATAGTAGGTCCCCGGGGTAGTGCTCATGGCCGCGGAGAATTGCCGCCAGATCCCGGACTGCTGCCAGCTGACCACCAGATCATCGGAGTAGTGATCCGGGTCTCCGAGAGATACCGCACGGCGGATCCCCACGATCTGGAGGTCATAGTCTCTGGAGCTCGGGCCGAAGACCCGGTGTCCCATGGCCGCCAGGGCCCGGAGCAGTGGAGGCCGGTAGCTCATAAGACCGGGACCATCAGCTGCAGCCCCCAGGCGATTAGCAGGACCATGCCCATCGCGGCCGCTATCTTCCGGTCCAGGATCCGGAGCTGGCGCTCCAGCCCTTCGAGCTTGATCCCATGGGCCAGGACCTGGGCCTCGACCATGGAATTGCGGACCACCTCCCGCTCCTCGAGCCGGGCCACCGAGACCAGGAGCTCCGATAGGTCCCGACGGATCCCGCTCGTAACGCTCCAGAGATCAGCGATCTCGCCCTGGGCCATCCTACTCACTCTCGGCGGCCGCGATGGCGGCTTCAATAATTCCTGTGAGCTCTCGGCGAGAGGTATCGTTCCGATCTACGTCGGCCCGGAGCTCGGCCGGGATAGTCACCGAGAGATGGATCGCGGCCACGAGGTCCTCCCCGTTGACCGCGGTGTAGTCGCCGATCTGCACGCTATCCACATAGATAATTTGGGGCATCAGACAAACTCCTGTACTCGGATCCGGGTGATGATAACGGACTCAGTAGCGCCGCCGCTTCTTTGCCGGCATAGCGCTCCGACCCAGGGCCCGGTGCCAGATCCAACAGTAAAGAATGTGGTCTCTGTCGTCCCGCTATTAGTCCCGGTTGGAGTGGAATATGCAACAAAGGTATCCAGCCCAGAGGTGAGGGTCTGATTACCCTCGTGCCCGCCATGGCGGAAGAGCCCCTGACCCACATCCGTGATCTCCAGGACACCCTCCAGGCCTCCGTGGTTACTGGTGCCGGTTGCGATCGTGGTGCCGGTCGCTCCGCCTCCCCATGTGCCCTTCCAGGACTCCCCGCGCCACTTGTAATTGTTAGCGCTCGTCTGCACGTATTGACTGATTGCAACTGGATTATCCAGGCCTGAGCCGGTGTTCACATCCTGGGCGATGGCGCATCCGATGAAAGAATTATTAGTTGCCAGCACCATCGAGGCGAACGCCATCTGAACCCGGATCCGGGGATAGTAGCCATCGGCATCCCGGTTGAGATCAGCAGCTGGGATCTGCACAAATACGCGGGTATATCCGGCATTCGTCCCGCCGAAATCAATCTCCAGTCCGTTAGTTGTGATCGCTGCAGACATAGTGCCATCTGTGGATCGGGTCCGGCAAAACCAGGTATTACCGTCCACCGCGGTGGTAGTGCCAGAGGTTAAGGTCGTCGCGGTGGCAGAGGTCAGATCGATGTCGACCACATCGGACCAGGCCGGAGTGTGCGGTCCCGCGTAGTCTATTACCACCGAGTCCGCGCCGGCCTGGGGAGTCCCCGCGGAGTCCGTGACCGTCAGAGTGCAATGATAGGCCCCCGAGGTATCGATCCCCGTGAGCGTGGCCGAGGCCGAGGTGGCACTGGTGATCGAGGCCGAGCTCCCCGATGGCCTGGTGGTCAGGACCCAGGCATAAGACAGGGTACCCACGCCCCCGGTGCCGGAGCCGGACAGGGTCCGATTAGTCGTCGCCGCGGTCTGGACATCAGATCCGGCCGATGCGACTGGAGCTCCAGCGATATTCAGATCCACCGTGACCGCGTCGGTATCGGTGAAAGGGCCATCGGCGTGGCTATCGGTCACCGTGACCGTTGCGGTGTAGGCTCCGTCTTTATCCATGCCCGTTAGCGTACAGGCCTGGCTAGTGGCGGAGGTCAGGGACGCCGAGCTCCCCGCGGGCCTGGTGGTCAGGACCCAGCTGTAGCCATAGGGTCCAGTCCCGCCTCCAGTCCCCGAGGCCGAGAGGGTCCTCGAGGCTGCAGAGGTCGTCTGGACATTGCTACCCGCGTCCGCGGTCACGCCCTGGGATGCGGGAGTACCCGCCACCGAGCCCGGCGTGATCACATTAGGCCGAGAGAATCCCATCAGGACCACCCGACGAGGATGTAATACTCGGTGGAGACCGCGTTATCCGAGGCCGAAGCAGGGACCGACTTGTGATAGATCACCCCGTCCGAAGAGTAGCAAGCCACTCCCCCTGTGACGCTATTGTCCACCGTCGCGGCCGCGGTGCCATTCTCCACCAGGATATTGACCCCGGAGCCCCCAGCGGTCCGGGCCAGGATGGGGTCAACCGTGGAGCCGGAGCCCGAGGTCAGCTGGCAGACCTGGCGGAGGATCCGGAATTTGGAGACCCCGAGCGTAATTGTCTCCTCGGTCCCCGCGGCCACCGATGTCTCGGTGATAGCTACGATGATCTCTCGGCCGTTGCGGGTGACAGTATTTGCCATGGGTTGATCTCCTCAGTCAGTCAGTCAGTCTGGATCGGGTCCATCTTATCAGGTCGCAGGGTTATCTCTATCGGGATCTGAGTCGAGCACCAGGGTAATCAGCCACGCGTCCCCCTCCCAGGCCCTGGCTATCACCTGGGAGAGCCTGTCGGCATATCCCAGATCGGTATCGGTCAGCGCGATGGAGTCCCCGAGCTCGAGCCATACAAAGGACTGAGCCGCGCGATATTGCACGGTCCGAGCGAATGGAGCATGGCGCCGGGCCAGATCATGGCAGATCCGGTCCGCGGTCGAGCGCTGGTAGATATAGGCCGAGCTCTCCTGGAGGAGCCGGGAGCCGTGGCGCTCCTCAGACCGCTTGACGATCGAGGAGCTCCCGGCCTCGGGCTCGGAGGCCTGGCTCTCGAATTGCCCCAGAGCTGAATAGGTCCGGGCGGAATTGTCCCGGGCGTTGAACGCATGAGCCAGCTCGATCCGGTTGGAGATATCGGCCAGGCTCCCCTCGAGCTGGACCGGTCCGGCCCGGCTGAAATCCGGGGAGCTCGTGATCTTGATGGCCTGGTCCGAGGTGATCCCGGTGTCATGTAGCACCGGATAGATCCCATTTACCCCGCGCCGGACCGTGATCGGGAGGAGGGCCCATAGCCCCTGGAGCCAGTCCCACGGGGAGATCTCTGAGTCCGATATGTACCCGGAGAATTCGTAGCCGTTGAGCACATCGGCCACCGCTTGCCATGCTCCCCAGTCTACCGGGAGAGTCGAATAGGTGAGGGCCCACCGGATCAGGTCTCCGGCCTGGCCGAGCCCCTGGCCCTTTGCCCAGGGATTCTCCAGGCCATAGCCCCCCGAGCGGGTCCACCCGATCCACCATTCGGAGTCCTTGACCTCCGTGGCTGAGAACCCAGTGATAGTCCCCGCGCCATCGATATCCCGGAAATCCACCCAGGAGACCGGCTGGCCCAAATCATCGAACCCTTGGAAGACCTTTTGATCCTCTCCGCTCTTCGTCGATTTTACCCGGACATCAGAGGCGAGCACGTGGTGGCCGGCAATCAGCAGGGAGGTCACAGATCCCGCCGAAGAGGAGCCCACCTGGGTCCGGATATAGGCCGGGGTAGCCGCGGCCGAGGTCAGCGCGCCGGTGCTGCCGGGCTTGCGCCACATCCCAGGCCGGCCGAAGACAATCGGGTAGGGCTTGCCGATGTGCGAGTTGTCATCAGGCCAGGTCCCCAGGCTCCCCAGGCTCTCCTCCTCTAATATCTGGCCGGGCTCCAGGAAGGATCCGGAGTCCTCGGCCAGGGCGGCCTCGAGGGAAAAGGCCATGTATCCAGTTGGCCGATCGGGCTGGCCATACTGCGGATCGGACACCGAGCCCCGCATAACGATCGAGCGCTCTTCATAGGTTTGCTGGGGCGAGCCATCCAGGACCTGGACCAGGGAGATCTCCCCCTCCACGGCCCCGAGCGGGTAGCCCTTTGCCACCTGGTCCGAGAGGTCAATATCCGGAAACACCACCTCTAGCGCGATGGACTGGGCATCCGCGGTATGCGTGAATCGGTCCAGGCTCTCCGAGTAGGAGTCAAGCTCCAGGGACCCGCCAAAGTCCAGGGAGTCCCCGGAGCCATTGATCAGGGCCAGGTGCCGGGTGGACCACCTGTAATCGCGGCCGCCGAAGCGGAGCTCGAGGAGCCAGGCCACCTCGGCCCCGGCTATCGCGGCCAGTCTCCGAGGCATTAGACGGACTCCTCGATCGTGACCGATGCCACGCGCCATACCTCGTCCGAGGTCTCGTCCCCTTGGATGCTCTCGATCTGAACCGGAGAGGTCACCCGGCCTGCGATGGCCTGGTGGCGCCGGTTGAGCGTGATTGTATTGCCGCTCTTCGGGATGGCCGGGAGATAGACCACCGCTCGGGCCGGGCCCCCGTCAGGATTCAGCAGGGAGACCAGGCCCTCCATCAGGTAGGGAGTCTCTGCCGGAGAGCCTACGGGTTTAGCAGAGCCATCGGCAGAATTCAGGATGTAGTCCGGATCCACCGCGGCCCCCTCGACCTGGCTCGAATCCACCCCATCGGACCATGCAAATTTGACGGTGCGATAGGCCGGGCCATGCACCCGAGAGGTCACGGTCCCGTCCAATTGCCGGGTCAGCTCGGTATTAGCCGTGCTGCTCAGCACCCGGCCCCAGGAGTATTGCCGGGCGAAGTAGTCCACCCAGCCCACGATCAGGCCCCCGAGCTCGAAGTAAGCCCCGCCTCCCGCGGTCTGGCTTGCGATCTTGAGCCGGTAGCCGCCATAGATGGCCCCGTTGAGCTTCGCGATCACGGTGACCACCGGCGGGATCAGGAATCCCGCGGAGCCGGTGGACGGGTCTCCGGTGGTCGCGGCATCGATTAGGATCGTCGGGAGCTTCCGGGTCAGGGACCCCGCCCATTGCCCGTCAGTATTCGCGCTGATCTTGCGGATCGTGGAGCCGTTGAGGCCGAGCCAGCCACCGGCGAGCTCGTTGGTATGCAAGTAGAAGGTATCCGCGCTCCCCGCGCCAGGAGCTACGCTCCCCGCTTTCCGGGTGTAGGCCAGGGATGCCATCCCCGAGCTCGTATCAATCGCGGCAATTGTGACCCAGGCCGTGGTCCCCACGTTGTAGCCCTCGAGGGTCGCGGTGCGGAAATTGGGAGCCAGTAGAGTCAGGCCGATCACATCGTTGCCGGCCAGGCTGGCCTCGGTGGTTATCGCGTCAAGCTGGAGCGCGATCGTGTGCTCAGCTGTCGAGGTGGAGCGCCACCGGACCCGAGGACTCGGGCTCTCCTGGTGGAAGATCCGCTCTATCGGGTAGGTGTAGCGGGTGTCTATGTGGAAGGTCTCCCCGACGCGGGCCGGGCTCGAGGTGGCGGATACACTCACACCCCCGTCTATATAGGTCTGGGCAGACCCAGCACCGACGCGGGCCGGGGAGAGGTCGTCCGGATTGGTATCGATCGAGCTCGGCCCCAGGCCGGCCTGGGCCCCGTATCCAATATGAAATTCATACCATGAGCTCTGATTATCGGTCAGGCCGGAGTGTGCTTCGAGGTGGCCCCATTGCACCAGGTTGGTGGCCGAGCCCCCGGCCGAGCTCGGGGCTGCCATCGCATGAGCGCTCCACTCCCGATCGGCTGAATTGTCATAGGCCCGAGACCTGACCTTGAGCACGGCCGCGGCGCCTCCGGTGAAGAAGGCCATGAATTCCCGGGGAGAGGTCATATCCACTGTTACCGAGGCCAGCTGGCTCGGGGTCCCGTTCGCGTCGTAGATAGTCCACCCGGTAGCAGTGAAGCGGAATTCGATCGCCTTGTCGGCCGAGCCGTTGGAGCTCCGGAGCCGTACCCCGACCTCGGCCGAGCCGGCGTCCCCGTGATCGCACTTCATGGCAAACCGGATCCAGGAGCCCTGGGCTGCAGTCGAGGTGAAGGCCCGGTGATAGTACCTATGGGCCGATGATGTGGTGGTGATCCCGAGGGAAGCGGTCCCGATTAGATCGGTACCCGCGCCAGCTGTAGTCCACCCGGCCACATCTCCGGGCTCCTCAATAGCCACCCAATTTCGAGACCAGCCCCCGAGCTCGGTCCCGTCTGAATAGGTGTAGATCGGTGGAGTCGTCACCGTGGACCATCCCCCGAGGTAGAGAGCGATGATCGAATTGTCCTCGTTTCCAGGCGCCGCGGCCACGTTGGAGGCCATCAGGAGCCGGCCCTGGGAGTAGGCCATGGCCAGGCGGATCGGGTGCGTTGAGCTATCCCCGGAGGCCCAGGCTATCCCGCGATTGTATGAGCTCCCGGCAATCTCCGAATTGGCCCCGACTGATTGCCAGCTGAGTCCCTGATCTGTAGACCTCATGACAAAGATCTGCTGGGTCTCGTCCAGGGCCCGAGCAGCTACATAAAATGTCCCGTCGTCTCCAATGGCCACGGCCATATCGGCCTCGGTCGCGTGCCGGTTTGAGTCATTCGAGGTGGCGCCGGTGGTAGCGGCCTGGGTCGCCAGTCGAGCCGCGGTATCAAAGGTCCCTATGTGATCCGCGGTCTGAATATGCCGGAAAGCAGATCCGAGCCGATCGAGGCCCAGGAAGTCCCCGTGGGTCACCGGCGCAAGGTACGCGCCGGCCCGGTGATCGGTCGCATAGAAGAGCCAGAAATAGCCCCCGTGGGCGCGTAGCATCGGAGTGGCGGCCAGAAATCGGGACGGGGGAGCGTTCGATGTAGTGCTGTTGAGCTGGCGATCTGAGCTCAGGGAGGTAGGCTCCCGGATGGCCACATAATCCAGGCCCGAGGAGTCGCTGGCGTATTGCCATAGAGCCTGACGGTACTCATGATTGCCCGAGGTCGCGTCGTTGGTCTCGTTAGACACCGCATTGATCAGGAGCAGCACCTGGCCATTCTGGTAGGCCGCGATGGGCTCCCGGACGACCCAGCCCGAGGAGCCCGAGGAGGTGTCGATCGCGGTCGGTAGAGCTCTCCGGGTCTGGCCGGCCCAGGAGCCCCCGGCATCGGTAGACTCGTAGACCTGGATCTGGCACGTGTCGGACTCCTCCAATTTGCAGAGGAGCACGATCCGCGCGTCGGGTAGCTGGTACATGCAAGGTTGAAACGAGCTCGAGATAGCAGAGCTGGGAGCAACCGAGGTCGAGTAGACCACCACCGCGGAGCTCCAGACACCCGCGGCCGATCGGGACTTTGTGTGGACCTCGTGATTCCCGGCCGAGCTCTGGGCATAGTAGGCCACCAGGACCGAGTGATCCGATAGGGCCAGGACATATGGATCCGCGGTGGAGGTCGGGTCCCCGGTGCCATCGGTCCAGGTGATCGCCTCGAAGTGCGAGATCACGCCCATGGAATCTTTGCCCCGGTAATTGGTATCGGTCGAGCCCTTCCAGACCACCCCGGCCCGGCCTCGGATCCCGACCCCTCCCGAGCGCTGGCCACGGATCCGAAGGGCCTGGCTTGCCAGCTGAGTCCCCCGGGAGATCAGCCCCAGATCGTAGGCCCCTTGAGCGGCCGGGATCCCGGGCTCTGGGCCGGCCTGGGTGTAGCTGGACTGAGCCGACCAGATCGAGCTCGGGGAGATCCGCGGGTCCGCGATCAGGAGTCCCCGAGCGGTGGCTGGTGATTTGTCGCTGGCCATCAGTACCTCCTCTGGCCAGGTGCGAATTCTCGATCCTGGTCAAACAGTGATCTGAAATAGCCGGCTCTGCGGAATTCGGCGCGGGTGAAGCGGTCGAAGTGCTTAAAAGTCGAGACCGGGCGGACCACCACCTGTGGAGCTCCCCCGGAGTTTAGGCGGTCCACCCCATCGGCACCGAGCCGGCCCACGGTCTCCCGGTTGAGCACCGCTTCCCCGGGGAGAGCTCGGATCATGACCTGGTCTGGAGTCCGGGAGGAGCCACCGCCTCCACCGATCACGCCTCCCACATCAAAGGACGGGGACTGTGACGCTATCACCGCGATCTGAGCTGCTCCCGCGGCCACGATTCCCGCGATGGCCAGGGGCGAAAACACGCCCAATTGGCCCATTACCTTGGTAATCGCAACTGAGCTGTTGATCACCGCTTCGGAGATACCCGCGCCCTGCTGGATTCGAAATACCTTCATCGCCCGGGCTCGGTCGTTTTCGGCTACGCGGTTTCCGTATACGTCTGCAGCGTCTGCCACATTCGAGAAGAATCCGGCCATTTGATCGGCCTGGCCGGCGATCTGAGCTCCGATCTCATTGGATACCGCATTAAAGGCGGCCTGGACCTTCTCCAGGGCGTCCCCGTATTTAATCAGCATCGGGGGGACCATATCCCCGAGCCGGCCGATGGCCTCCAGGCCGCGGATCTGGCCCTCAGTTGTGGCGTCCATGACCTGGCCCGCGGCCGCCCACTCCGCGCGCATGGCGGCCCCGGTCGCTCCGGCCCCCTTCATGGCCGCGACGCCTCGAGACGAGACCAGGATGTAGCTCTCCCCGGTGCCCTCTACTGCTTGGGTTAGCCGGTCCTGAATCGAGATCACCTCCTCGACCTCTTCGACCTCGGCCGCCGTTCTCTGGGCCGCGTAATTGTTCCGGATGTCCTGCCGGGCCTCGGCCAGGGTCTCCTCGGCGGCCAGGGTCAGGAGCTCCCGGTCCTTGAGGCCCTGGGCCACTATGTCCAGCTCAGCCAGGGCCCGGCGCTCGAGCTCCACCAAGCGTCCCTCGGTAGTCATTGCGGCCAGGTTAGCCTGGTCCAGGCCGGCCTGGGCCTCCGCGGCCACTACGGCCAGGGTGGACTGGATCTGTGTATCCGCGGCGCTCTCCACCGCGGCCGCGGTATCTCGGGCCGCTTTGCGCTTTGCTTTGCCGGTGGCTCGGGCCTGGGTGGCCGCGGCTATATCGATCTGGATCAGCTGGCGCTGGGTCAGGATCTGGCCATTGGACATATCCTGGATAATGATCCCGGTCTGATTAGCAGTCCGGCCAAGATCTTCATAGGTCCCGATCCCGGTGGCAAGGGTCCCATTTGGACCCATTACTTCATTGCCGGCGAAGTCCATCACCCGGAACATGCGTCCGGTGCTCTTCTCCGCCTCTTTTGAAAACTGGAGGACCCGGGAGAGCGACCGGACATACTGGCTATCGGTCTGCTCTAGCTTCTCAGCCAGGTCCCCCTGGCCGGCGGCCTGTTTAATCGTCGCGTCGATCGTGGCCTGCTGGGTCACCGCATAGGCTCCAACGCTGGAATTCAAGAACGCCGTATGAGCGCCGAGCTCCAGGGCCTCCCTATTTGCCACCTGGGTCGTTTTTGCGTACACCGCAGAGGCCATCGCCAGGGCCACATTCTGGGTTTCCGCGATCTTCGCCTGAGTCGTCGCCATGGCCTGGGCCGCGGCCGAGTCCCGGATCTGCTGATTGAGCCGCAATTGGGCATCGGCCCAGTCGTTGATCTGCGCAGAGATCTGCGGAAAATTAGGCTTTCCACGCTGGAGCTTCCGGAGCCGCGCGGCGGTCTCCAGGATGGAGTCGTTGCTATCCTGGAGCGCGATATCAAAGGACTTGATCTCTCCAGTGAAGAGGCCATAAGCGCGGGCGGTCTTCGTCGTTAGCTGCTCCTGTGCTGCGAGGGCCTTGTGTACCTTGCCCTCCGTCTCGGCCAGCTTCGCGTTTTTCTCCTCCAGCTTCGCGGCCTCGGCCGAGAGCTCGGCGGTGGCTACATAGAGCACGGCGATCGTGGCCGCGGTGGCCGCAAATACCGCGGGGCCGCCTCGAGCGGCGTTAATCAGCCCCTCCATAGCCCCGAGGGCATCGGCACCCTTACGGGTCATCTCTGCCAATTCCGGGTTTACCGAGTGCAGAGCTCCAGCGATGGCCGATAACGAGCTATCCGCCTGGCCCACCTGCTCTCCGAATTGCTCCACCTGGCCGGCGGTCTTCGCCGCGGCCTTCTGCATGGAATTGAATTTCTCCTCTGAGATCCCGACCGCATCAGAGAGCCCTCGGAATTTCTCAATTACCTCGGTAACCGAGCCCCCGAGATCTCCCCGCATTTGCCGGCTGGCCTTCTTCGCGGCCCGCTCTGCTCGTAGGAGTCCCTTCTCCATGGCCCCGGCCATTTTCCGGGCTTCCTTATCCGTGATCCCTGGGATCCGGCCAAGCTCCGATTTCAGATCGGAGATATTGGCCCGGAGGGTAAAGTCTACTGCTCGGCTCATTTCTTGCCTTCTTTGGCCCGTTCGGCCAGCTCGAGGATCCGCTCCTCCATACTATCCGCCAGGGCTCGCCCGGTCTTCGTCCCGGGCTTCCTCACGAGCTCATTAAATGCCCGGCGGCCCTGGGTCTGGCCCGCTTTCGCACGCCGGCCGAATTTCACTGACCAGGCCCAATCCGCGGTATTGCGGAGGGTCACCTCGACCCCCGAGGCGGATAGGGCCGTGGCCTGTTCGAATAGGTTGACCGAGTGCACCCGCGGCCGGCCGATATCGGAGCCGGACACCGTGGGCCCCGATGGCTCTCCGGGGAGGGCTTTGCGCTCCCGGCCTACTGGCCAGGCCTTTATAGCCTCGGCCTTTAGCTCCTCTTGGGACTTCTCCATCTCGAGCAGGATCTCCCCGGCAGCCCCTTCACGGACCTGCTCGACTACCCGATCCATGAGGTCCGAAATCTCGATCGAGGTGTTGCCCACCTTGACCCGGTTGCGCCTGGCCATCCTATTCCCCTGCCAGCCAGGACATAGCCTCGGGGGAGCCCTGGACCCCGCTGGACTGTAGAGCTCGAGCTCGGGAGCCCTTCGGTGCGGGCCGTGGGTTGCGGTGTACCCGCTGCCATCCCAGGAGCTCGGCCTGGCGGCCTGGCTCCAGCGTGTAGAACCAGCCAGGATCTCGGCCCCACTCCCGATCGATCTCGAGGATCAGGAAGTCGAGCCGGCCCCGGCTTCGGTAAAATCCTCGGCCTCTGAGACCTCGGGCTCTCCGATATGAGCCTCGACCACCATGGACAGGCAGACCATCCCCGCATGATAGACCTCGTCCCACTCGACCCCGCGGCCCACGAGCTCGTCGAGGACCTGGCCCCCATAGGCCATCGGGTCCCAGCCCGAGCGCTGATAACTGGCCGCGGGCTGGCCGGGACCAGCCCAGCATAGGCCCAGGGCCGCGGCTGCAGCTCTTCGCGGGTTTGCCGCGGAGCCCAGGATCAGGTCCTGGCGGAGGGTAAACGAGCGGGGGAGCCTGGGTATCCATGTATCCCCCGCAATCGTAACGGTTCCGGCTTCGGTGGTTTGCTCTTCGGCCATGGGTCCCTCCTATGGCGTTAAGTGCGTTGGCCTGTCAAGACAGGGTGATCGATCCATAGCACGTGCCCGATACCGAAAACGAGCTGGGGTCTCCCTCGCTCCAGTCCACGCTGATCACATTTTCGGCCATGACAATTCCATGGTCCGAGGTATCCCCGAAATCGGTTCCCTCAATTTTGATCTCCACCTGGAAGGTCATCACATCGCCCTTTGTCGCGGAGCCCGAGGTCAAGCTGGCCCCTCCTCCCACCTGCTTGATGAACTCCAGGATGGAGATAGCGCCGGAGCCACCCGAGGTAAAGTGAGTCATGTGAGACGTAAAGGACCAGGTCGGGAAGACCTGATTTGTCTTCCGAAGACTGGAGAGGCTACCCCGGTCCATGTAGGCAGCGACCTCGGTAAGGTCCTGCTGTAGTCCCGAGATGGAGAAATTGCCCTCTTCATAGGCGACCGCGATCGAGACCGGGCTCCCCGTGGAGTCCTCTATAGTGATTGTCCCATCCCTGAAGTTTTTGATGATCGTTGAGGCGCCAGCCATGATGAGCTCCTAGAGTGCTGTTCGGTGTAGAGCTTCGAATTGGAGCTCGGTGAGGTGATACTCTCCCGAGCTTGTAACAGTCCGGGAAAGGGTGGAGAGATATTGAACGGACATAGAAGCTTTCAGCGTGGCATCGTCGGCCAGGATGGCCGCGATCACCAGCTCCTCGGCATCGGTAGCCAGATCCACATCCGTTTTTAGGTCCTTCGGCCGGAGCCGATAGGCAAAGCGGACCAGGATCCGGGTCGTAATATAGAGCCCGTCGCGGACCGCCTGGCGGGTGTCCACCGGGTCCGAGGCCGAGACCTTGACGGCGAAGCGGCGATGGCCCACGGACTCGGGGACCAGGCCGAAGAGGTCCGCGGGTAGCCGGCTCTCCGTGAAACCGGAGACCGTAGCCACTCGGACGGCTACCCGTTGGCGGACATTGGCCAGGGATACAGCGGCCATGGATCACCGCCTCCGCCAATGGAATGGGGCCTGGCTGGTATAGATCACCGGCTGCAGGCTTCGGCGGGTGTTCGCGTCTTCGAGCTCCCCGTCGTGGTCGAAGTCATAGCGATAGGTGATATCCCGGAACCGGGCCTCGAAGACCTCGCGGTGTTCCTGGGCGAGCTCCAGATAGCGGCCCTCCCCGATCGTCGAATGGAAATCCCGGAAGATCAGGTAAAGGGTCAGATCCCGGTGTGGGCCGCGGAGGACCTGGGGATCCATGATCAGGTACTCAAAGTCCCCTTTGCCACGGATCCGGCCTACGATCTCGAACCAGGCCTCGTCTATATAGGTCTGGTATGAGCTCAGCCCCGAGGGCCGGACATCGGCCAGATCAGAATAGACCGCGGTGAGGTCCACATCGGCTATCACCGGGAATAGGGTCCGCTTGACCATGGAAGCCGGCCGGCGGAAAGTCTGAACCGTGGAGGCAATGGTCAGGGCCCACTCTTCGAGCCAGCCCTCCCCGAGCTCCACGCTGGCCGGGATATCCACGGCCGCTATCGTGTGCTGAGCAATGGAGCCCGAGACCGTGACCGCGCCGGTTGACGCGGTGTCTCCGCTCGGGTTGGTTAGGGTGTAGGTCCCCGAGCTCGGAGCCACCAGGGCCCCGTCTCGGTAGATCTCCAGCTTGACCACCTGAGCCCGGGCCCGTTCGATATTGATCGGGATCCGGACTCGGGCCGAATAGATGGGCTCAGATCCACTCATCAGGTAATTGCACCCGAGATCATGAAAAAGAGCGACCAGCCCGAGGTCGCCGCGGTGGCGATATCCGCGGTGGCATAGACGATCGCCATGTCACCCTGGGAGACCGTGCACACCGAGGTGGAGGCGTCGGGCTGCAGGAGCACGATCCCTTCGTCGGCGTCTGCCTTATTGGCGACAAACATAAATCGGCCCTTTGTTCCGCCGCTCGGCATGGTCACATTGCGACCAGCTCCACCGGGATCGATGGCTTGGAATTGGGAGTCCTTCAGTGTCAAGGTCTTGTCACCTGCGAGGGTCTCCGCGTTGAATCCTCCGTCCAGGGCAAGGGTCCTGCGCAGCTTGAAATTGCTTCTGCTTCTAAAATTGGCCATTACTGATCTCCTTTATTGATCGCGCTGTTTACGGCGCTCATGGCGGACAATGATATCCCGGGCCAGATCCCGGGCCTGCTCTCTGGGGACCTCTCGGCCCTGGTCCTGATTGGACTTCTGAACCCGGGTAGCGATCCGCTCGATCGCTGCTCGGGCCTGGGCTTCGGTGTGCTCGGTCATGCCGGGACCTTCTTCTTCTTCGAGCTCGGCGGCGGAGGCGGAGAGCGGAGCTCCTCGATGGCCCTCTGGGCTGAGTCGAGCCGGGCCTGGTCCCGGTCCAGCTTAGCCTTAACGCCGGGGATATTTGCCCGGGCTGCATGCCGGCGGACCCTATCGGAGAGCCGCTCGATAGCGATCTCCAGGACATCGGGATCGGGCCTGGGGATAGTCCCGGATTCCATGAGCTCGAGGCGCCACCGATTGTAGCCCTCGGAATCGTGCCGGGTCAGGGTCTTGTTACCGATCTTGCGGGTGTGATCCCAGGTCAGGCAATAGTGCCATGCGCCACCGCGGGCGGGTAACCGCTTCACGTAGCCCAGGCTCTGGGGGAGTACGGTCCGGCCCTGCTCTTCGAGCTTGACGCGGGCCATGGAGCTATCGGCCCCGTTGCGGGTCCCGCGGACATTGTTCACCCCGGGGACCTCCCATAGGAGGGCCAGAGTCGGGAGCCAGGTAGCAGAGCCGCCCACCTCTCCGAGCTCCCACTCCCCCGGGTTGAAAATCAGGAAGAACGGCGGAGCCGGCGCCAGGGTCTCGGCCTGCTTCCGCTCTTCGGTGATCCCGCGGTAGATCTCGGGGTTATTTTCGGGTGTAATTGCCATATATAGGGTCCCTCCTAATTGTGGCTGGTGTGAGAGGTGGGCGCACCCGGGAGGAGCCCAGGAGGGACCAAAATGGCCCCCCCCGAGCGGCCCGGAAAACTACGCGTCGGTGCTGAGCAGAACGCCTCGAGAATCCTCCAGGATGGAGATCCCGAAATAAGCGTGGCCGACGACTTCGGTAAGGGCCGCGGAGGCGTCCCTCTGGAATTCGACCACCACCGGAGAGCCGGCGGGCCGGACATCTCCACCAGCTCCAACGAGGGGCTTGGGCGTCCCAATCACGAAGCCCAGGGCCCCCTCTCCGAAGAGTGCACCGCGACGATTGCCGCCGGAGCTCGTGATCTTGCTCGACTGGAAGATCTGAACCCCGAGGAAGTCTCCGGCCATTCCTGGTCCGGCGATCCTCAGTAGATCAGCGCTTGCGGGATTGAATGACAGAGGGCCACTCTCCGAGCGCAGGCTTTCCTGGATGTCCGCGAGCTGGCGGGGATGAATCAGGCCCCAGTAGGGACCAGGCACCGAAGCCAGCTCGAGGGTAGCGATCGAGTCCATCCAGTCATCTACCGAAGCATCCACACCGCTTGTTCCTGCAGTGCTGGAGAAGCTAGCGACCGCGGTGGCCAGGGCAGTCATAAAGGCGCCCTCGAAGGATCCGACCATGGACTCGGCCAGCTTGAACGGATCCACATCAGCCCCGAGGCCCGTTAGGACCGCCAGATCTGAGATGTCCCGGCGAAGAGCATAGCGAGCAGCGGTCACGGTGACCGAGGCATCCGTTAGGGCCGTGGTCGAGGCGTCCGCGGCCTCTGCTGTGGAGGCCATCTCGTCCGTCCCATTCAGGCCGGCCAGGCGGACCTGGAGCGTGTCGGAGCCGATGCCGGCTACGTCTCCCAGGAAGGACACGGCGCTGGTGTTCCGGATGGAGGCAACGTCGGCCAGGATCATACGGATCTCGGCCTCGATCATCTGGGCCAGGCGGAGGTCGGTAGATAGATTTGATTCGAGGATCGCAGTCATATTCGGATAATCCCGGGCGGAGCTCGGCCGCCAATTAGAGTAGGTTGGCGCCGCTCACGCTGTTTCCGGTGCGACCGTTCGGCTATGTCAATGCCGATCATATATCACCGGCTCGATCCTGTCTATTCAGTCTTTCGACCACCGCCGAGCGGGGAGGCCCGGGAGTATTTGCTCCGGAGTCCCTCTCGGACTTGCTTATAGGCGCTCAGATCCCCGCGTTGAGCCAGCATAAGGGCTTGATCTATCGTCACATTGCCACCCGGGGCCGGCTGGAGGCCCTGGGTAGACTTTGGGATCGGGGTCCTTGCGGGAGCCCGTGGCGCTCCTGGGGCTGGTGGGGCGGTCTCTGGGGAGCTCGGGGAGCTATCCAGGAGGGCCGCGAGGTGAGGCCGGAGAGCGGCCGGGGCCGAGCTCGGGTCCTCTCGGAGGCCCGATAGCCAGGGCTCGAGATCTGGATGGTCTCCATTCTCGGCGCCGGCCGAGGCCCGGTCATAGGCCCATTCGATCAGGTCCCGGACATCCGGATCGGTAAAGCCCTGCCCGCTGATCGCCGTGTGCCGGTCATACTTGCCATGGGCCGAGGATAGGCTCTCCTCGAGCTCGGCCACCCTGGCGGCCAGGGTATCGGATACCCCGACCTTCCCCTGGGCCTCTCCCAGCTGGCCCTCGAGCTCCTCCAGCTGGGCCTCCGCGGTCCGGGCCCGCTCGGAGACCTTAGCCAGTCGAGACCGGATCAGGCCCTCCACCTGGTCCGCCTGGTAATACTCCACTCCCTCGATTGTCTGTTTGTCCATGGTTGTCCCTCCTATGGATTGTCTGAATTATCGGTATCGGCTGGCCTGCTCGGGTCCTCGACCGTTGAGCGCATAGCCAGGGTTTCCGCTCGGACCTCCTGGAGCCGGAATATAGCCTCGGGCCGATCGATCCCCGGGTTGAGTGCCATGTAGGCATCCACCGGCGATAGCAGCCCCGCGGCCATTTTGGCGATCAGGTCTTCGCGTTGCGCTTCGAGCTCGTTAGGGCTGAGCGGGATCGACTGGTATTGAACCCGATAGCCGGTCTCCGGATAGCTGGTCCCGAGGTGCCGGTTTGCCAGGGCGGCCGAGACCTCGAGGAGCTGCTGGTCCCCCCGGCGGAATTGGGGCTCAAACCGGCGTTGAGCTTCCCGCTGGCCCTCCCTGCTTATGGAGAGCGCATAGCCCGAGCGTGGATCTCCGTTCGCTCTCGAAATCTCCGCGGGCGATATTCCAGAGAAGGCGGCAACCCTGGCTTCGTACTGGCTAATCGCCGTGAGCAAATCCCCGATGTCAGCGGCTGGCTGGAATTGCCCAACCATGGGCTGGCCGCTTGCATCGGGATCCACGGAGAGCATGAGGATCGAGGCGGGGTCCATACTGATCGCGGCCCGGCGCCGGTGGCTCCCGGTGTCCTCGTAGTCCAGGCCGGCGATAGTCACCCCGGTCATGTAGCGCTGAGGCCAGGAGCAGTCCCGGGCCACATGTAGCCACATGGTATAGAGCACGGCGATCTGGAGCGACCCGAGCGTGAGCTCCCGGGAATTGTACGGGTCCCAGAGCTGGCCCGTTTTTTCGGCATGATAGAGGACTCCCGGAATAAAGGCGGAGCCGTCGGCTCTTCGGTACGGGTAGAGCTCTCCAGACTGGTCCGCCTGGCCTGTGAATAAGCCTGTAAGATCGTCCCCGATCTCCCCAGCTCGGCCGGCCAGGTGATAGCTCCAGCGCGGGCCCATTGGATGGCCCCCATCCATAGGTTTGCGAATATCCAGGATTTCCCAGATCCAGACCGGCTCCCGGGTCTCCGGGTGTCTCCGGAGCTGGAGCTCCCGGATATAGGTCGGGACGTCGGGGAGCTCGGGGCTGGCCTCGGCCACCACCATATCGGGAGCGACAGGCCGGTAGGTGAGTCCCTGATCGGAGATGTCCACCCGGACGAAGTACTCCCGGCAGCCCACCACCAGTTTTTGAACCCTGGACATCAGCGGCCAGAGGCCGGCGCGGGTGACCAGGCCATCCCGGCCGAGGAGTCCCTGGAGCGAGTCTCCGACCGGGTCCTGATCTACATAGACAGAGGGCTCCCGGTCATAGAGGACCGAGAGCTGAGTGACTACGGATTTTAGAACATTGCTCGATAGGTCCGGGACTCCCCAGGCGGCCCGGCGATCCTGGCCGATGTGCTGGGCCATCTCCCGCTCGAGGTGCTGAGTCCAGCGGCCGGAGAGCATATCCCGGACCCGGGAGGTGTAGTCCCACCTTTCCTGGGTAGTGATATCAGGGGCGGCCGGCTTCATTTTGATAGTCATGGGTCAGTAAATCCGGACGGAGGTGGGAGGCCGGGACCGATAGCGGTCGTCTACCATGGGGACTACAGCATAACGGAGAGCATCGATCGCGTGCACCCAGGGCCCGTCCTTCTCGAATCTCCAGCGCTTAATACTCTCGATCGACTGTTTGCACCGCGGGGATACCCGGAAACGGTCCTGGCACATAGCCGAGTGGATGATCTGGGAGCCATGATAGACGGACCATCGCGGCTTGAACGCGGTCCGGATCCGCCAGGGTAGCCGGCGGAGCGGGTAGTCCAGGACTCGCTCGAAAGCGCCCATAAGCATCGAATTGCTCATTTTGCCATGCGCCCCTTTTTTGCCCCGGTGCGCGATATCGCCGGTCCACCGATCTACATGCTCCCAGGTCAGGGCGTGCCGGTTGAGCATGGCCAGGATCCCCCGGGCGTGGTTCTCTGCAGGAGCAGCGCCGGAGGTGTACTCGTCCAGGAGGTGGAGCTCGGGTAGCCCTGGGGTCGAGGCGTCGATTGCCACCAGGAGCGCGACCTGGCTACCCGCGTCCGAGCCGTGATCGATGCCGACGGCGATCTTCCACTCCCGCCTCCGGTCCAGATCGGGCACGATCTGATCTTCGGAGAAGTGATCGAAGACTCGGCCCTCGGTGATCCCCACATCCCAGCTCCCCTCCAGGCGGGCCGCTCGATCCATAGGTAGATAAGTCGCGGCCACCCTATCGATCTCGGCCTGGGTCAGTAGAGCCCGGCCTCCAAAGGGAGTCACATTAGCCACCGTGAGCGGCGCCACCGTATCGGAGACCCGGCCCTCCTCGACCATGCGCCGGAGGTAGGTCACATCATGACCGATCGGGGTCATACTGATCCCCATGGTTCCGCGTCTCCGTAATAATCTTGCGACCAATTCTCCGAAGATATGGGCCGGGACCGGCTCATCACAGTGCACATGATCGAGGGTCGCGGAGGCGAGGGCCAGGGTGCCCTGACTGGTGGTCCTGAAGTGAACGATCGATCCGTTCCGATAGTGGAGCTGGGGATTCTTCCCGCGGTATCCCTTGCCAGGGACATACTCGGTGGACGGGTGGAGCTCATCGAGCGGCGCGAGCTCGTGGATCTTCTGCATGATCGTCTGGCTCTGGCTCCAGCTATGGCAGACCATGAAGACCTCGACCGGTGGCGGCCTGGTGGGTCTGTACGGGTGAGGCCGGCTGGAGCACATATAGTGGAGGTCCACCGCGGCCGCGCTGGTCTTGCCAATTTGATTGCCACCGCGGAGCAGTCGGATCATGGACTCATCGCGGAGCCAGTCCTCTTGAGGTGGAGTCGGGGTCCAGCTGGAGAGCCGGTCCCGATCTGTCTGGTGGGCGAGGGTCCTCGAGGCCCGGGCCAGTGCTTCGAGACTCACGCCTCTCCCTTGCCGGTCCGCCTGGGCTCGGGCATGGATAGCACCTTGCCCGCGTCCAGCGCTTCGAGGTGATCGAGGAGCCGGTGGCGCATAGACACCGGGAGCCGGGAGAGCTCCGAGAATATGATCCGTTCCTGCTCTCCGGAGCTCAGCCCGGAGACGTCATCCCCGCGGGACTCGATACACGCAACGGCCTGATCGTGGACCTCGATATGTAGCCGGTGAAGTCCGGCCAGGGCCTGGACCCGGCCGAGGTTTCTGGCCGTGCTTAGGTCCTCACCGATCTCCGTCAATTTGACCCGGCGGAACCGGACCGGGTCGAGCTCCTCGAGGGTGGCCGCCTGGAGCTGGTCCTCCGGTGGCGGAGGCGGAGGCGGAGCCAGTCTAGATAGGGAGCTGGCCGCCTGGATCTCGGGCTCGGGCCCGGGGATGGGCATGGTCCCATCCCGGAGAGCCTGGGCCACGCGCCATATCGAGGTCACCGAGGTGCCAAATTTGGCGGCCAGGGCCACCTGGGTAGCCCCGGTGAGGAGCAATCGAGCGACCTCGAGGCGGGTGACAGGATTCAGACGGGGCATGGAGCGAACCCAATTACGAGAATTTGTACTATTTGCGCGCGTGGATCGTGGGGGGA
>TARA_R110000824_G_scaffold76335_1_pt1 | contig 24666 bp, 31 predicted proteins | sample TARA_R110000824 | Tara Oceans TARA_R110000824 (sample SAMEA4397747) | marine metagenome | biome: Polar Biome; feature: [MES] marine water layer (ENVO:01000295) within the mesopelagic zone...; material: water (ENVO:00002006), including particulate matter (ENVO:01000060) such as......
TAAGGCATCACTAGATGGTAAGGATGTCACAGGTGTCGGTGTCGGTCACGATGCACAGTTTTGCGAAAACTGTGAACCAGAAGAAAAAGGACCAGATTGCTGTGAAGGCTGTGATACAGAATTTGACTTGACTTACACGATGAACCACTGCGACCCTGCCGTAAGGAAGAAATATGAAGCATATTTCGGTTCTCCCGATGATGATGGAGATATGTGTGCGGAGTGTATGGACAAGAACTACTGACAAGTAGACGCGACTCCATCGGTTCCAAATAAATAAGTATGTAAAATTTTATCAATATGATGTTGTGTTTGAGGATATTCTAAATAAACCCTTTGTAGCCAATTTTGATCTTCACGAGCATTCGTGTCGGCATCTGTCCGCCATATTTTAGAATATTTTTTTGTATTCCAGAGCGAGTACTGCCAAGGAACTCTTATAAAAAGTTTGATTCCATTATCATTAATTCCCATAGGTGTAAGACCAGCCCCCGCATTAAAACTTGCGGAAACAATAAATTCATCTCCATTCACTTTACAGAATTGATCGTAAGTAATTACATCGACTTCTTTATCTAATTTTTTTATTTCATCTATGACTGTTTTCAGATAATCCTCTGAAATAGTGTCATCGTCGTCCAAATGCATGAAGTACTGACCCTGAGCCATCTGTTGCATCCTGTTCCTTTTCTCGCTCAATTTAATATTTCTGTTATCACAAATCGATAGAATCTCTACAAGATCTTCTAATTGATTTTCTTTAATTTGTTTCTCAATTTTCTCTAATAATTCGGCGAACTTATCTTTTCGCTCTAAAAGTGTAGGAATCAAGATACTAACTAAATATTTGCTCATTTATTCTTAACAAGAAAATAAATTTGATAGTTGGACTTGAGAATTTTAACACATATAAAAACAAAGAACAAAGAATAGTAATAGTAATGCCGAACATGGTTCGCTGTCGTATTGCGATTCATCTACCCGAACATTCAGGCGATCGGCTGGGAGGATGGGACCCCGAGACAGAGATGGCCGATCGTCTAGTCCGCTGGGAGATCTTCCGTGACCTCAAGTCGGCCATTGCCGTTCACGAAGCCGATGATTCCAAAGAATTCGAGCCTTTCTCAATTCTCCGTCCAATTCCTGATCCAGAAGATTGTTATGATTGGTGTTGCGAGAACTGGGGAACAAAGTGGGAGATGAGTGACGGCGAAGGCTGGGTAGACCCAAAGAACACACTGATCATTGACGGAGACGTGGCTTGGTGTGCTCCTAGAGAGTTGATTGAGTATCTCGGCGAAGGGCTCGGATTCGATGTAGAGTGTCAATATTACTCTGATGAAAATGAAACTTGGGGAGATATTATTTGGGTCGATGATTGTGGTGCGAGTTCCGCTACGGCTATGGAGCCGACAAATCTACGAGCAGACGACGAAGAGGATGAACTCGCTCTAGAACTCCAAGAATGGGAAATCAATAATGGAGAGGACTTGCTTACTCAATGGGATCGTCTCACAAATTATTGTTTAGGTCTTGGACTCGATCATCAGGGTCCACATTATTTCGGGGATTTTCTTGATCGTGGTTATTTCGAGAACAATGCGGAATGGAGAGTTGATTCTTTGATGGAGGCATATACATCATGGAAAGAAGAATTTGGTAAAGAAATTACTCCAGAGATGCAGAATGCGAAGCACGAAGTCCTCGATCAATTAGAAGATCTTCTAGAATCAAAACAAATCAATGAGGGTCAATATCTGAAAGCCTGTGATGAACTCAAGAAATCTAGTTTTACACAGTTAGAAAAATTTAAGGATATGTTCGCTCCTGACAAAGTAAAACACGACCCCAATTTGGATATGGTTCGTTACTATGGTTCCCACTTCTGGCTCATCCACTCTTGTCCCGAGCCACAACTTGTTGAGATTTACTCTTAAGGTTTTACCAATTCATAAAATTCATTACTAAACTTATTCTTTTTAGATTTTTTTATTTGAGATTCTACTGGTCTTTCCTTAAATGATCCAGGATAAGATATTGAGATTGTTAGTCCAGTGAAGTCTTTCATCATGATATCGATGGCTCTGTATCGTTTTGTGAAAGTAATATTATTCAGTAATTTCTCGGCGACTTTCCAATTTGGAATGAAATAAGCCACAGTCATAAGAACTCTGTACTCATTCTGATTTACAATACTAATTCCCTCTGGAAGATCTACTTTTTTTGGTCCTTTTGTGACAGCAATATGACTTGTATATCCACCGAGATATGTAATTCCATCATCACGAAATTTATATGTTGGAGGAACTGGCCGTACTAAATCTGCATCATCTTCGAGAATAAGAATATTGGTCAGTTGGTGTTTGACAATATATTTCCATAAATTTGTATGTGAACGAAAACAAGCCAATTTACATAAATGTTCTTTCATAGATAAATTGTGATAGGAAACCATTTTTTTTAAATCTGGATCACTTTGAGATATTTCATCAAATGAAGTAGCCGACCATCTGTTGTATCCTTTATCTTCATAATTTTGCCATCGATCAGTTGCTGAATCTAAATTAATAACCCAAGTTGTTAGAGGATCTTCACATTTATTATCGTTCATTTACATAATGACAGAAAATAATTAATCAAACGAAACGATGACTTTTTTAATTTCGATTTTAATAGGTCCTGAAAATGAAGATCTGATGTTGTGACCTAAATTGGGAAGAGCATATTTTAAATATCCCTCTCGATCATAAATTGGATAAGTGACACCGTTGTGTCCGTGTGGTGTTGTATAGCCAAGGATGTGTTTGAGTTCTTCTTTTGATTTCCTCTTCGGCATATTATGTTAATTTATTATCTAATCTTTAGATAAAGATGCCTAAAAAAAAGAACAAAAAGAGATCTTCTAATGATTTGTCAAAAAACGATGATGGATTTCCAAAAATATCAATACTAACTCCTGTTTACAACAGAAATAAATGGCTTCCTTTGATGATGATGAATATATCAAATTATGATTATGATAAAAATAAATTAGAATGGTTCATTCTAGATTCGAAGGATGGTGACGATGATATAAAATTATTTCCAAATCAATTTGTAATTGATAATGTGAAGAGAATGATTCATCCAATAAAATTAAAATATGTTTACATTGATCGTAAAATGACTATTGCAGAAAAGAGATCATATTTAACTAAACATATGACTCATCCTTGGTTTGCGAATCAAGATTCAGATGATTTATATTTCGATCAGTATCTCAAATATTCAGTTAATTTATGTAGAGAGAATAAAGTAAATTTCTGTGGAAGTCCTCAGATGATCTTCTGTTGGCCTCATAGAGATTATGAAATAACTGCGATCCAATGTTCTGCGAAGAGACAAGCCCATGAGGCCACATTTGTGGGAACAAAAAAATATGTCGCAAGTATGGGCTACTACTCAAGGAATGATGAGAAGGGTGAGGGCTCTGCTCTTGTCGATGGTAATGAAAAGAATATGATTAAAAGTGAATGTAAAGATTGCATGATGTGTATTTGTCATAATAGGAACACTTGTAATAAAGATAGTTTCATAGGAACAAATCTACAAGATATCAAAGCAGAAGGAACTAAAATCGAATTATTAAAAGAAATTATGAAGACAGAAGTAGAAGAAGGAGCCCAAAATTTAAGTAAATTTACAATCCCCACTGAAGATAAAAATGTTGATAATAAGTAAAGATGTCGGGTGCGGGACAATTACAAGATTATTCGGTGGATCAAGCCGCAGGAGCGGTTGTATTAGTTCTTGGGGCAGTTGCTTCATTATTACTCGTTATATGGCAGAGCAAATGCCATTGTAAGGTAAATTTATGTTATTTATTTCAGTGTGAAAGACGGCCTCCTAATGAAGAAGAATTAAAAGGATTAAAAGATAAAGCCAAAGAATTAGCAGAAAAAGCAAAAAAAGATAAAGATAAAAACCAACCTAGTACTCCAAATGCAAGGAGTCCGTCGCCCGCTGAGGCCGATGGGCCAACTTCTTCGGCATGGAGGAAGCTCTGACTAAGTTCGGCTATTCCATAAAAAAATATGTATTTAAATCAAATGAATGAAATGTTAAATGAAATAGAAGATCTTCTAATAACTGCTGGTAGAAATGATCTGTTAAATTATTTAAGATATTTACAAGAAACAGTCGATTCATTTGATGAACAGTCGAGTGATAGTGATGAAGAAGAAACTGAAGAAGCTGAAGAAAAATATAATGTGGGACAGACAGAGGATGGATTTTTTTATTTAAAATAATAATCTAAATATCATTAAAATGCCTCCGAAAGTTCCTGGATCTGTTCTCATTGATGGATGTCGTCCTTCTGCTGGTTATGTATTTTGCGAAATACTGAATAAATGTATAAGGACTTGGATTCAGGCATGTGAATATCCTCAAAATTGCCTTACTTGGTTTGATGGTTGTAATTCCTGTATGCTTGTCGAGGGAGAAAATGGACTAACTCTTGGAGGATGCACGGAGATGATGTGTTTCCAACAGGGGACTCCTCAATGTTCTGTCTGGGCTCCTGGGACAATATCAACTATGCCTGTAATTGATTATCCTATGCCCGTAATTGATCCTCTACCGCCAGTGATAAATCCATTCACAGGAGGACACAGATAAATTTGATAATTTAAATCTAAGATAATTTAAATCTCTTTTTATATGCCTGAATTGACGCTCGTCTTGATGGAAGATTCCAAAGAACCCAGCGACTCAGAGCCCCAGCAGTTACGGGGTCGTTCCAATTCTCTCTTCGACGATGCCGTTTTAAATATCTTGCTCTTTGTTCTACGTCTTTCGTTTTGGTGTAGTCATCCATACCAGCACTGCCGAAGTGTGTGGTTCTGGTTCGTCCATTATCTAATGAGAAAACAGCCATCAACTTCTTCTCTGGTTTAGTACTCTTTTTAATTACAACTTTTATCGGTTTCGCCATTTTATTATGTTAGTTATTTTAAAATAAGTGCGATAAGTTTTAATATCTGAATTTTTTTATTTGTATTAAGTAAAATGAGTAGTTACAGCAACCAACCAGCACCTGAACCAGCACCAGCACCAGCAGAGGGAACGCCATCAGAGGGAACGCCACCAGCAAAGAAGAAGAGGGAGGGAGTTAAGATGACAGATAAACAGAAGACAGATTTAACCAAACATATGGACAAACAGAAGAAGGCTGGGATGACTGGCTCAGAAATGAAGTCTCATCGTATGAAGATGATGGGTCGTATGCGAAAGGGAGAAAGTATTGGAAAGGCTCATAAGGCGATTTCTAAATAAATTAAATTTAATGATTTTAATTATTTTATTTCATAATTATAAATGCCCACTAAAGATCCAAAGAAAGCCCCAATGTGCCGTCCTTACGCAAAAGCAAAAAAAGTAGAAGAGCCTGAGCCTGCGCCTGAGCCTGAGAAGGTAGAGGAGGTCGTCAAGGAGGTCGTCGAGGAGGTCGTCGAGGAGGTCGCCCAAGATTAATCAAACATCAAAACAGTATATTTTTTATTAAATTTACATTGAGGAGTCAGTGATCTTTTATTTATCTTTTTTTGTTCTAATTCATTCTGTACTTTTAAAGAAATTTTAATATCAAGTTTATTTCTAATTTTTTGATCCTTATTTAATTCAGCAATGGCTCTTCGGCAAGTTGGTATATCCCCATGATTTGCTACTAAAATTCCTTTTTGATATATTTCATCAATATCTTTAAAATTGGTGAGAGCAATCGAGTATCCATTTCTTGTATAGTGAATGATTTTTTTAGCCAAAGCAATCATATCACCTTTTTCCCTGTAATTTAAATCAATATTTGGTTTCTCACTCTGTAAATACAGTAGAAGATCTTCTGCTAAAATAAAATCATATTCTGGTGTGAATGGGAGTTCATTTAAATTATCTAAATAGTTCTCTAATTCAGTTTGTAAGTCTTTCTTACTTAAAGAACTAGGATCCTCGATCTCCATATCATATATATCAATAAATTGTAAAAGATCTTTTTTGGTAAAAGTCTTATCAATTTGTGCAGGGAATTCGTTGTCTGTCATTTAATAAGGACAAATAAAAAAAAAATTATGTTTATACTTGATATAATGAATAACAAATATAATTGCGCTTTTTGTATCCCAACTACAACAAATAAACGAGACTGGAAATCAGCCGATGAAACATATTTATTTAATATTTTATTTAAAGATTTACAATTTCACACACCAACCAATTGCGATATAACGTGTTATGTTGGGTATGATGAAGACGATAAGGTTTGGTCTTCTGTAGACCAAAGAATGTTTTGTGATGCTGTTTACTGTAAATTTAAGATTAAGTGGATTCCTTTCGGAAAAGAAGTAAAAGGAAAACCAACTTGGATCTGGAATGGATTAGCAAAGAAAGCAATTGACGATGGATTTGATTACATTAAAATATTAGGTGACGATATAAGACTTCCCCGTGATACTGCATGGCTCAGTTGTTTTATCAATAAATTAAAGAAAAATCAAAATATTGGATGGGTTGCGGGATTCTCAAACAACGATGAAATTCCTACTCAATTTCTGGTACATAAGACTCATTATGAAATATTTGATTTTATTTATCCTCCTCAGATTCACGCATGGTTCTGTGATAATTTCTTAGCAAATATTTATCCCAAAAAATATTCTCTTTGGCTGAAATCCTATCCTTTATTTAATGTAGGAGGAGATCCTCGATATAATCCGAAAGACGATGCAAGACTTTGTGAAATGTTATTGAGGAGATATAAACCAACATTATATCGGTTTCTTAATCATATGGATCAATAAGATATTTTTCATTTCCAAAAATAAAATCAAATACTTATTAAATGTTAATGACTACCGCCAAATATAGTCTTCCAAGACGCCCCATTGATTCGACCAACGAGAAAATCGAAGAATTAAAAGTTATTATAAAAAATCAAAGCAAAACTCAACAAGAGATGCTAGTCATGATTACAGAAATTAATGCTTCTCTGAAGGACTTAAAGGATTTTAAGGAGAAACAAATAATTGAGGCAGAAAAGGCTCGGCAAGGATGGATATTTTAGATAAATATTAAATCCTTATCAAGATTCATCTTGTAGCAGTAAAACATTGTGCCGAATGGAGGAGTATATTTATCGCTACCGTTTCCAGTGAAGGTCGGGCGAGTGAAAGGAATGATTACTTGTAAATCATCTTTAAAGGTTTTCTGAAACCATTTAGCGAGAAGTAGTGTAGAGCCACATATTAGTAAAAAAGGTTTATCTAGTTCTTTTAATTTATTACAAATATCTTTCAGTTTACTAAATGGGGGATTATCTATGATAATATCGTATGCGGGAGTATATGAAAAAAAATCCTTGTCTTCATGAATAATATCATAGCCCATCTCTTTAAAATATTCTTTCTGTTTTCCATCACAATAAAAGGGCGACCAGATAATTTTATCTTTGGGGATGTATTCTTGTATCATAAGCCATCCCTCTTTGTTAGTCGCATAATTGTCAGAATCTTTATTCTTTGTAAATGACATTTATTATTACTCACAAAATAATCTGCGGGAAAATTAAACGCCATTCGTTCATTTGTTAAGATAATTTTCTATGTAGTAAATATAAAATGCGAACGGGACTTGTATACAAATTATCGATCGGCGATGGTGATGAAGAATGTGAAAAAGTGTATATTGGCTCTACTAAATCCCCATACATATCTATCAGGATGGCCCATCACAGGGAGAGACATCATAAAGGTCGTCAAGATTATCAAGGGATATTTGATAATGGAGACCCAAACTGTGAAATTCTAGAAACAATCGAATTTGATGATTGCGACGACTGGAAACTTCGCAAAGCAGAACAAAAATGGGCCGAACAAACAAAAAATACAATTAATATCCGTAGATGTTATATCTCACCTACTTGTCGTAAAAAAGAAAGGGATGCACGAATTAAAAAATATCATCAAAGTGAAAAAGGTAAATTAGCCGTCAGAAAATCACAAATTAATCACAAATTAAAACATCCACCAAAGAAAATAAAGATATCACCTGAACATGATATTCAGGGACTAGTAAGGGAATTAATACAAATTAATGAAAAACAAGCCGTCTTGGCCGCTTTGGCTCGCACACCAGAAGTCCCTCTTGCTGACCGTCTTCATCAATCTGACGCAGTTTTATCAGACAAAGAATAGTCATACACATAAATTCATTATCTGTTTCATATAAGTTTTCCTTAAATTTGTGAACCCCTCTCCACATAATCTTTTTTACGTCTTTTAATTTCATTTCTTCTAATGCTTCTCGTAATAATTTATCACGAGCAACATAATAATCTTTGATTGATTTCCTACCAAGTGAAAGACTCCCTACAAATTTATTCTCAAAATAGAAATTAAGTGAGCCATTTTTTCCTTCCCTAATCATCTACTGTTATTAATTCTATTTTTGTTTTTATATAGTTCTTCTCCAGTACAAGGATCCCTTATCAGATGAATATTAACCCTTGGAGTTTGATGTGAGCCATTTGGAGATAATGGAAAATGTAAGCCATTTTGACACCAATCCATCGGGAAGTGACTTTTATGTTGCTCAACACAGAAACGAGCAAATTGATCTTTCGAAGGAATTAATTTACTTTTACTTTTTCCAATAACGAGATCAGCAGCAATAGCCCAATCCTTAAAATTCTTGTATAATTCAGTCGTTGATCCCGCAGCAACTTCATATAGTTTTCCACTCTCATCCTTACCTTTGATTCTCTTCGCCGACCATCGACAACAGGCTACTAAGAAATCATCAAATGCTTTTCGGTGCATCAGTTGGATTTCTTCGTCGGAACTTTCATTTACTTTTTTTTTTAAATTTAGTTTCTTTTTAAGAGAGTCATTTTCATCGGTTAATTTTTGACAATCCACTGAGAGATCCCTTTCACGTCGAACGAGATCGTCGAAGTCCTCGTTGACAGCCGTTAGGAGCTTGTCTGTTTTGTTATGATCTTCTTGTAGAGTTCCAATGAACTCTGTGAGACGTTGTACTTCTTTTTTAAGATTTTGAGATTCTTCGTCATTAGCAATAGCCTCACCCCAGTCAGCATTAATTTTCTCAGAATCACGAAGAAGAATAATTAAAATTTCTTTTGTTAGATTTTCATATGGCTGTTCTTTAGCGAATGACAGTAGAAGATTATGTGAAGTATTATCCATATTGTTACGTAATAAATACACAACTTAACTTTAAATCAAATTTATATTGGGAGTGTATAAAAAGTAACACATTTGTTACTTTTTACCTTATTTTCTGTCAGAACTTTATTTTGAGATTCATTGATAATTTTGATGTACACTTAATTCTCGATGAAAAGTAACACATTTGTTACTTTTACTTAAAAAAAAATCTATGTAGACAATATAATGAAAGAACTTACTGAAGAATTCGATATTGTTTGGAAGAAATTAAGAAAATATGATTTACTTCCCAAAGAATCAGGTAAAGAAGCAGTCGCAGAAAGAAAAAAAATAAAAAGAGGAATTATAGATCCAAAAAATACAACAATAAAATTATTAATTAATTTAATAATTGAGATGAATGCCTCATATATTAAACAAAATAGAAGAATAACAGAATTATCGAATATGAAAGATGAAATAATAAACTTAAAAGAAGAATGTAAATATTTACAAATTAAATTAAAAGAATCAAGATTAAAAGAGAGGGAAGTCATGGTCAAGCCAGGGACTGATAATCCTCCCAAGCTTCTCGGTATTTACGGAACTCCTCAGGATCCCCTCCCTTGTCAGGATGACTATTAAGCATGGCTTCTCTATATGCTTTTTTCATATCCTCTTGACTATCTGATTTTTTTAATCCAAAAACACATTCGGGATATTCTTCCTCTGGTGATTCGTCTTCATCATCAGAAAAAGAAAAATCAAAATAAGGCTCTGGGCGCTCATCCTCAAACCAACCCTCGCCAGTTTTTTCCGTTCTATAGTCATGACTGGTTTCATAGTACTTTGGAAGATCTTCTGGCTTTTTTGCTCCATCCCCCCATAAATCAAAAAACGAGTATTTCATAATTAAATTAATAGATTTTATTTTACCTGAATTTGTTTTTCGCTAAAATTAAATACGTCCTTTTCTTTAATTTCTTTTTTTTTCTCTAATAGTTTATCAATTCGCAGTTCTTTTCCGCCACAATAAGATGACATTTTTCCTCTTTGAGTTCCATCACACGATGTATCAGGTGTGACCGTAGGTAATTTTATTTTCTTTTGTTTCTTGGGCTTAGCTCTCTTTTTATTTCCACTGTAATTTGAGGCAGGCATACTTTTAATTTTTACATCTATTTTTTTTTTAAGTAAGGATATTATAAATGAGTTTGATAATTACTTCATCGGCAAAACAAGATGAGACGACGCAACTAGGTATTTCGATTCCGTATCAGTATAAGAATCATATTAAGAATCCTCTAACAATTCCAGCCAATAGTGAAGTTGCTGTTGAGAGTGTTAAGATTCAGCGTGTTCCCATGTTAGATTTTGGAAATAATATTCGTGCTAATTTTTGGTTTGGGGAACGTTTAGCATCTAATGCATCTTATGACGAACAAACCTCATACTTCATTCCAGTAGATAATACTATTCTTGGCTCAAAATCTCCAGAAGATTTTGCGGATGAATTTAAGGTGATTTTACAACAGGCATATTCTTATCATCCTGAAATTGATAGTGTAAATATTTCGGTAAGTGTTCACACGATATTGGGGCAATTCGAGGGCTTTCACTATAGAATTCCTCAGATAGCGGCAGACGCTACAAGATTAACCGCACTGTCATCTGCGACTTACGTCCAACAAATATCTTCGGCAAGTTTCACGTGGAGCGGAACAACTATGACGGCAAAGGAAGATGATTGTTTCGTGCAACTCTTACCTCAGAGTGCTTCAGGGGGTCCTATAAGTCTTCATAATGGTTCTCTGTCATTTAATGCGAGTGAAGGGACAGTTGGAGTATTTGGTCTGTCACGACCATATTGCTCGAATCCTGCGAGGCCAGGCAATCAAGTTCAGGGCTGGCATAACGGAAATATGGGGGAGGATGGGGTGATAACCGATCATCCATTCAGTGATGCGATCCAAGGCGAGGGTGTAGGGCAGTATGGTGAGGTATATATGGATTATTGTGTTGAGAATAATGGAACAGATATTAGAATTTATAACTACAACAGTACTATCGGTCATGGTCAAATGAAGGAAGTTCAGTATTATAATAAGAATGCTGGACCTCTTAATATAAACAATGGATCTAATTCTTCTTTTGCGACGGGAAGCCCACTTTTATCGTCTCAAATGGGTCCTATAACTTTCACAATCACCAATGAATTAGTAAAAATATCGATAAGTGGGACGGACGCGCTGGTGTCATCTGTTTCATTCGAATCGGCATCATATAAAGATCAAATATGTATGCCTACGAGTATTTCTAATTGGAAGATGTATCCCACGATGTATTTACCTACTACGGATGACAAAGTAACTATCGATAGTTATTCCCCAAGGACTTCGACTACTATTCATAATAATTTCCCAGAAAATGCTTGGATTACACGAACAAAAATTCCTGTAATTATACAAGGAAGGGCTGCAAATCAGTCGCAAGAAGTAGAGAACGCCTCTGGATTTGCGGGAATATATGAATTACCTTGGAATAATGCTAAAAATTGGGATCTTCAGGTTTATGGAAGAAGAATTTTTCTGGATTTAGCATCAGAAGTATCTTATTATGACGAGGGCACAATCAGAAACTACAAAGGCTTATCGAATAACAATATGGAAGATTATGAAAATATTTTTATTATGGGAAAGAATGATCGCTACATTGAGGGCAGAGTTCAGACTTGGCAAGCGAACTCAGCCAAGGCACTCGGTTTCACTCCATTCAGTATTAATCAAGTTGGTGGAATCATACATGGAGGCGGTCAGCATGGGGCTTCTTTTGTAAGTGCTAAGAGACCCTCATTAACATCAGAACAGTCTACTTTTATCAGAATACCGACACTTACTCACGAGACATATAATTTTAACACTGGTAATCCCTCGAAGATCTTATTCCAACTTCCTCGATTTGACAATAGTGGAGCGGAAACAGGAGCATTATATTTCCAGAATAATGATAAATCATTTATTGATTTAAAAAATTCGTATCCCTTACAGATCACAGATCTAGATGTTCATTTAGTAAGAAAAGATGAAACATTTGCGAAAGATCTTACTGGCTCGACAGAAGTCGTATTATTTGTTAGAGAAAAGAAATAGAAAGATAGACAATAAAAATTAACTATCTTTTGACTATCTTTTGTATTAAGTCTATCATATTAAATTTTTTTGTTTATTCTTTATAAATGGATAAAATAATGCCTCAGATTCAGATGCCGACACCAGAGCCTGCGGTAGTCGAAAATATTTTACCACCATCAGACTACTCTGCTCAAGACAAAGAACTGATAGAACAACTCCAAGAAGATTTAATTGGCTCATTAGATGACGATGAGCCAGAATTCTCTGGACCAGAAATCACAACGAAAAATATTCCAGAAGAAGATGATGTCTTTGGTTCACCTAAAGCCCCAAAAGTACTACCAGTAAAAGAAGATAAAATTTCTTCTGAATATCCAGCCATAGAAATAGTAGAAGAAGAAACTAAAGGCAAACGAAAATATACAAGAAAAGCACCAATGAGTGAGAAACAAAAACTTCATTTGGAAAAAATAAGGACAATCGCAGCAGAAAAACGTTTAGAAAAGAAAATGGAAAAAGAAATATTAAGAAAACAAAAAGAAGAAACAAAAGAACAAGAAAAGGAAGAATCTCGTATGAAAAAGGCTGAGGAACGTGTTCTGGCCAAACAACGCCAAGCACAAGAAGAAATAAATAACCCCCCCACTGGCCCTTCGGGGCGGGCGCGCAGCGCCACTCCTCAAATGGGATATAGCCGTGATGATATGGAAAAAGCAATGTTCTCTGCAATATCTTCATATGAAACAATCCGTAAAAAAGAAAAAGAAGAAAAGAAAGTAAGACAACTGGCGGAAGCACGTGAAAATCAAATGAAAAATACTCTTCATCGTGCTATGAATCCTCAGGCCCCACCCGATCCTTGGAGGCAATATTTCTCTTGATAGACGACAAATTTAGTTGTATTATCAAAAATAAAATCAATACTACTATTATTAATGGATAGTGAAATCGCTAAAAGAGTTCCTAGAATATTTCCTGTAAAGGATCCACCTAAAGAAAAACCGAGAAAAGTTACTCATCCAAATCTGCCTGAGTTACCGTGTATTATGTGTCTTGTTATGCCCACGAAGTCGGGAAAGAGTACAATATTAAGTAATCTTATTCTTCGTGATGAATTTTATAAAGGAGCCATGGATAATATTACAATTATGAGCAATACGATCGATCAGGATGTCACAAGTAGATTTCTTCGTGAAAGTTGTGATTGCTATACTGGATATGATGACGGAGTTCTTGCTGGTATTATCGATCAGCAGAAAAAATTTAGTGACGAGGACAGACCATTCGTTGGAATGATTTTTGATGATATTTTGGGAAGCGTGAAAAGGAATAGTTATTTAACACATTTAGTTACAAGATCGCGTCATTATGGAGTTGGTCTTCTAGCAGTTTCGGTCCAATCTTTTAAGGCAGTCGGGCCAACGATCAGAAATAACACAAATGCTTTTATCTGTGGGAATTTACAGAATATGTCTGAATTAGATAAGATATCTCAAGAATTTTCAGGGATGTTTGGCGGAGATGAAAACTTCAGAAAAATTTATCATAAAGCCACAGAAGTAAGGTACGATTTCTTGTATTTAGATTTACAAAATAATCCAGCGAGGGCTTTCCGTAACTTTGAGGAACAAATTGCAGAAGGAACGAAATTAATGTTTGGCGGGGAAGTAGAAAATAAAATCCCTGAATAGAATTAAAATAATTAATTAATTATAAAGATGACTGATATGTATGGATACGCTAATTCTCTGTCTCAGGGACAAAGTTTTAACAATCAAACGCAGAATTTTAATGATGGCGTGCTAGTATCGAATCAAAGGGCACAGGATGTATACAAGCAAAAAGTAAAGAATCAGCCAGGAACTCTCTCTGATGATAAAACTAAAAAAGAAGAAGATCAAGCATTTTATGGATTTACAGATGGAAGCGGAGCAATTGGGTCTACTGTTGGATTAATTCAGGCTGGTAATGCTATTAAAGAAACTGGATTAGCAGGATATGCTGGTGATGAATTTAAAGGTCGCATGAATTCTATTGGTGAAACTTACAATCGAATCGGTGAAAAGGCTCCTCAGAAACCTCCTGCGGATATGGTTCCTACTAGTGAAACAACTGCCGCAGGAACAGTCGCAACTGATACAGAAACTACTATTAATCCAGTAGGACAGGCTGGAGATACAGTAGCGACCGCTGGTGAAGAAACACTACAAGGAGGTGATGATGCTCTCCGTGCTGGAACTGGAGCAATCGAATCTTCAGGATTAAAAACGGCACTGATAAAGAAAGTTCTTGGAAAAACAACTCTTGGTGCTGTGGGTGAAGCAGGACTTTCGACAGCGAGTGAAATTGGTGGAAAAGCCCTCGGTGATTTCGGTGGTATTGCTGATGTAGTTCATGGAATCTCAAATGTGTGGTCAGGCTGTGGGACCTTCTTTCAGGGAGAATCTACTGGTGATAAACTACAAGAATTAGGAGCAGGTCTGGACTTGGTTGGGACTGTTTTTCCTCCATTAGAATTAGTTGGTGGAATCACTTCATTAGTTGGTGGGATTATGGATGGGTATGAAGATTTAAAAAATGATGGTAAAAAGAGGGATGTGGATGCAACGACTGTCCCTCCTCCCAAGTTAACAGCGACAAAAGTCACACCAGCATATTCGAGTATGGGTCTCGCAGCATCTGCCCCAGTTTCAGCCAAATCATCGATAACTGGTTCTTCTTCTTTTTAAGTTTTCATTTATTTTTGACTTTTTAACTCTTTATTTTTTTATAAATACTCTTATTATAAAATGAGTAGTTTCTTTGTTTCTAGTGATAAAATTAAAGTCGGACAAACTGATGTAAGTATTCCGTCGGAGAATGGTCTTAATTACCGCCCAGGAGGTCGCATTGAGTTATACATTCCGCCAACTTCTAAATTTATTGATTTATCTCAGTCTAAATTAAAGATGAATGTCGAATTGGCTGTTCCGACGGTTAATGTCGCAAACGGAGTACAGAAAGTCCAGCTTGATGCCGAGACAGGATTACACAGTTTGATTCGCTCGGTGAGGATCTTTAGTGGCCGAAAAACTGCACTTTTGGAGGAAATAGAAGGCTATGATATTTTGACTGCTCTTCGCTTTGACTATGAGACTAATGATACTCTTAAGGGGTCGAGAGGTATGGTAGATGGAACGACTGTTTATGATCAATCGACACGAGGAACTCAGGGGACGATGAAAAGTGTTCAGAATAATGTTACTAGTAATCCTTATTTTACAAAAGTTGAGGGAAATCCAGTATTAAGCACTTCTTTCGCTACGACTGATACTGACTATTCCTTTCACACAGCCAAGGGTGAACTTCATCTCAACACTGGTCTTTTCCGTAATGAGGCAGTATTCCCCGCCCTTATGACTGATGGTATTTTCATAGAAATTTTACTCCAAGATGCCCGTCGGGTATTTAGAAGTCTTGACGGCCCGAACCGCAATCGTCGTCTTCTACTTGCTCCTGAATTCCATAGTCTTACTGGGATAGACGCACAGCGAGATCTAAGTGGCTCTTGGAAGGCGGCTGCTACGACAGACGTTGTTTATCTGACTAGGGGCAATAACTATACGGCAGTTGAGAATGTTCCTTTCTCTGTAGGAGAACATGTGACTTTTGCCAGTCAAGATTATGTGACCGTGGATGGGGCAACCCCCCAGAGTGGTTCTATTAATGGACCCACTGCTCGTATCAAGCAAATAGAAATGGATAGAGGACTCGCTGCTTCGACCGATAAGATTAAGGTGACTTTCCAAGCCGCAGTAGCGAATACAACTGGTGAAGACCTCAGTGCGACTAATAAATATTTTATGGTTACAGATAATCCTGAAACCGCCCCCGCTGGATACGCACCCACTTATACAATTTCAGACGTAGAAATGATTGTTAAACAAATCGAAGTCCCTACTGGTTATGAGGCTAGTATGATGAATATGATGAAAGAAGGTGGAACAATGAATTATGATTTCCGCTCATTTACTAATTATCGCTATTCTCAGCTCGCAGGAGATAATGTAGCCAATATTCGTCTCCCTCTTATTGAGAGTCGTGCGACCAGTATCCTATGTGTCCCCACAGACGCAAAGGCATACAATTCTCGCGAAATGTTAAGTGCCTCGGCTACTTACCGAATTAATACTGGTATCGCAAATGATAGTTTTAATAACTCTACTCGCTCGGGCCTTACTGGGATCTGTGATGGTCTCCAAGAATATCAATTCATGTATGCGGGTCGTATTAATCCGAGCCGTAAAATTGACACTTCTAAGATTGCGGCGAAAAATTCGATCTCGCAGCAGTGGACGATTGAGGCAGAAAAGAGTTTAGCGATGGCGGATATCGAGCCTCTGTCCTTCCGTGGTTTCCAGGATAATTTCTTTATCGGGAGGGCTCTCGCTCTCGGGAAGAATGCAGTTTATGATGCTCGTGGAAAAGATTTTAATTTGATGGTAGAATACACCGACCAGGAAAATCCCCAGACTAAAGACAAGCTCTGGAACAACTTCGTATCGCACCTTCGTCGCCTAGAGATTAAGAATGGTGGACTAAGTCTGGTAGTTTAAGATAAAAGATAGACAATTATAATTTAATTTTTACCCCATATTTTTTTAAAAATTCATATAAGTAAAATGAGTCAGAATATGAATATTGAGGTTGTACCAAGTAACGTAACTTCCAATGGATCTATTTCCTTTAAAGACGGCAACCCCGTCATCCAGTTCATTATCGGCGAACAGGACCGTATGCTTATCGGCAACTCCCTACGCTTCACTGGTAAATTCCGAGCACTCTTGTCGAGTGCTTCTTCTTCTGTAAGTGATGTATCCAATCTAGCCATGAGTGAGAGATTAGGTGTATATTCTTGCATTGATACTCTCACGATAAAATCGCAGAAAACTGGTCAGACGATCGAGAGCATTCGCCACTACAATCGCTTCCTGTCGTCGTATCTCCCTGTAACTACTTCTCTCCAAGATGGTATTGGTCATCTAAATGAATCTGCTTTAATTCTGCCTTCTTATGCCGCCCAGCAGGAGTCTGTTGTTAATATTCCATCGAGTTCTTCTACTATGAATCACTTCTGTATGGCTCTTCCGTGCGGACTCCTAAACGGAGGTGAACCACTCCCACTTATGCCTGAGGCACTCGGGGGGCTCATTATCGAGCTTCATTTAAGTCCAGATAGTCAGGTATTCCACACTTCGGGAGATGGAGATTCCGCATCATACACTGATTCATTCTATGAATTTACTGATGTATCTCTTGTTGCTGAACTTATGGAGCCAGAAGCGGCTGTTCTCCAAGATCTAAAATCGAGACAGTCGGCCACCTATGAATACAACTCTATTAACTCTTATTATCAGACTATTAATTCAGGAAACGGTATTATTAACTTCCAGCTCGGTCTCTCGAGAGTCCTAGGTGTATTTGCGAATATTGTTCCCGCAGCCCACATTAACAATTTAGAATTTGATGGTCTTGCTACACTTTATCCGACCAACTCTGACGCTACTTCTGCAAACATTGAGGAATTATTCTTTACTCGGAATGGTTCTAAATTTCCGATTGATTTTAATATCAATACTCTCCAGCAGACTGATGCTAATAATAGAACTGCTGACAGTCAAATATTCCTCAATTACGTCAATGCTATTAAGAAATTTACGCACAACCCTAAATCTACTCTCTCGCCGATTAATGTTCGCCTGAGTGATTCTGCTCGATTTGATAAAGATTTCGCCAATGGAGGATGTGGTTTCGGTGTAGGAGTCGCATATGACTCGATTAGTGACCAAGGAGTCGACTTCCGCAACGTTAATTTCGGAATTAACATGCGACTCGATCTTACGACTGATTCGCCTCAGGCTTTCTATGTTTTCGTCCACAATAAACAGACTCTGGTCTTTGGTCCGCAGGGCCTTCAGGTCCTTGCTTAAATTATTTTTTAGACTTTCTCGGCCACGCATAATATTTTTTACTTCCATCCTCAAAGATCAATTCATTACCGAGCTCATCCCTGCCGTAACCTCCAGCCGCCGATTTTTTATATCTCTCTTGATAACCGATTGCTCTTTGTATGTCTTTTCTATATTCTTTTAATTTGTTAGGGGGATATACTCTACCCCGACTCGCATAACTTTTAATCGTTGACTCAAAGCCGCTTTTAAATTGAGCGAAAAACTTTGCCTGATTGAGAACATTGTTTTCATCAAGTGTTAATTTTTGTCCTTTAATTTGTTTTTTCCTAATTTGTTTTAATTCTTCGGCATAAGTCTTAGTCGGTGGTGCTAAATCAATAGATTTCTTTGTTCTCGGCCCCACCTTAATCGCTGGAACTTTCGCCTTAGTTTTTTGAGCGTCTTTTTTGGCTTTCTTTTTAATTAATCTTTGAGTCCCTTTACAAGTCACATAAATCTCACCTGAATTTTTAGTTCTTGTATAACATTCACTTCCATCCTTAGCCTTTCCCATCCTTATAAAGATACTAAATATTTTATTATCACAATCAAATTTTATTAGATAGATACAGAGTTCCACCAGAACTCATTCGCGATTTATTCATAGAAATAATTTCTCAATAAGTATTATAAATGCCTATTTGTTTTGATTTAGATGAAGTCCGCAAGGAACATAACTGTAATGTTTATTTTGAGACTGGATTATGGAATGTAGCCAGAGAAGATACATCATTATGTCAAGCATTAAGATTATCATTTGATAAATACGCATCAGTAGAAATCAATCCTGATTTTATTGATATTGCGAAATTAAAATTTACGCAAGAAATTAAAGATAATAAACTAAAACTTTATGAAGGAGACAGCAAGAAGTTGGCTCAATATCTAGAAGATCTTTCACCAACTTCAGATGATAAAATTTTATTTTTCTTAGATAGTCATGGATCAGGACATGGCTGTCCTCTTGTTGAGGAGTTAGAGGCAATTAAGGATCTAAAAAATAACAATCATATAATTATGATTGATGATGTAAGAATTATTAGAGATTGTTGCTGGGGAGTTGAGAAATATCAAGGAGGTGGCTTCGAGGATCTCCTGAAACAGAAAATTCTTGATATCAATCCAAATTATAAGTTTTCATTTTTAAATGGATATCAAGATAATGATGTTTTAGTTGCGAGTCTTTAAGTTTTTTTTTTGTTTATAATTTTTTTTATTTGGATATTATAAAAGTAATGTCCCAAAATATGTCTGCCCCCTCCCTAGTCCCCGATCGTGATGACACTGGTGCTACCTCAGGAGCCCAAGAGAGTATGGTTGAGAGAGAAGCCGTTGGTCCCAATGTTCCCAATCTTCTCCGTGTATCTCCTATGGATACGACCACCGCAACCGATGTCGAAACCTCAATTCTAGATCCAGTCGTCTCGTCCGATTCCTTTGTTAGATTTACTCTGTTAAATAAAGGTATACTTCATTCTCATTCGAAAATCACATTAGCAGTTACGTCTCCTGCTGATGGCGTTGATCGTTATTTCCCTGTGTCTACTGGTATTCATTCCTTAATTTCTCGCTGTGCTTTAAAGGTCGGCACCAAAACAATTCAGGAGATTGATGGATACAATACGCTCTCGGCCTACAAGAGACTATTTATGTCTAATGAACATCAGTTTGAGCGTGAACAGATCTTATCTGGAAATGGTTTGGCTCATGAATTCCGCTACAATGATTCTACTTCTGGTTCATTAGTTGCTACTAATAACACCGAGGCATTCAGATATGGTCTCAAAACTGGTTTAGAATATGATGATGAGTTCGGTACTGGAACTCCTGATGTAGTCCTTCCTGATTTCTTAGAGGTAAATGTTAATCCTGTATTCCAGATTGCCTTAGCAGATCTCTTCCCACTTCTCAAACAGACCCAGCTCCCCCTCTACATGATGCAGGAACAGGTGTCCATTGAGTTGACTTTCGAGCCAGTTCAGCAGAAACGTGTCTCAATCGAGAATGGGGGTGACACAACGCAGACAATTGCGATTGATACGAATCAAGTTAAATTTATTGCTGATTATATCTATTATCCTCAGGAAATGATGACTACCTACGCTCAGTCCAATCCGATTATTACTATGAATCACTTTGATTACCGCCATTCGGCAGTTACTGTCACGTCGGCAAACGCCTCTGGCTCTACCCTTATTCGGAATCTTGGTGGGGCTGGTCGTATTGTCACCAAAGTTATTACTGGTCTCCAGTCTGCTGCTACGGGTCAAGTCCAGATGGAGAGTGTCACGAATCAGTTCCACTCAATCTCTCCAGAAAGACACTACTCCTTCGGTCAGGCTCCGAGTGCTACTAACTACAATGGCTCTCTTACAGTTAATGTTAAATACAATGATAAATTCTTATATCCCATTGATGTGACTAACCCTGCCCGTCAGTTCCACAACACGGCACAGGCTGAGGGAATGGTTCCCTTTGTATCTCGCGAAGAGTTCTCTGCTGAGGGTGTTTCTGTAACTCCAAATACTTACTACACTTCTGTTCAGAATAGTGGTGATGCTGCTGATGAAGATGGTATTGTTGGAAGATTTAATTGGATGGCTTTCCGTCTCAACCGCAACGAGCGAGTAAATACTCGGGGTATTGAGTATTACTACAAATATGAAGGTCTTAATGCTGCGGCTCCTTATGTCCAGCGATCATGGCTTGAGCTCGCCAAAGTGACTACTCTTGCGAATGGTTTCATTACCACAGCACTCCTATAAATAACAAAGTAATTCCTTACCTTTCTTTTTCACGCAATCAAATAAATTTGTTTATCAAAAAAATTTAATTGTTTCTTATTAAATGTCACAAGGACCAACACCGTATACACAGACAATCTTACTCGATGCGAACAGATTAAGTTCTGAAGAGTACTCGGCGAGTAATCTTGCAAATACTGATCCATCAGTATTTACAAATAAAGTTTCCTCTGGAATTACATTGGATATTGGAGATCAAATATCTATTGAGGGAGCTCATATCGCACAAAGAGGTGCTGGGGGTGATACTATTGAGATGAAAGGAAGAGTTCTCGGCCAAAAAGAGATTATTTACACAAAATTTACTAATTCTAGTTTTGTTGGATATAATGTCAGTGGAAGTCCTTTATTATATTCTCCTACTGGTTTCGCCAAACAGACAGCCTCAAATATTACGGAAGTCGTCGATATGAAAGATAATGAAGCGAATATCGTAGTTGAGTATTTTAAAACATCAAATGGTGAGAATTGTTTTTCTTTACCAAGAAATTTTGGAAATGCTTCAGGCAGAAATGCTTCTGTGGCTGGATATAACAAGGCTGGAGGAGGACATTTGACCCCCAATGCTTCATATTGGACGGTTAAAGACGGCTTTCCTTTAGGTGGTCAATGTTTTAAAAGAGATCCTATAAATTATTTTGGTCCAGATGGTGGTTTCGACGAGGCTTCGGGTGATATTAAAGTTACTACGATGCTGAGTATATCTGGGGCAGAAGCATTCGAAGTACCGAAGGTCAAAATGGATAATAGTAGATTTACACTATTTAAAAGAGAAACAACTGTTTACAGTGGATCAGCTGTTGGGGCGACAGATCTGAAGGCCGCCCTTAATCCAAGAGACGGTGCTGCTGCTGATGTCGCTACATATCCTTATGTCCGATTTAAACAAAAACTAAAATTATCAGTTAAGCCAGGATATAATACTCCCTCAAATATTGCTTCAGAAATTACAAATGAATTACAGAAAACAGAAGATCCTCAATATCTAATTAGTCCTCTAAGTGATTTTGGATCTATATTACAAGAATCCGCAGTAAATAAAGGAATAACTTGTGCTAATTACGTCAGTTATAATTCTTCTGCGAATAAAGATTATTTTGATGCGACATTAACCAATCATATGCCTGTCGGAATTGGTGGTGATGCTCCTTTACCGACAGCAGAATCTGTCGCCTATAGTAATAATTATGATTATGTTGGATTTAAACGACCCGATTTTGTAGAAAAAGGCAGAAATGCTTTTCCTTACAATGGATACGTGTTACAAGAGTCCATTGATCAGGTTGATGCTCTGACAACCGACATAAGAACTTCTATTCCTTGGTCAGATGAAAATTTAATAAAAATTAAAGATTTTTTTGATAGCCAAACTCTTTATCCTGAACTACTTGATGGTGGTGTGGATGGTTTCGAAAGAAGTAATTATGCGAATTATGCAGGAAATGGTGATTTTGAGGGTGGTCTCCAATCGAAGGATGTGAGTGCTTCATTTCGAGAAGTATCAAGATTTATTCATATGGATTTAAGTTTTCCCTCTCAGGGTGCGAAAAACGCCAGTGAGGCACTTGGGGATGATATGTATAATGTTTCTCATATTCTCCCATCAGCAAACGCAAGTGATACTAGTTCTTCTCCTGTATTTATCTTTTATAATAAAAATAGCACGAACTTCACAGCATCGGAAACACAACTGAATACCAGTTTTTCTAAGTTGGCTTATGGATTTGGTAGGAGATATAATGATGGTGGTGCGACAGATATGATCGCTTTCACAACTGAATTTATAGGAGGAATTCCTCCCGCCAGAATAGTGGACGACAGTGGAAATTTTTGGCTCCTGAACACAAAATTAGGATATGATTATCATTTTAATGCTTATGGTAATGCTGCGATTGGCTTCTGTAATGGATTCAGTCCTTTACAGTATTATGGTCATCAAGAATATATTGCTGGAGAATATATCCGAAATATGTATGTAGGAGCAAATGATCCATTATTTAATTTTAATACAGTCGATAGTCGTTTTGAGTTTTCTAATCTACACACCGCAGAAAAAACTGGAAATTTTTATAATTCAGGAAATCCGCAACCAGCCAAGGATACTCTCGCTCCTCCTCCTTCTGGACAAGGTTCTACAGATGTATTTTTTATTAATAAACAATTGAGATACGACAGTTGGTCTCCAGACATGCAACCTTACTCGGATATTAATGTTAGTGGTTCTGTCTCTCTGTCTAATGTTCAGTCATTCATTAAGCCAAATCAAAGATTCCAAAATAGTACAATTTATGATTCTCATTCAGGAATAGTCATAACAGATATGGGAATTACTGAATCGGCATGGAATGACTCAATTTGGGGATTACTTGGATTTAGATATAATCAATTTAATCCCACTGTGGTTAGAGGAGCTCCTGTAGGTGATATTCTGAACAGTAATGTCCGATATACAGATTTTACGACAAATGTATCAGGATTGACAACAAATGCTGATATTACTTCTGTCACAGCAGAAAATTATAATATGAATGTTTTCTCTATCAATATGTTTAAACCGACTATGCTTAATTCTAATCTTGATTATTACAACACGAGCTCGACAATGGGCACGGTGAAGACGAGTGCCTCTACGGTCTTTCCAGCAATATCGGTTCAGCAGACATCGACATCTATTAAGGCAACAGATTTACCACGAAAAATTTTAAATGGTTATTTTTTGGTTAATTCTGATATTTTAGATCAGGCCAATTATTATCAAACGTCAAATCCCTTACAGACGATGGCGGTAGTTGGTAAATACAATGCTGCGACTGATTTCGTCAATTATGACGGAGGAGGTCCTGTATTTACTGTGACAAAACAGAAGGTAATTACAGATATTAAAACTCAAATAGTAGATCCTGCTGGTGAGAGATCTCTTGTAGGAGATAATTCAGGTGTAATTTATAAAGTAATTAAAGAGATAAAAACTGATCTTAAATTTGCAGAGAATACGGCTGCGGGAATGTATGGAAAGCAAAAGTAACAAATGTGTTACTTTTTGAGTGGAAAAATCACTCAATAATAATCTGTATAAATATAAATGGCGTTATTTAACAAATCACAGGGGAAAACTAAAGATGATGAGTTCTACACATTTGGAAAAGATTGGAAAAAAATAGAGCAATATATTCCAAAAAATAAAATAGTGTGGGAACCTTTCAGCAATGGGGCTTTTGAGGGAGTAGATTATCTAAAGAGTATCACAAAAGAATTAATATCTAATACTGGCGACTTCTTTGATAACGAATGGCCCTGCGGCGCAGAGATAGTTATCACAAATCCCCCCTTCAGCATCAAGAAACAAGTTCTACAGAGATTAAAAGAGTTAGATAAACCTTTCATAATGATATTGCCGACTCTCACACTACAAACAAAATATCTCAAAAATATATATGGAGATGAAATCCAAGTTATCATGCCTACAAGCAAAATATTCTTTTATAAGTGGATTAATGGAGAGAAGGTTCATTATGATAAATTATCCTACTATTGTTGTTAT